>Ga0315904_10004589_pt1 | contig 19603 bp, 13 predicted proteins | sample LakEriMetagenome_6_FD_203529 | JGI IMG/M metagenome (GOLD analysis project Ga0315904, IMG submission 203529) | Freshwater fungal communities from buoy surface, Lake Erie, Ohio, United States - Buoy 12 MA120 | ecosystem: Environmental > Aquatic > Freshwater > Lake | place: USA: Lake Erie, Ohio...
TGATGCTCGATGTCAATGCTGGTCGGGAGTATGCACGCTGCGATGGGATGACGCGGCGGGACTTTGTGCGCCTGGGCGCTCTATCTGCGGTGGGGCTGAGTTTGCCGGAGCTGCTGGCGCAGGAGGCATTTGGGGCGACACAGAAGCCGCTTGCTAAGAACGTGGTCGTGGTCTATCTCGGAGGGGGGCTGACCCACCATGACTCGTTCGATCCCAAGCCCGAGGCCCCGGCGGAGATTCGCGGCAAGTACGGGGTCATCCCGACCAAGCTGGCGGGTATTAAGTTCTCCGATAAGATGACCGAGCTCGCCAAGCTCACCCACCTCTACGCGCTCTGCCGTGGGCAAGTGACCGGCTCCGATCATCACGAGACCGCGACCCAGTGGATGCTGACGGGAAACTACGGCCTGATGCAGGGCGGCGACTACCCCAGCCTCGGCGCGATCTGTGCCCATGAGCTGGCTCCACTCAGCACGCTCCCGCCCCATGTCGCCATACCACGCAACGCCAGCTTCACCTGGGAGCTGGGGAAAGCCGCCTGGCTTGGGGAGCGCTACGAGTCGTTCAAGGCGGGTAATGTCGGGGACGGCAACTGGCAGGTGCCGAATCTCTCGCTCCTGCCCGGAGTCGCGGAGGAGCGCCTGACCCGCCGCCAGAGCATGCGCCAAGCCCTCGATAATGTCGCCAAGAAGTTCGAGTACAGCGACTCGCTCACCAGCATGGATGCCTTTCAGCAGAAAGCCGCCCAGCTGATTCTCTCCCCCGAGGCACGCAAGGCCTTTGACCTCAAGGCCGAGTCCGACGCGACCCAAACAAAATATGGCAAGGACTTCTGGGGCCGCCAGCTGCTCCTCGCACGGCGCCTTGTCGAGGCCAACACGCGCTTTGTCTTAGTGAACCAGGGCGGCTGGGACCACCATGCCAAGATCTATGAAGGCTGCGACAAGGCCCTCCCCGACCTCGACCGCTCCCTCGCCGCCTTCCTCTCGGACATGAGCGAGCGCGGCCTGCTAAAAGACACTTTAGTGGCGGTCTTTGGGGAGTTTGGGCGCACGAGCAAGCTCAATAAAGATGCCGGACGCGATCACTGGGGCAATGCGGGCTGTATGCTCTTTGCAGGCGCGGGTGTCCACGGCGGGCAGGTGATCGGGGAGACCGACGAGCGCGGGGAGTACACGGTCAGCCGTCCCATTCGTCCTACGGAAGTGGCCGCGACCATCTACCACGCGCTTGGGATCGATTATGAGAAGCATATCATCTCACCGTCGGGCCGCCCGGTCGCGATTCTCCCCGAGTGCCAGCCCGTCAAAGAGCTCTGGTCGGGGGCATGACGCAGCCGCCCCCGCCCCCACCCAAAGCCATTGTCTTCAGCCGCGACGTGCTCCCAATCCTGCGCCCCAGCTGCATGGGCTGCCACTCCGGCCCCACCCCCGCCAGCGGCTATGGTATGGACACCCGCGAGAAGCTAATTTCTGGGGGACGGCATGGCGCTGCCGTCGTTCCCAGCAAGGGCGCCCAGAGCAACCTCCTGCGCTACTGCAACGGCGAGCTCAAGCCCAAGATGCCCCCCAGCGGTGCCCTCGACAAAGTCCAGCTCGGTACGCTCAAGCGCTGGATCGATGAAGGTGCAAAAGTCGATAGCCTAGTGGCGGCCACTCCCTCCCCCCTAGCCCCCGCCCGGCGGGGGGAAAATAAGGAAGTTCCTCTTGTCCCCCCCGCCGGGCGGGGGATGGGGGGGCTGGCTATTGCCCCCGTCACCGCTCTCGCCCTGTCTCCCGACGGCAAGACTCTGGCGGTGGGGGGCTACCGGGTGGTGCGGCTCATGGATCCGCTGACGGGAGAGCTGCAAAAGACGCTGACGGGATGCACGGATCAGGTGCAGAGCCTAGCGTGGGAGCCCAACGGACAGCGGCTTGCAGCGGCGGGCGGCGTTCCGGGAGCGAGCGGCGAAGTGGCGATCTTTGCGCTTGCCAACGGCAAAGTAGAGAAAAAACTGACCGGGCATACCGATGTCGTGGTCTCCGTGACGTGGCGCAGCGGCACCGACGAAATCGCGACGGGCTCGCTCGACAAGACCGCCGCACTCTGGAATATAGCAACAGGGCAGCGGCTTCGGCTCCTGAAAGACCACGCCGATACCGTGCTCACCGTGGCGTACAGTCCGTCGGGGGAGTTCTTGGCAACTGCGAGCGCCGATCGCACGGCCAAGCTCTACCGAACCCGCGACGGTGTCCGGGTGGCGGCGCTCAATGCCCACCAGGATGCCATCGTCCGCCTCGCGTTCTCCCCCGATAGCAAGCGGCTCGTGACAGGCTCAGCGGACAAGACCGTGCGTATCTGGAGCGTAAAAGACGGCCCTATCGAGAACCCTGATGCCACCCAGTACGAGCCCGAAGCGCTCACCGCCTGCGCCTTCTCTCCGGACAACCAGCGCCTTTTTTGGGTCTCGGCATCGCGAAAAATCAAAGTCTTTGCCGCCAATGGGCGCGACTACCAGCAGGAGTTTAGCGATGCCACCGACTGGGTCACCAGCCTCGCCGCCACCGCGGATGGCAAGACCCTGATCGCGGGAACCCTCGATGGCAAGCTCTTTCTGTGGGATTTGACGACGCGAAAATTTCTGCGGAGCATCGAGAGCCGTGCAAAATAAGCCCACGCTCAAAGAGATCGCGGTCTTTGGGCTTGTCGCCGGGCAGACGACCACGCTCACGCTCACCGGAGAGAACCTCGCCCCAAGCGCCGTCACGGTCAAAGGCCCACTCACGGCAAAGCTCCTGAGCAGTGCGCCCACCACGGCAACAGTTGAAGTAATCGTGCCCGCCGACTGTCCGCCCGAGTCGTTCGACCTCACCCTGGTGCACCCCAAAGACAGCCCGACGATAAAGCTGCCGGTCTTGCCTGCCGCCGCGCAGGAAGTGACCGTGAAGAAGCCCCTGAGCCGCTTCGACCAAGCATTTGCGCTTACGTCCAGCGCATCCGTCGCCCTACAAACGAACCTCGACAACGACCAAGCGCATCTCTACCAGCTCACCTTAAAGCGCGGCGAGAAGATCGAAGTCATCGTCACCGGCGCACGCTCCCCCCTCTCCGACCTCGATCCTCTGCTGCGACTGCGCGACTCCCAGCGTCGGATGCTCACCCTCGCCGCAGGCCGCCTGCGCGTGGATCGCCGCCTGACCTTCATCGCCCCGAGTGACGGCAATTACTTCCTAGAGCTTGGAGATGCACAGCAACGTGGCGGCCCCAAAATGCTCTACCGACTCGTCGTGCGCCGCCTCTAGCCGGTACAATTTATCCATGCCTCAGCAGCAAGCGCACTCTCCCGTCGCACTCGCCCAGCGCTATGCCGACCTTGTAACCCCCTCACGCGCTGCGCACGTCCTGCTTTCGGCCAGTGTTGGCCTCATTGTGGTCTTGCTTGCTTGGATCGTCTTTGGCCCCGTACAGCCACTACCCGTATTTGCCTTACTTTTTTTAGTGACCTGCTGGGTTCCCATGCTGGTCACACAGTCCAATTCACGCCGAAAAGAGAGTGTGGAGGTCTACTCAGAGCTCCTTGCCGTGGTTAAAGACGACACCCTACCGATGGCTCTCGTAGATCGCGTCACGCTACTTATCGTGCTCCCGCGCTCAACGCCTCTGCCACTTCCAGCGCTAGCTCAGGCCCGGCTCGCACAAAAACTCGCCTACGCCAACCCTACCGAGCTTGCAGAACTTCCCCGTGCCCCGCTCCACGCTTGGCTGAGAGACTTAGAAACGCCCGATGACCTCAGAATCTCGCTATTACTCGCTCTGGGAAGCCTCCACGATCACGCTATCCGTCCCCTTGCCCAAGAGATCGCCCAAATCGCCCCCACTGAGCGCCTCCGTGAAGCGGCCCTAGAGTGCCTAAAATCGCTGGAGAGTGTGCCGTGATGCAACAGCAAAAGCAACTCACACAAACCGAAGATTGGGAAACCCGCCTTATCGAGCGCATGGCGAGCAAGGAGTGGAAAGACACGGATCCTGTGCTGGCAATCCTCACACCCGATGAGATCATTGCTTTTGTACTACAACAGCGACAAGCGGATAAGCAGTTTGTACGGCGCTATCGCTTCAAGCGTATCCTTTTTGGGGTGATTTGCATTGCCATAGCCACTAACCTTCCCTCCTCATTCACTTTCAAGAATTATTTTTATTTTTTTCTGATGCTGGGGCTACTCCTTATCTTCGCGGAAGGCGGTGTATTAGAAAAACGCTTCCTCCCTCGCTATCTTCGCCTAGAGCGCTTGGAGTTTTTATTGAGCCAAACTTTGCCACAGTGCTATGATCTAACACTTTTAATGACAATTCTCGATAGCCATCATCATTTCTTACTAAAGACTCGTCAAACAGTGAGCACAGCTCTCACCCGCACACTAACTCTCATGAGCGGGGATGCTGTCTTTTTGCTTCCCTTTGAGCTTCGCGTCAAGCTGGCTACGCTTGCCGAGCAGCGCGAGACGCCGCTGGATCTCTCCATTGCGATCTTGCTGGCACTGACGTCGGCGCGGGATGGAAATATTCAGCCGGTGCTGCGGCGGTTGAGCAAAGACGCTCGCTCGCTTCGTCTGCGCGAGGTGGCGGCGGAGTGTCTGCGGGAGTTTTCGGCTACCCCCTAACCCCCGCAGAGCGGGGGAAAAACAAGGAATTTTCCTTATTGTCCCCCCGTTGGACGGGGGTTAGGGGGGAAGACGCGGTATAACCAATCTATGGCTGAGGCAAGCGACGAGACGCAAAAGAGTGACAACGGGATGCTCAAGAAGCTCCTGTGGGCAGGGGTGGCGGTGGGTGCGGCGGCGATGATCAATGCGGCGATCTTCCAGCGCACTCCCCCCTTGATGTACCGACAAAAAGGGGGGCAGGCAAAGTGGCTCCCACTCCCCGATGGCGATATCGCCTATGAAGTGGCGGGTGAGGGCAAGCCGCTCTTGTTGCTCCATGCCATTGGCGCGGGCTGCTCGGCGTTTGAGTGGCGGCATGTCTTTGGGCCGCTCTCCGAAACGCGCCAGGTTTTCGCCCCCGATCTGCTGGGCTTTGGCAAGTCTGACAAGCCCAAGATTACGTATACGGCAGAGACGTACTTAGACCTTATCGCGGACTTTATCGAGCAGGCGATTGGGCAGAAGACCGATATTATCGCCTCGTCGCTCTCCGCTGCGTTTGCCGTCGCACTGGCGCAGCGCCGCCCGGAGCTGGTGGGTAAGCTGATTCTGGTCTGCCCCACGGGCCTGGAGGCGCTGAGTGCGCCGCTTCAGCCGTCGGGGAAGGCCATTGCCACCGCGCTTTCTTTGCCCATTCTTGGCGCGAGCCTCTACAATCTCATCACCAGCCGAATGGGTCTGCGTCAGTACTTAAAGATGCGGGTCTATGCCTCGCCAGAGCCCGTGGACGATGCCCTGGTCACGCACTTCCACCACGCCGCCCACCAGCCCGGCGGCGACCGCGTGCTCCCGTACTTTCTGGGCGGCTACCTGAACTGCAACATCGCCGACGCCCTCGCCACGCTCCCCGAAGCCCCGAAGCTCCTCTGGGGTGCCGCCGCCAGCGAGACCCCAATAGCGCAGTCCGAGGCGTTTCTCGACGTCCGCCCCGATGCGCAGCTCGTGGTGCTCAACAACGTCGGCGGCCTCCCCCACGATGAAGCCCCCGAGGCGTTTTTAGAGATTGTGACGGGGTGGCTGTAAGTCCTCTGTACGCCTACTTCACCTTCACAAGGGCATCGTGACTGCCGCTGTATTTTTTATCCTGGAGATGCAAGATGCGCCCCCCACGGATCGCCTCGAACCAGATATTATAGTCGGACTTTTTCTTGTCTTGATCCACGGTGGATAGCTCCCAGTTGCTGGTGGTGAAGCTACCTTTCTTTTTTTCTGTGGCAAACGCGAGGTTTCCCACAAAGCCGCTGGCTCCCTGAAAGTTGCTCTGGAAAGTTCCTGCCGCCGTGAACTGGAGCTTATAGCTACTACTGACAGTCGCCATACCTGCATAAGAACCCGTGTAGGCATTGTAGTACTGGGCGTAGGCCCCTCCTGAGCGACTCCACTCCCCTACCAGATCGGGCTTGCCCACGGCGAACTTGTTGTAGCGAGAGAGCGGCTCTAGAGCCGCTGCATTCGGAAAGAGGGCATCGTAGGCTTGCTGGCTGGCGGCGCGTGCCTCCACGCAGGTGACAATGCCATTGTTGATGATGACGCGAAACCCAATATGCGCTTTCTTGCCTGTCGCCTTGTCTACCCCCTCTCCCTGCATGTACTTCACGCGATAAAAGTCAAAAGAGTCAATCGTCGGACGGCTTGTGACCGCTAGGTTCGTATAGCGAGGGCCAACCAGCAGGTTCCAGAAGTGCTCCCGAATCCCCGCGTCGTCCAAGTCACGTATCAGAGAGTCGGCTAGGGGAATCGAGTAGTGCAGAAAGATATCCGCGTTTCCCTTGTTAGCCTGCACATAGTCCGTGTACTGCCGTGCCGTCCAGCCATCGTCGAAGTTAGTGGTATCAAACGTAAACTTACCCACCAGTGTGCTAGGAGATTTCACATCGACAGCCGGTGGCTTGGCCTCTCCAGTGGGTGGTGTCAGCTCGGGTTTGCGCAGTGCCAGGGTCGCAAGAAATGCCCGGATGGTGGGGAGGTAACTGGTGCTGGTGCTGAGAGCGAGAACACTCACGCACCGTCCCCCGGCACTGGCAGTGAAAAGCTGTGCTATCGCCTCCTCCCCAGAAAATGGAAAGGTTCCCTTGCCCGTCTGTACCTCCCAATCACCGTGTTTTTGAGGCGCCGTTTTTTCGGGGCCAGCTTTGGCTTTATAGGGTTTGACAGCAAGCCCTTGCCACTCACTCTCAAAGTCTGCGGCGAGACTGCCCTTACTGGCCGTGGACCGGTAGACCATAATCCGACACCAGGTCTTCTTCTCATTGTCAATCTGAGTAAAGCCGACCACATTTTTCAGCGCCTCACGCGTCCACCCCTTGGGAGGCGTAAAAGTGACTAAATCCAGGGTCTCACTCTGTGCTTTCGCCGGTGCGACTGTTCCACAGAGAGCAGCAGCACCGATTAGAAAAACATCTTGCCTCATCGCCAATTCTCCTTAGGTTTTATTCTACCCAATTATCAGAGAACTGCCGAGAAAGCGCTCTGAGATTTTCTACGCTTTCATCGCCAAAAGCCTCCCGTGATGGAGACAAGATTGGTGGTAATGGCTCGGCGTCTTCCGGTAGCGAGAGTGATGATCTTCAGTGCCCCACAGCGCTGCCCACCACGCTTGTACTCCCCGATCCACTCCTCTTCGGCGGTGGCAATGTGCTTGCCATCCGGACTGATGCCCACCAGCCGCCCTCGCGAGAGAGGTTTCCAGGTGCGCTTACTTCACCTTCACAAGGGCATCGTGACTGCCGCTATATTTTTTATCCTGGAGATGTAAGACGCGCCCCCCACGGATCGCCTCGAACCAGATATTATAGTCGGACTTTTTCTTGTCTTGATCGACAGTGGATAGCTCCCAGTTGCTGGTGGTGAAGCTGCCCTTCTTTTTGTCTATAGCGAACTTGAGGTTTCCGACAAAGCCACTGGCACCCTGGAAATCACTCTGGAAGGTTCCTGCTGCCGTGAACTGGAGTTTGTAGCTGCTACTCACCGTCGCCATGCCTGCATAAGCCCCTGTGTAGGCGTTGTAGTACTGCGCATACGATGCCCCCGACGAGCTCCAGTTTCCGATAAGATCGGGCTTGCCCACGGCGAACTTGTTGTAGCGAGAGAGCGGCTCTAGAGCCGCTGCATTCGGAAAGAGGGCATTGTAGGCTTGCTTGGTGACGGCTCGCGCTTCGGTGCAGGTGACAATCCCATTGTTGGTGAAAAGGCGAAAGCCGATATGAGCTTTCTTTCCCGTCGCCTTATCCACTCCCTCTCCCTCCATGTACTTCACGCGGTTAAAGTCAAAAGTGTCAATCTCCTGGCGGTTTGTCACCGTTAGATTGGAATAGCGTGGACCGACCAGCAGGTTCCAGAAGTGCTCCCGCATCCCTTCATCCCCTAGATTACGCACAGTATCGGAGAGGGGGATGGCATAGTGCAGGAAGATATCCGCGCCGCCTTTGGTGGCTTGAACGTAGTCGGGGTGCTGCCGTGCCGTCCAGCCATCATCGAAGTTGATGGTATCAAACGTAAACTTGCCCACGGGTAGGCGGGGAGATTTCGCATCGACAGCAGGCGGCTTGGCCTCCCCCGTGGGTGGTGTCAGCTCGGGTTTGCGCAGTGTCAGAGCCGCAAGAAATGCCCGGATAGTGGGGAGGTAGCTGGTGCTGTTGCTGAGAGCGAGAACACTGACGCACCGCCCCCCCGCGCTGGCAGTAACCAGCTGTACGCTTGCCTCCTCCCCGGAATAGGGAAAGCTCCCCGTGCCTGTCTGCAGCTCCCAGCCATTGCGCTTCTGTGGTACCGCTTTTTCGGGGCTTGCTTTGGGATTGTAGGACTTGGCAACAAGCTCTTGCCACTCACTCTCAAAATCTGCTGCAAGGCTCCCCTTACTAGCCGTGGAGCTATAAACCGTGATTCGGCACCAGGTTTTCTTCGCATTGTCAACCTGGGTAAAGCTGACCACATTTTTCAGCGCCTCACGCGTCCACCCCTTGGGAGGCGTAAAAGTGACTAAATCCAGGGTCTCACTCTGTGCTTGCACGGGTGCGGTTATTCCGCAGAGAGCAGCACCGATTAGAAAAACATCTTGCCTCATCGCCAATTCTCCTTAGATGGCATTCTACCCGATTATCAGAGAACTGCAGAGAAAGCACTCTGAGATTTTCTACGCTTTCATCGCCAAAAGCCTCCCATGATAGAGACAAGGTTGGTGGTAATGGCGCGGCGTCTTCCGGTGGCGAGAGTGATAATCTCCAGTGCCCCACAGCGCTGCCCACCACGCTTGTATTCCCCGATCCACTCCTCTTCGGCGGTGGCGATGTGCTTGCCATCCGGGCTGATACCGATCAGCCGCCCTTGTGAGAGAGGCTTCCAGGTACGTTGCTTTATATCCACCAAAACGCAGGTGTAGTGCTTCCCATCGGACATATCTCCCACGGACTCAGCAATGAGGAGATCGGGCCTACCAGGAATCAGGTGCCACCAGCGATGACGCGCATTGAACTGGGGCAATCCCGCCCTCCAATCCTGTTCTCCAAGTGGCTTGATCATTAACTTGTCTGGGGACATTGAGCTGAGACGGCCACGTAGGAGCGGGAACTGGCCCTGGAACTCCTGCCGACTATCCCCAACTAAGGTGCCATCCGGGAGCCAGGTACAGTTGTATAGAACAGGTGCAGGAGACTCTTTGCCCGTGGCAAGCTCTAGAGTTATCGCACGCCTTGCATTGTCCACCAGATAGAGACGCTTGCTATCCGGCGACCAGGCACAATCAATCGTTTCTTCGGGGAACGTCTTCGCTTTTTCGGGGAATTTTTTCGTTTTTCCCGTCTGGCGATCATAGAACTGGCTGGTGTTGACCACAAACCGGCCATTGGGAGAGAAGGAATCGTTAGAGAACTTCTGCAGCTCGGCACAGCGCTTCAGCGTGCCATCGCGCAGGGATAGGTAGTAGAGTAGGTAGTGGAGCCTGTTCCCGCTCAAGGGCTTCCCACGCTCCAGATAGACACCCTTTCGATCCGTGCTCAGCGCTGTCATCAACGCATCTTGCTTGCTATCGGTCAGCGCCTTGAGGCCCGTGCCATCGGGGCGAATCCGCCAGAGCCGGTACGGCCCCAGCGCATCCAGCGTGCCCTTTTTCGTCCGGCTGCGACGATAAAACTGCCCGGTGAAATAGAGAAACCCCTTGGCCGTATCCATATGCCATTCTACAAGAAAAACACCCCTCCCTCCCAACCTCCTCCCAGGATTGGGAGGAGGGGCAGGGGAGGAGGGTTACCGCCGCGTGATCTTCTTCTTCAGCCGCCCGATACCCTCGCCGATGTCGTCGAAGACGGTGTAGACACACGGGATGACTAAGAGCGTCAGAAGTGCGGAGAGGCACAAGCCACCGACGACCACGATTCCCAGGGGCTGACGGAACTCCGAGCCTTTTCCTAGTGCCATGGCAATGGGCATCGCGCCGAGAATCTGCGCCAGGGTGGTCATGATGATCGGACGAAGACGGGTCGGGCCCGCTTTGCGGATGGCATCTTCGCGTTGGTAGCCACGCTCACGGAGCGAGTTGGTGAAGTCCACGAGAAGAATCGCGTTCTTACCCACGAGTCCCATCAGCATAATGAAGCCAATCATCGCGATAATGCTCAAGGACTTGCCCGTGACAATCAGCCCCAGAAGGCCACCGACCAGCGCCTGTGGAATCGAGAACATCACGATCAGCGGGTAGAGGAAGTTGTTAAAGAGCGCCGCCATGAGCATGTAGACCAGCGTGATCGCCAGCACGAGAGCAGTCGCCATGTAGACGCCTTCTTCCGCCAGTGTGTTGGCCTCCCCCCCCCACTGGTACTTGGCCTTGCCAAAGTCCAGCTTCTTGATCTCGGGGTCGATCTTCTGCTGCATGTTGCCGATCACCAGACCGGGCGCAAGGTAGGCCGTCACCGTGATCTGGCGCTGGCGGTTCTTGCGGTCAATCTTGGTGGGGCCGCGGCCCTCTAAAGTCTGCGCCAAGTCGCTCACACGGATCGGCTGGCCACCCTTGGTGGAGACAATCACATTGCCAACATCTGCCACCGACGACCGATCCAGCTTGTCGTACTGCACACGAATGTCGTACTGCTCACTGTTGTCGCGGAACTTGGCGTTGATATTGCCCTCAATCGCATCCCGCAGGGCACCCGAGACCTGCTGGACACTGAGGCCAAACTGCGCCGCACGCTCCCGATCCAACACCACTTGAACCTCAGGTTTGGTGGCCTTGTAGCTAATGTCAGGCGTCAAGATGCCCGGAGTCTTGGCGAGAATATCGCGCACTTTTCGTGCATTGGCAACGTTCTCCTCCATGCTTGGCCCGACAATCTCGATCTGCACAGGAGCCGCGCTTCCGTTGAAGCCCGAAACCTCTGCCGTCTTGATATCCGCGCCGGGAATATCTTTGACACGCTCACGAATGACTCCCGCGATATCCACATCGCTGCGCGTGCGGAGCGCTGAGTGGTCTTTCCAGAACTCCAGCCGATCCAGTGTCCCCATGTTATCCGTCAGAGTAATGCGCACCTGACCAAAGTTCGTGCCGTTGTTGCCGCCGCCCTGAAACCCACCGGCTGCGGTCGAGCCCGCAGAGCTCTCGATGTACTGGATCTCCGGGATATCGCGCAGGCGGCTCTCGATCTGTTTGAGAACGCCGCTAGTGGCATCCAAGCTCGCTCCCGCCGGAAGCTCGATATTGAGAGCGACTTGTCCCTGATCCTGGCCTGGTGCAAACCGGAAGCCCAGCGGCTTGCCAAGCTGCCCCGCAAGAACAGTCACGACAATCGTCGCAATCGCACCAATCGCGGCGGTGACAATCGGCTCCAGGGTGAAGCGCTTGCGCAGCTTGGAAGCGAGCACCAGCGCAGCACCGACAGCAAGCTGAATCATCGCCAGCGGCATCGCCATCTTAATCGCACCCGCACCACTGCCTGCCGCCGCGATCCAGAGAATCACCAAGACAAGGGCCATGTTCCCGATAAAGACCACGGAGCCACGGTGACGTAGCGCCCAGGTGAGCGCTCGCTCGTAGAGCGTTTCCAGGTTTCCGTAGAAGCGGTTGATCGCACCAAAGAACCCTTCGTGCGGCTCTTGATACTCGCCTTTACGGTACCAGCGCGAGGCCAGCATCGGGGCAAGAGTAAAGCTCATGAACAGCGAGAAGAGAGTGGCGATCGCGACGGTTAAACCAAAGCTCCGGAAGAACTGACCGACGATGCCGCCCATAAACGCGACGGGAACGAAGATCACCACATCCACCAGCGTGATCGTAACCGCGGCGGTGCCAATCTCGTTACGCCCATTGCGTGCCGCTTCTTCCGGTGTCTCTCCCATCGCGAGGTGGCGGTAGATATTCTCGATCACCACGATGGAGTCGTCCACCAGAATTCCGACGGCAAGCGAGAGCCCCAGGAGCGTCATGGAGTTGAGGGTGAAACCAAGGCCGTACATCACCAAGAAAGTGGCAATAATCGAGGTGGGGATTGAGAGCGCAACAATGAGCGTCCCACGGAAGTTGTGCAGAAAGAAAAAGACAATCGTGATCGCAAGCAGTGCCCCAATCACCAGAGTCATCTCAACATCTTTGAGGTTCTCTTCGGTGGTCTGTGATTTATCCTGGGTCGTGGTGAACTCTATATCTTCCGGGAGTAGCTTTGCCAGGGTCAGCATCTGCTTTTGAACCCCCTTGGCAATATCTACTGTGTTGCCTTCGCTCGTCTTCTGGATGGAGATCGAGACCGTGTCGGTCGAGTCCGGCAGGGGGCCAGCACCGGAGCGCTGCGAGAGAGAAGCGTTCTCGGTGCGCTCGGCGATCGTGTCCTCGACTGTTCCTAGATCCGTCAGCGCAATGGTTCTATCGGGCGAGCCGTTCTTGCCCCCAAAGCTCAAGCGCAGACCACGAAGCTCGTCGGGGCTGGCGAACTCGCCGATCACACGGACAGAGTAGTCGCGATTGCCCTCGGTCACGCGCCCCGAGGGAGCATTGAGGTTCTGGCTCTGGATCGCAGTGGCGACCTCGCTGACGGTCAGGCCATAGGCATCGAGCCGGTTCTTGTCTAGGCTAACACGTAGCTCGCGCTTATCGCCACCCGTCACAATCACCGACGAGACCCCCGAGACTTGCCCAAGCTGGTCCTTGACAACTCTATCGGCCAAGTCACGAACGTCTTTATTGCTGCGCCCGATCTTAGAGCGCATCGCCATGTAGAGAATCGGGGTGGCGCTGGTGTTGGCCTTCTGGATCGTGGGGGCATCCACCTCACGCGGCAGGCGAGCCCGGATAGCATCCACTTTTCCGCGGACATCGGCGGCGGCCACATCGGCGTTGGTGGAGAGCAAGAACTCAATCGCCACCGTGGAGACGCCCTGCTGGCTGGTGCTGGTGACGTTTTTAACGCCATTGACCGAGCCGACGGCATCTTCAATGGGCTTTGTGACGAGTGTCTCGATCTCGCCCGGCCCCGCGCCGGGGTAGACCGTACTGACCGTCACAAAGGGAAACTCGACACGTGGGTCTTGCTCAGCGGGCATCTTAAAGAATCCCTGCAAGCCCATCACCAGCAGCGCCCCGATGAGCATCAGGATCGCTACCGGTCGCTTAATCGCAAGATTTGTCAGCCACATCGTTTAGTTCCTCGCCACGTCCGCGATCACACGGATCGCGGCTCCGTCTCGTAGAGCCGTCTGCCCCACCACGATCACTTGCTCGCCCACACTCACACCGCTTCGAATCTCCGCCGTCTCCGCGGTTGTCACGCCTAGCGTCACTTTGCGCTGCTCGGCCGTATCCCCCTTGGCCACAAAGACGGCAAACGCTCCGTCTTCGCTCTTGACCAGCGCGTCTTTGGAGACCACCACGCCGCGCCGCTTCTCTAGCACCACACTGCCACGAGCAAACATTCCAGGGCGCAGCGTCCGAGCAGGATTGGGGAGCGCAACACGCACCACAAAGCTCCGGCTACTCGTGCTTCCCGTCGGGTAGAGCTTGGCGACACTTCCCGAGAAGCTCCGTCCGGGGAGCGCATCGACCTTCACCTCGACCGCCATTCCCAGCTTCACCTGCGCGATCTCGGTCTCCGGCACTTGCGCCTCAAAGAACACCGTGTCCAGCGCGACAATGCTCAGCAGTGAGCCCCCCGGCGCGGCAAGCTGCCCGACTTCAGCGCTACGCTTGGAGACAATGCCATCCAGCGAGGAGTAGATCTTGGTATTGGCGACTTGCTGCTGCGCCGAAGAGAGTCCTGCACGGGCCTGAGCGAGCTGTGCCTGCGCCGAGCTTAATCCCGCCTCGGACTGGGAAAGCGCCGCTTTTGCCTGGCTCACTCCTGCCTGAGCGGCCTTGATATCGTCTTTACGGACATCGGTCTGCTGGACATTAGACTTTGCCAGCTTCAGCCCAAACTCCGCACGGGCCACGGCGGCCTGCGACTGACGGATAGACGCGTCGCGCCCCCCGATCTGAGCAAGCTCTAGCTGCGACTTGGCTGTATCGAGTGTGGCCTTGGCGACTTTTTCTTGCGTGGCATACTGATCCAGGGTGATCTGCGCTGCCGCTCCCTCACGCACCAAGTTCTCGTAGCGCTTTCGGTCACTGACAGCACGCTCATAGTTGGCCTGTGCCTGTGCCACACCATTCTCAGCGACCGAGACTTCCTGCGTGCGTTGGGGGTTCTTGGCAATCTCCAACTGAGCCTTCGCCGAGGCTAGCTGCTGCTCGGCATCTTTCACCCCCACATCACTCTGTGATCCGCTGAGCTTAAAGTTCGTGCGCGCCTGATCGAGCTTGACCTGAGCACTCTGGTAGCCAGACTTTGCGCTCTCAATAGCGGCCAGTGCGTTCTTAATCGCCGCTTCCGCACTCTTGATCTGCGCCTCCGACGAGCGCACTTGCGAGTCGTAGTCGGAGGTATCTTGCTGGATCACAAGCTGGCCTCGGCGCACTGGCTCACCCTCACGGGCGGAGACAAAGCTCACGCGGGCACTGACTTTCGCTCCCAGCTCGACGGTCTCGGTGGCGGCCAGCGAGCCCGTGACAGCAACGGCTTTCGTCACTTCTTTCTCGGTCGCAACCGCCACCCGCACCGGCGCTCCCGAGGTAGCCGCAGCAGTCTCTGGCTTCTTTCCTTCCGGTTTCGTTTGCGGCGCACATCCGGCCAGCAGCGAGAGGAGCGCGAGGCCGACCAGCCCCCCCCTAACCCCCGCCTGGCGGGGGGACAGTAGGGAATTTTCCTTACATTCCCCCCGCTGGGCGGGGGTTAGGGGGGAATAATTCACGTGATTTTTCATTTACTCTTTTCCTAAAGCACGGTTTAAGCGGGCCAGCGCGGTGAGGTAGTCATAGCGGGCATTGACGATATTAGTTTCAGACTGAGTAAGCGAGATCTGGGCATCGTTGACAGAAAGCTGGGTATCCACCCCCTCACGAAAACGGACTTGAGCAATGCGATAGGCTTCACGCGCTTGTTCAACCGCTCCCCAGGCGGTCTGGGCGCGCTCATGGGCATCCCGGAGCGCGATAATCGCCTGTTGTACCTCCGCTTTGATCCCGTTTCGATACTGTTCTTTCTGAATCTCCGCCGCACGCTGATCCGATCGAGCCGCCTCAGTCTGCGCCTTGGACGCTCCCCCATCGCTCAGAGGCACCGTCAGGCCTACAGAGATAGAACCCGTGGTCTGATTGTTAATAAACGCAGGATTGGGGTTATAGTTGGCCGAGAGGGATGCCCCTAGCGAGGGGGCAAGCCCGCGTCCAAAGAGCTGGATGTTCTTAGCCGCCTTGGTCAGCGAGATCTCCGCCTGCCGCGCCTCGGGCCGCGCCTGATACGCCGCCTCGATCAGCTTGCTCTCCTCAAACACCGGGATCGGGTCTTTTTCTTTCATCTCCGTGGGTGCAGCAAGCTCGACGGGCGTTCCTGGGTCTACTCCCAGGCTATTGGCAAAGGCATTTTTGGAGAGATTTACTTGATTACGCGCCGAGATCAGCGACTGCTGGTTGTTGGCGAGCTGGGTCTGGGCGCGGAGGACATCGAACTGAGCGACGGTGCCTGCGTTGAACTGCGAGCGAGCCACTTTGAGCGCCTCTTCGCTCTGTGCCACGGCAGCAGCAGAGACTTTCACCAGCGACTCCGCACGGAGCAGGCCGTAGTAGGCGCTACGGACATTAAAGTTGGTGTCCATCAGAAGGCGCTGGTAGTCGAGTGCCTGCACCTCTAGCTCAAGATCCCCGAGCTGGTTGGCAAGCTTGATGACGCCCGCGAGATCCAGGTTCTGGGTGATACTCAGGCTCACGGACTGCTGGTTCAGATCTACACCACTCCCAAAGCCACCTCCCCCCGTGGGCGCAGGGGTCGGGGTTGGGGTGGCCTCCGCACGGCTACTGGCAGGTAGCTGGACAGACTGCACGCCGGGAGGGTTGTTTTGAAGCAAAACGGGAAATGGGTTCTGCACCGCACCTCCCCCCACCACACCGCCGCCTCCAAAACCTGAGCCGCCGTTCAGGAGCCGTGTGTAGCTGGCACGGACGCTGGCTTGTGGCTTTCGCGCAGAGAGAATCTGGTTGATGGTCTGCTGCGTTTTCAGCGCACGCTCTTTGGACTGCCGTAGGCTCGGGCTTTTCTCGTGGGCCAGCTTGAGGGCATCATCCAGCGAGCGAATGGGCATGAGCTGCTGCTGTGCACGAACACTGTCGAGTGACAGGAGAGCAACTCCTAGCAAGGCAATAATTAGTTTGGGTTGATGTCTCATCATAAGTCTTAAAGCGATCCCCCAGGCGTCGCCAGTCGTAAAAGATAGTCAATGAGCTGGTCACGGTCTGAGCCGATGGGTGGCTCAATTCCCATCAGCTCACAGAACTTAATGCCATCCATCGCATAGCGAATCACTTGCAGGCGCTCCGGCGGAAGACCATCGCCTTCCAGCTCCGCTTTCCAGACAGCGATTCGCTCATGGATGATGCTTAAAAGTGCGGGATCGTTGGCGATAGCAGCTAGCATTCCCGCCCCTTCCGGGACTTTGGTTCCCTCACACTCGCGCGCACTTTTGATCCAGGCACGGGTAATGCGCCCCGGCACCCCCTCGGGTTCCTCTACCAGACAGTCCATCCAGAGCTGGCGACTACGCTCTAAGTGGGTCTTGATCATCTCACCGATCAGCGCATTTTTGGTGGGGAAGTAGTAGAGCACCGCGCCCTTGCTCACCCCCGCCTCACGCGCCACCAGCTCCAGCGTCAAGCGCGTCACACCATCGCGCATGACGACATTATGAGCGGCATTGAGTAGCTCTTCGAGTTTTTCCGGCTTTCGCATAGTTTCTGACCGTCCAGTCAGTTTTTAAAATACCGTCTGGTCAGTCAGTTTGTCAAGACACAGAGAGAGTTTATTTTTCGGCTCAGAAAACAAAAAAGGCCACCGCAGATAACGGTGGCCTCAGGCGCTGGGTTCCGTGAAAACGCTACGCGAGCTCGATCATTGCGTGGCCATTGATGGTTGGGACGGTGAACTTTACGGCTCCAGCCTCGCTCACGAACTCTAACACCTCGCCGCTGGGGACGAGCTTGACACTCCTCACAGGCTGGCCAACTCTCGCTGTGACTTCGATGTTGTGCACAGGAATCACGTCCTCGATCACGTCAAAGGCCTGCCCACGCCGCTCGGGGATGTAGTGGAGCAAGTGCACGATATGCCGGTTTTCTGCCTCTTGCTTGTTGAGCGTAGCCAGCAGCGACGACGGGCCTTTGACGCTCAGCACGGGCTTGGGTAAGAGCTGCGCAATCGCGTCTTTGAGCATGGTCTTCACCCAGAGCGGGGCGTTGAGCTGGTACTGTCGGAAGATCGGATGGGCAAAGTAGATTCCTGCGCCGCTCGCCACGACTGCGGGGTACTTGCGCTCTCCCGATGACGGTGTGTGGGCATGCGAGCAGAAGTGCCGCCAGGTGCGGTTGAAGTAAGGCACTTCAGTCCAGCAAAGTACGCTCCCTCCACTGCTTGGCTCCACTTCCAGCGCTTTCTGGTACATCACGTGGCCCGTCTTAGGAAGGTTCTCCCCAATGCCATTGCCCGGCACGATAAAGTCCGGCGAGAACGGCGCATCCCCCATCGCCTTCACGCCCAGCTCACGGGTCGCAAACTGGCCCTCGCTGTCCAGCCCAGACTTGTACGAGGCAATCACGGTGCCACCGTTGTAGACAAAAGCATCGAGCTTCGACGACATTCGGGTATCGAAGGGAATTTCATCAGGCAGGATAAGAAGCTTGTAGCGCATCCAGTCCGACTGGCTATCTACGATATCGAACTGGACTCCCAGCTCCTGAAGCAGACGAATCGCGCCGTGAATGTGGGCAATGTTACGGCCCCCATTGGGTGTGTACTCGGTGAACTCCTCGCTGGTCATCAGCGCCACATCGGTCACGGGGGTTGCGCCGACGCACCAGGGCTCTTTCTGCTTTACCTGGCCGTAGACCCCCCCGATCAAGTCATAGGTCGCCGCATCAATCTTGCCCGACGGATGAAGCTGATCGCCAATCGAGCACCGGGCCGTGAGCGCCAGCATGTGGAAGCACTCAAACTCCAGCGCCGCTGGGTTCTTGAAAGAGTGAAAATCCCCCCACGACGTATGAAACTTGCCGGTCATCCCAAGGCATGGCAGCCCCAGTGTTCTCGCGTAGCGCTGCGCTTGGGGAAAGTGTAGATACCCCCACCCACCCGAGGGCAGCGACTCCAGCTCCCAGTGCGAGTAGCTCTCAGACTCGCCCCGGTGCCGCGTCCCAACATGGCCCGAGTTGTAAAAAATCGTGCAGTCCGGGCTGAGCGTCCGCACAAACGCGGTCATCTCCGCTTCCCAGTCCTGAATGACCTGCGTGGCAAAGCGCTGGCGATCCGACGCGTCTTGTGGGTTCAGCCCTGCCGCGTCCATCGCCGCGATCCAGTGCGGCGCAAACGAGACACGCGTTCCGACGATGTCAAAAAACAGCCCGTCGACTTCAGAGACACACGCAAACACGTCTTTTACATGGTCAAAGAGAAACTGCCGGTAGCCGGGATGAAAGACATCCAGCACACGGTAGAAACCCGCCTCAAAGGGCTTGGTGCCGTGCTGCCGCCCCTCTTCATCAATCATCAGCCACTCCGGGTGCCGCTCCGCTGTGTAGTCGTCCCACTGCACCGTCAAGTAGATCGGCACGCGGATCCCCTTCGCATGACACGCCGCGATCTGCTCCGGCAGTAAATTGCGATTGGCAAGCTGCGGATGAACGCGCTCCGGATGCGCCTTGCTGTCGTAGTAGAGCCAGCCGTGGTGGCAGCGCCCAAAGCACGTGATGGAGTCCACGCTGGCCTTTTCCAGCGTGTTCGCGAACTCCGTTGCATCGAACTCCGCGCCAATGCCAGGAATATCGGGGGAGGTGTGAAAGTCGAGGTGGACTTGACGAAAACGTAGCGGCATAAAAAAAGCTCCTTTGATTACAAGTTGATTTTAAGGGTTTCCTGCCGCATTTAGCAATAGCCCATGCTGAGAATTAGTGGTAGAAAATCGTCCTCGCTCACGGAAGCACAACACGGAAACACAAGCGGGTAGAATAGCAGCATGCGTAGTGATTTTTCTGTGTCCTGGGAGCTGAGCCGAGGACGATTCGACCAAGAAGTTCTGGCCCTGAGCCAGGAGCAGCTGAACTTCCGCCTCTATCCGGGCGCACTGACCATCGGGGAGATGGCGATCCATGTCGCCGGGGTGGAGATCTGGTTCCTGAGCCAGCTCCACGGCACGCCCGTCGCTGAGAACCTAGAGCGCATTGCCAAGACCGCCACCGAGGGCGTGGTCAACGACAACCCATTCCCATACTCTGCCGAAGAGATCACCCCTGCCCTCGTCGCCGAAGCGCTTGCCACGGCAGCCGCTCAGGTAAAAGAAGTCATCTACGAGCCAGCCGAAGCGCT
>Ga0315904_10004595_pt1 | contig 19586 bp, 11 predicted proteins | sample LakEriMetagenome_6_FD_203529 | JGI IMG/M metagenome (GOLD analysis project Ga0315904, IMG submission 203529) | Freshwater fungal communities from buoy surface, Lake Erie, Ohio, United States - Buoy 12 MA120 | ecosystem: Environmental > Aquatic > Freshwater > Lake | place: USA: Lake Erie, Ohio...
CCAACCTGTCTCCGCAGGGTTGGGAGGAGGGGCCGGGGGAGGAGGGTTTAATGACCAACTTCATCAACGGTGAGTGGGTGGCCAGCCAGAGTGGCGCGATGTTTGCGTCCACCAACCCCGCCAACACGGATCAAGCTCTCGGACTCTACGCCCGCTCCGACCAGCACGATGTCGCGCTTGCCGTAGCGGCGGCGAAGGCAGCCTATCCTGCGTGGCGAAAGACTCCGGCTCCGGCGCGGGGGGCGCTGCTCACGAAGATTGGGCGGCTTCTGGAAGAGCGTAAAGAGGCGTTTTCTCAGGCGATGGTCGCGGAGATGGGAAAAGTTCTCGTCGAGGCACGCGGCGATGTGCAAGAAGCTATTGACATGGCGCACTACATGGCCGCGTTTGGGCGGCTCCCCAACGGCAGCGTGGTTCCCTCCGAGCGCCCCGATATCTACTGCTCCGCACGGCGTGTTCCCGTCGGCGTAGTGGGCCTTATCACCCCGTGGAACTTCCCGATTGCCGTCCCGACTTGGAAGATGTTCCCCGCCTTGCTGGCGGGCAACACCGTGGTCTGGAAGCCCGCTGAGGACACGCCGGGCATGGCCGTGATGCTCACGCAATTGCTTGCCGACGCGGGGATTCCCGCAGGCGTCGTGAACCTCGTCACGGGCTACGGCGAAGAGGCGGGCGCGGCCTTGGTGGAGGCCGAGGGCGTTTCCACGATCTCGTTCACCGGCTCCACTTCTGTCGGCAAGCAGATCGCGGGGCGCTGCGGGCAGCTCATGAAGCGCGTGAGCTGCGAGCTAGGCGGCAAGAACGCGATTGTGGTGCTCGATGACGCCGATATCGAGCTGGCGGTCAAGGGCTGCCTCTGGAGCTCGTTTGGCACCGCAGGCCAGCGCTGCACTGCCGCAAGCCGCCTGATTGTGGACAAGAAGATCAAGGCGCACTTCACCGAGCGCTTAGTCGCCGAGACGCTTAAGCTTCGCATGGCACCCGGTGCAGACCCCGATGCCCAGATCGGCCCGGTCGTGAATCGCACACAGCTAGAGCGCATCCATAGCTACATCGCCATTGGCCAGAGCGAGGGTGCTGTCGTGCTCACTGGCGGCATGCCCCTCACGGCTGCGCCACTGGACAAAGGTTGCTTCTACGCCCCGACGATCTTCGACAACATGACCCCGAGTATGCGGATTGCCCAAGAGGAGATCTTCGGCCCGGTCACGGGAATCATCGAAGTGGACGGCCTCGACGACGCCATCGCCATCGCCAACGGCACCGACTACGGCCTCTCGCTCTCGCTCTACACCGCCAATCTGCGGCACGGGATGCGGGCCATGGAAGAACTCGAAAGCGGGATCGTCTACATCAACCTGCCCACCAGCGGCGCGGAGATCCAGCTCCCATTTGGCGGCATCAAGAACACCGGCAACGGCCACCGCGAGGCAGGCTGGATGGCGATGGACTGGTGCACCGAGTGGAAAGCCGCCTACATCAACTACGCCGAGGGCAGCGAGCTGGTACGGGCACAGATCGACGTGTGAGATCCCTCCTCCCAATCCTGGGAGGAAGAGGAGAGAGGGGAGCCAGAGGGGTCTGCTTTGCTCCCCTCCCCCAACCTGCCTCCGCAGGGTTGGCACCCAGAGGGTACCCGGGGGCTGGGGGAGGAGGGTTTGATGAATTTAAAACACATCTTAGAGCTCAATCAAGCAGGGTTGCTGGCCGATGTTCTGGGGTTTGAGACCGACGAAGTCGCCGGTCAGACAGCAGGGAGCCATGTCTCGACGCTCTCAGGGCGGGAGTTTGTGGACTTCACGGGTGGGATTGCGGTGCACGCCTGCGGCCACTGCCACCCAAATGTCGTGGCGGCGATCCAGGCGCAAGCCGCACAGGTGCTGCACACGTCGGACACCATGCGCCACGCGCCACAGCTAGAGCTGGCGGACTTTCTACGCGGAAAGCTCGCAAGTGCTGGGGTGGAGAGTGCGGCGTTTGTCTTTATGAACTCCGGCTCTGAGAGCAACGATGGTGCGGCGAAGCTGGCGCTCAAAGTCACAGGGCGCAAGAAGCTCGTGGCGTTTGTGGGGGCGTTTCACGGACGGACGATGCTCTGCTCAGCACTGTCTAGGTCAAAAACGGCGCACTGGCAGTCTCTGGAGCCGTTTCTTACGCCACTCCGCCAGCATATTCTTCACGCCCCCGCCCCGCGCTGCGCCGGTTGCACGATGGACTCTCCAAGCTGCTGTAATGTCGGGCTGGAAGCACTCTTTGCGGAGCATGGTGACGATATTGCAGCTGTCTTCTTCGAAGCGCAGCAGGGCGAGGGCGGCTATCTACCAAGAACGCCCGAGTCGGGCAAGCGCCTGCGGGAGCTCTGCAATAAACACGGCGCACTGCTGATCGCTGATGAGATTCAGGCGGGAATGGGGCGCACCGGGCGCTGGTTTGCCTTCGAGCACCTAGGGATCGTCCCCGATATCGTGGTTTTTGGGAAAGCTGTCGGTGGTGGAATGCCGCTAGCAGGAATCGCGGCCCGTGCGGAGCTTCTCGCCCGCTGGACACCCGGCGAGCACGGCACCACGTTTGGTGGAAACCCGGTCTCATGCGCCGCCGGGCTGGCTGCCGTGCGCCTAATGGACGAAGAAGGGCTTGTCGAGCGTGCGGCACGGCTGGGTGAGGAAGTCAAAGCGCGTCTGCGAAAACTCGTCGGCTCTCACGGTGTGGTAGATGTGCGCGGCAGTGGCTTCATGCTCGGCATTGAGCTACGCACGCCCGAGGACAAGCCCGACTACGCACGCCTAGATATCCTTAAGGATGCCTGTCGCGAGCAGGACTTGCTCGTGCTCACCTGCGGCGCCAAGCTCGGCGACCCGAAGGCTGACTGCGCCGTAATCCGCCTGATCCCACCCCTCAACACGCCCGAGGATATTCTCTGGCATGGCATCGGGATTGTCGAGCGCGTGATCTCCGCCCCGTAAACGGAGCCCAGACGCCCCATTCCATGAGGCGGTCAAGTCCGTGCCGTGACCGTCTCCTGGCCCCAGCGTGTGGCGTTCTGATAGTCCACCGTGCCATTCGCATCGGTTTTATAGCCACAGCGGCGGATCAGCTCATCGGCGGGCAAGAACGCATCGCCAGTAACTTTGAGCTTAGCAGTAAGCTTTTTCTCTAGGTCTGCCTGGACGGACTTCAGCGCGGGGTCGTTGACGCGATTGGTTTGTTGGTACGGGTCTTGCTCGTTGTCATAGAGGAGCCAGGGGCCGTTTAGGTCGCGGACATAGGTATAGCGAGCGGTGCGGACGCCTCGGTACTCGCGGCCTCCACTCTTGCGTACCCACTCCCCAAACGGGGCAGCGCAGAGAATCAGCGCCGCGTCATCGTCCCACTTGCGCTTGCCCTGCACCACGGAGGCTAGGTTACGCCCCTCCACGGTCTTGGGAACGGGGATATCACAGAGCCCGAGGAGTGTCGGCATCAGATCGGGCGTGCTGATTGGGCCGTTTATGGTGCGTGCTTTCCCACCGGGGAGCCGGATTAAGAGCGGCACGCGGATGGACTCATCCCAAGGCTTTTGCTTTTTCAGCATGCCGTGGGAGTGCAGCATATCACCGTGATCGGATGTATAGACAAAGATGGTATTTTCGAGCTGCCCACTGGCCTTGAGTGCCGCGAGGAGCTTGCCCATGCACTGATCCAGCGCGTCAATGTGGGCGTAGTAGCCTGCATAGGTGCTCTTTGCCGCAATGCGACTGGCCTCAGGGACATTGGGCCGAAATGTTAGTGTCTTGCCGTCATAGTGCTCCAAGAGATCTTCGGGGCACATGCGATATGGGTCGTGTGGTGGGCCAAATGAGAGGCAGAGCAGAAACGGCTTGTCTTTGGGCTGGCTTTTCACGTAGTCGATGGCCTCATCGGTCTGGGCGTAGGCATCGTAGCCGGGCCAGGTGCGTTTTTTAAGCTCGTCGCTCGCGTAGTACTCGGAGTGCTTATAGTTATGGGTGCACTCTAAAACGCGCCAGTGCTCAAAGCCTTGCCGTCGCTCTTTCGGGATTGGCTGATCACGGCCCGTGCCGTCTACGTGCCACTTCCCGATCCACGCCGTGTTGTAGCCTGCCTGTCCAAATGTCTGCGCCAGCGATGTGGCCTTTGTATTGAGCCTGAGGTCGTTGAGAAACAGCCCATGCGTGAGGGGATACTGGCCCGTGAGAAAGCTCGCGCGCCAGGGAGAGCAGACGGGCATATTCGCGACGGCATGAGTGAAGTGCACACTCTCTGCCGCTAAACCATCTAAGTTTGGCGTCTTGACCTCTTTATTGCCCACGTAGCCGTGGTCACACCAGCGCCACTGGTCGGAGAACACAAAGACAACGTTTTTTTTCATTCGGGTCTTAAAACAATCCCTTCAATGCGATTTTGGATCAGAAACGGCTGGGTCATCATCAGCCGCCGTGCCACGTGCTGAGCCTCCGGTGTTGTTTCAATCCAGAGCACGCGGTAGCCCAGCATAGCAAGGCGTAGTGCTTCTTGGCCCCCCTCCACTTCAATCAAAGGCGGATTCAACGGATCGTCCAGTGCTGGCCACATTTCACCTAGTATACAACCCTCGCTACGATAATCGTTTTTTTGTTAAATCCCCCTAAGCTCACCAGGAAAATTCGCCGACCATTCACATTGATAAAGGATATTTTGGATGGCGAATGTCAGAACCTGTCTTGAAGAGGTGATGAAACTAGAGGGGATTACCGGCGCAGTGTTGGTAGATCTCAAGAGCGGCAAGATGCTCGGGATTGCGGGAGATACTCCCAATCTCGATATTGAAGCCGCTGCCAACGCGGACTTGGTAAAAGCCAAGTTCAAAGTGCTCTCCTCTCTGGATAGCAAAGAAACGGTTGAAGATATTGTGATCACCCTTGGACAGCGCTATCAGCTCTTGCGTTGCCTTGGCGGTGCGCAGGGCTTGATGCTCTATCTCAATATGCATCGCCAGCTCGCAAACCTAGCGAATGTACGCCTCAAACTCAGCCAGCTTGAAGCGGAGCTGGTGATCTAAAGGAATCTCTTAGAAATGATTAAAGCAATAGTGCGAAAGGTGTGTGCCTAGAATGGCTGACTTGATTGGAATCATTGGCCTCGGAACGGGGGCTGCATTTGGTGTCGGGGGCCTGATGAGCTTTCTCAAGGGGAAGCAGCTTATGGCGGATGCCAACCGCGTGCGTTCGCGAAAATCCGCCAAAGAGAGTGAGAGCGAGGTAAGACTGCGCGACCTTGAGCAGCAGTTTACGACCCGCGAGAAAAGCTTTCGGCAAGAGCTCGACGAGACAGACCGTCGCCTAAGAGAAGCAGATCAGCGTGCCGAGACTCTCACCCAAGACCTTGCCACTCAAGTCGCTCGCGTGGGTAGCCTGGAGAGTCTCCAAAACACACTAGATGAGCAGAAAAAGCAGCACGAAGCTGAAAGGCTCAAGCTGAGCACGGCGCTGGAAGCCGCTCTTGCCCAAGGCTCTGGTGGCACCCCCGAAGAAGTCAGTGCGCTCCAGGAGCAGCTTGACGAGACCCGAAGCAAGCTCAAGGATATCGAGGCCAAGTCTGCCGATGCCGAAGCCCAGCTTTTAAAAGCGGAGACGCAGGCCGAGCAGCGCCTGAATAAGCTCACGCAGATGTCCGAGAAGCTGGCGCTGGAGCTCAAACAAACCAAGGACGCACTTGCAGCGGCGGAGAGTAGCACGGGCAGCGATCCTGCCTCGTCCTCCTCCCTCTCAGGCTCCGATGTCTTTCTCAGCGCCCTTGTGGAGTCGTCGTACGATGCGGTCTGTGTGATGGACGAGCACGGGAAGATCATTACCTGGAACCGCGCTGCCGAGGGAATCTACGGCTACGATAGTGCCAGTGCCCTGGGAATGCCAGCGAGCCTATTGGTCGCTCACGACAGCCGTGAGAGCTTCCAAAAAGCCATTAATCTACTCGAAGGTTCACAGCATCCCCGCGCTCTGGATATCTACGGTGTCCGTCGGGACGGCAGTGCGTTCCCCGTGGAGGTGGTTCTGGCAACCTGGCAAGACGATGTCACGGGCGAGAAACGCTCCGTTGTGGTGACCCACGATGTCTCCGAGCGCCGCCAAGCGGAGGCCATGCGCCGCGATAAAGAGGCCGCCGAAGAAGCCAACCGTGCCAAGAGCCAGTTCCTGGCCAACATGAGCCACGAGCTACGTACCCCGCTCAACGCCATCATCGGCTTCTCTGAGATCCTCCACGACCGCACTTTTGGTGAGCTGACTCCCAAACAAGAGCGCTATGTCGGCAATATTCTCTCGTCGGGGCGGCATCTCTTGCAGCTGATCAACGACATTCTGGACCTCTCCAAGATCGAGGCGGGCCGTGTCCAGCTAGAGTATGCCGCGTTCTCGCCGCTCACGGCAGTGCGAACCGTGGATAACTTGGTGAAGGCACTGCTCCAGAAGAAAAATATCACGCTGGAAGTCGAGGGAGGCACCAGCTTGCCACCGCTTATCGCCGATCAGGCCAAGTTCAAGCAAGTTCTCTATAACTTAATCTCCAACGCCATCAAGTTCACTCCCGAGAACGGCAATGTTATGGTCGCGCTCTCCACGGCAGGCAATGGCACACTTCTCCAAGTGGATGTCAAAGACACGGGTATTGGCATCAAGCAAGAGGATCAAGATCGTATCTTCCGCGAGTTTGAACAAGTGGATAACTCCTACTCTCGTCAGCAGCAGGGCACCGGTCTTGGGCTGGCGCTGGTCAAGAAGTTTATCGAGATGCACGGTGGACGGATCTGGGTCAGCTCCGGGGGCGAGGGTAAGGGAAGCACCTTTAGCTTCACCGTTCCCTTTAGCCCAGAGGGCTCGGGGCCTAGCCCGGAGCGTGGCCGTACGACGCGAACCCCAAAGGCAGAGCCAGCTGTATCCGCAAACGCAAAGCCGATGGCCCTCGTGGTGGAGAGTCACGCAGCCTCGGCAGAGCTACTCACCCACCGGCTCCAAGAAGGCGGCTACGATGTGGCAAGGGCCAGCAATGGGAAAGCGGCACTCACTCTCGCCCAGGAGCTCAAGCCCAGCGTGATCACCCTGGAAGTCGAGCTAGAGGGGGAAGATGGCTGGGAGGTTCTTCGTCAGCTCAAGGCCGACGATACCCTCAAGAGCATCCCCATCGTCGTGATCTCGGAGACGAAAGACTCGGAGCGTGTTCATGCACTAGGGGCTGCTGCGTCTGTGGCCAAGCCTGTGGAGGCGGAGACACTCTTGCGCACCCTCACCGATGTGCGTATGCGCCCCCTCACCGATGTGCGCCAAGGGCCAAGCTCCCAAGCAGCTCCTGCAGCCCGTCCCCGCCGTGGGAGGAGTGAGCGTGCAGCCGCATAACCCGTGCCAGTCTCTGGCCCGACGAAACGAGACGGAGAAAGATCGTGTCTGAAAAAAAGATACTGGTTGTGGAAGACAACCCCGTCAATATGGAGCTGGTAACCGATCTTCTGGAAGTGGCAGGCTTTGACTTTGTCAGCGCCATGACCGCGGAAGAAGGCATCCGACTCGCCGAAACAGAGCTTCCTAATCTCATCCTGATGGACATTCAGTTGCCCGGAATGGATGGCTTAGAGGCGACCCGGCTCCTGAAGCAAAACCCGAAGACACGGCACATTACCATTGTCGCTCTCACGGCACACGCCATGAAGGGTGACGAGGAGCGGGCGCTGGCGGTGGGCTGTATTGGCTATATCACCAAGCCCATCAATACCCGGACATTCCCGAACTTAGTCAAGGAGTTTTCCGAGTCCGCCCTTGAAGCCCCGATGCTCCTAGACACCCTAGACGAGCCTCTGGTACTGGTAGTCCATGGACAAGAGCCACACGCTCCCACGACTCTTCTGGCGATGGATGAAGCGCCTCTGATGATGGAGATGGAGGCAAGCGGCAACGAGTCGTTCCTAACCCTCATGACCGAGAGCAGTGCCCCCGTGGTGCTGGAGCTCGTGAGCATGGTGGAGGTGGAAGGCGCACCGCTGGAGCCCATCTTACTTAACTTCGAGGAGCTTGAGCAAAGCAGCGTTCCACCTCTGGAGCTTGTCTCCGAAGACTCTGTGCTGCCTCTGGAGCGGGTTCAGATACCCGAGCCTGCACCCGCTCCACTCACTGCCCCTGAGGTGAAGATTCCACGACCGACAGCTCCCCTACCCGGCAAGCGCCGTAAGCGTGGGCTGAGCTTTGCCACAGCGACTAACACCCCCACCAAGCTCTTAGTGGTAGATGACGATGAGATCAACCGGGAGATGCTCTCGGCGATGTTGCGCACGCTGGGCTACGACTCAGACTTGGTGAGCAGCGGCCCTGAGGCACTGGAGAAGCTCAACACAAACTACGACATGGTTCTCCTGGACTACATGATGCCCTCGATGGATGGGGTCGAGGTTTGCAAGCGCATCCGTGAGGAGTCCCGCTTCAACGATATCCCGATCGTGATGGTGACGGCGCTCTCCAGCAAAGAGGACCGCCTCCGCGCCGTGGAAGCGGGTGCCAATGACTGGATCTGCAAGCCCGTGGACCGCACCGAACTTCAGGTGCGTGTGGCATCGCTCCTGAAGATGAAACGCGCTCAAGACGACCTCAAGAAGCACCAGAAAAGCCTGGAAGAGACCGTCCGGAGCCGCACTTCCGAGCTACGCAATGCCATGGAAGAGGTCAAGGAGTCCCAAGAGACCGCACGCCGCGCCGCACTGGATGCGATGCAGCGCATGGCCTACACCGCCGAGTTCCGCGAGGGACCGACCGCCGCCGCGCACATCCGTGCTGTGGGTCAGTACAGCAGTGTTCTGGCGCGGGCCATGGGCCTGAACGACGATGCCGCAGAGCTTCTGCTCTACGCCAGCCAGGTGCACGATATCGGCCTGCTCGCCATTGAGGACAGCATTGTCAACAAGAAGAGCAAGCGCGACGAGTACGAAGAGTCGGTCTACCGCCAGCACGCGATTCTGGGAGCACGTCTGCTCTCCGGGTCACCGTCGGAGCTGCTACGCGCCGCCGAACTGATCGCCCTCTCGCACCACGAGCGCTGGGATGGCGGAGGCTACCCACAGGCTCTGGAAGGGAACGAGATCCCCCTCTATGGCCGGATAGTCGCTCTGGCGGATCACTTCGACCAGTGGACCAGCTACAACCATAAAAAGCGTGCGCTTACCAACGAGGAAGCCAAGAAGAAGCTCAAAGAAGAATCGGGCAAGACCTTCGATCCCACCCTTGTCGAAGCCGCTCTAAAGAACTTTGATGAGCTTGTCGAGTGGCAGCGCCGCTTCCGCCGTGCGGAGGAGCCGCCAGACGACCTACCGATCAGCGCGATCTCCTACGCCGTTTGAGAGAAGCATAAAGACTACCACCCCTGCCCCGCCGGAAAACTCCGACGGGGCTTTTTCGTAAGCGGTACTTCGTCATGCCGGGATGATCTCCGTCCATACTCTCATGGGTGGCGCGTCGCTCTTGCTCACTTCTCAGCATTGCGAACTTTCGCCTTGCCGAAGAGCTTGACTTCCAACTGTTCCCAGAACTTAGGATTTGTGACCACTAATTTGGAAGCGAGTCCTTCAGCGATCAACTCATCCTCCCCTTGCCTTTAGGTGAGGGGCCGGGGGAGAGGTTTGCTCGCGGTACAATACTTCCCGTGGAATACATCAAGATTAAACGGGCGCTGCTCTCCGTCTCCGACAAGACCGGAATCGTCGAGCTGGCGCAGGCGCTGGCGGCGCGTGGGGTGGAGCTGGTCTCTACTGGCGGGACGGCCAAAGCGCTCAAGGACGCAGGACTGGCGGTACGCGCCATCGACGAGCTGACGGGTTTTCCCGAGATGCTGGAGGGGCGGGTCAAGACTTTGCACCCCAATGTCCATGGCGGGATTCTCGCCGACCGGGACAAGCCGGAGCATCTGGCGACTATTGCAGAGCACGGGATCGGGCCGATTGACCTCGTTGTCGTGAACCTCTACCCCTTCGCCAAGACCATCGCCAAGCCCGATGTCACCCTAGAAGACGCGATTGAGAACATCGATATTGGTGGCCCCGCGATGGTGCGCTCCGCCGCCAAGAACCACCAGGGCGTGGCCATCGTGGTCGATCCCACCGACTACGCCCAGCTTCTGTCCGAGAACGACGGCGAGGGCGTGAGCCTGACCCTGCGGCGCAAGCTGATGGCCAAGGCCTACGCCCACACCGCCGCCTACGATAGCCTGATCGCCAGCTACTTCGAGAAGCAGTTTGTCGAGCCCGCCCCCAAGATTGGGGGAGCCAGTGTTATCCTGCCCACGACCCTACGCCTGAGCTTCGAGAAAGTCCAGGATTTAAGATACGGCGAGAACCCGCACCAGGTGGCAGGCTTTTACCGTGGCTCCCCCAATCTTGGGGGCGCGGCGACCACGGAAGCGTGTATCGGCAACGCTACCCGCCGCGATGACTCGGGGAAAGAGGTCAGCTTCAACAACCTCTACGACCTCGATGGCGCGCTGGAGCTGGTCAAAGAGTTCCCCGATGCCCCGACCGCGGCGATCATCAAGCACGCCAACCCGTGCGGCTGCGCCCAGGGCGCGACGATCGCCGAGGCGTTTGTGCGTGCCCGTGAGGCCGACACGATCAGCGCCTTTGGGGGGATTCTCGCCATCAACCAGAAATTTGACCTTGCGCTGGCAGAGCAGATAGTCGGACTAAACAACTTCCTAGAGTGCATTGTCGCGCCAGACTACGACGAGGCAGCGATCAAAAAAGTGGTCGGTGGCAAGAAGTGGGGCGCGAACCTGCGCCTGCTGCAAGTGACGGGGATCGCGGGGCCGGGTAAGGACGGCTATCTCCTCAAGCAAGTGGTCGGCGGGATGCTGGTCTCCACCCGCGACTACCGTCCGCTGAGTGAGAGCGATCTGGTCGTCAAGTCCGAGCGCCAGCCTACCGCCGATGAGCTCTCGGAGCTGCTCTTTGCCTGGCGCTGCGTCAAGCACATCAAGAGCAACGCGATTGTGATGACCAAGGGCCGCGCGATCCGTGGAGTTGGGGCAGGACAGATGAACCGTGTCCGCTCCGTGCGCCTCGCGGTCGAGCAAGCCGGTGAGCACGGCCCCGGCTCGGTGCTGGCCAGCGATGCCTTCTTCCCCTTCCCCGACGGCCCTGAGGTCGCGGCAAAGGCAGGTGTCACGGCGATCATCCAGCCCGGTGGCTCGGTAAAAGACCCGGAGACGATCGCGCTGTGCAACCAGTACGACATCGCCCTCGTCTTCACCGGCGTCCGCCACTTCCGGCACTAGTCCGCCGATTTCAATCGGCGGGTTGACCGGCGGTCAGCGCGGCCTCGGCCTCATCGGTCCAGAACTGACCGTCGCGGAGCTTCTCGTAGACGGTGGGACGTATGGTCTTGAGGTCGGGGAGCGCGGTGAGTGGTAGGTTCTCGATGTGAGGATAGATCACGGTCTTGCCTGCGAAGCGGCTGTTCTTCACGGCGGCGAGGCCTTCCGCGAAGGTTTCAAGACCGCCAATCGCCGCGAGGGAGTCGCCCGTGGCAAGAGTTCCGGCTTCGAGTTTCTCTTTGACCGCGTACATATCGGCGATACTGGAGCCCGACGTCCCCACGATCCGCACGTTCTTGAAGCAGATATCCGAGACATCAATCGTCGCGGTGGTGCCGCGTGCGACTCCCGCGAAGACATTGAGCACGCCGCTGTCGGCTAAGTACGGAAAGCTCTGCTCGATGGCCTCGATGCTGGGCACCATCACCACGATATCATCGAAGCCCTCCGGCGCGATGGCTTTTAGGTCGGGCTCAGGGCCGGTGCGGACATTGCAGAGAATCAGCTCGACCCCGCGCTCTTTCGCCAGCGAGCCAAACCGATCCGCAACGGCTTGCAGGCGGGCATCGTGGCGATCGGTGATGAGCAACACGCGCGGCGGCTCGGGGAGCGCGAGCGCACGCTGGGCATGCATCATCCCCATCGGCCCGGCAGCCCCGATAAACCACGAAACCCCGCCGCCTAGAATCTCGTTGCGAGAGTTTTCTTTTGGCCCGATATAGGCGTGGCCATCGTAGTGCACCCGGCCTACATCCACCGCCACGGGACGAGCGAGCGGCGTATCGAAGTTAAGCAGCGCGACCCCGTTTTTCGCCAGTGTCTTTGCCTGCGCCTCGAACTCCTCGGGGGTCGGCGTGGTGTCAAAGCGCAGGGTAGGCTCCGTGCCATGCACCCAGCGATACGACGCCTCCACACAGGCCCAGGGCTCCACCAGCGCGCCTTCGGCATCATTAGAAGTGGCATCGAGTGGCAGTAAGTAGCAGCCCTCATCGCCGTCGAGCAGCTCGCTCCCGATCAGCCCGTACTGGCTCATCCCACCCGTGATCGCGTAGCCGTACGCCACATTCGTGCCCTTGTAGTAGACATCGGCCTGGACAATAAAGCGATCCCCAACGGCAAAGCGATCCGTGCGATTCTCGCCCACGGCAACGACGGTCAGCGTCACCTCATGGCCCATCACCACGGGGTTATTCGCCAGATCACGCCCGGTTAAACGCGGGTGCTCGCCGCCGAGATTGATGATCTTAATGTCAGAGAAGCAGATGCCACAGGCATCGTGGCGCACGAGAATCTCATCGGGGCCGGGCAGCTCCAGCGGCACCGTTTCGAGCCGGACACTCTCCAGCCCCGCGCCATAGAGATGCCAGCGCTTGTAGGAAGTCGGTAGGTTCACAGACTATTGTAGCGCATAGTATCCATGCGATAGAATGGGCACATGGGAAGTGCGATTCTGGAGCGCAGGACACGCATCACAGCGGAGGGAAACCTGCTTTTAAATCTACCTGAAGCCCTGCGTGGTCAGGAAGTCACAGTTCAGGTGCGCTCGTCCTTGCCTACTACAGAAACGGAACTTATCGCGGAGATCAACCGCCCTCTGTCACTTGCGATCCGCACACGCTACGAAGCGATGATGGAAAAACGTCGTGCAGAAACTCTCAGTCCAAGCGAGTACGATGAGCTTCAAAGCTTGACAGACACCGTCGAAGGCGACCATTTACGGCGCTGGGAAAACCTTGCCAAACTCGCAAGTTTACGTGGTGAAAACCCTCTGGAGACTGCTGCTCGTTTTAGCTTGCTTCCCAAAAACTAATGGCTGTTTCAGAACGACTACGTCGCGAGGTTGTCACCAGAGCAAACCACCTTTGCGAGTATTGCCGTTGCCATGCAAGTTTCTGTCCGTATCCGTTCTCCGTTGAACACATTCACCCCGAGTCGCTCGGTGGAAAAACACTCTTAGCGAACCTGGCCTACTCTTGTCAAGGCTGTAATAACGCCAAATACAACTTCATCGAAGCAAAAGATCCACTGACAGATCAGTTTGTCCCACTCTACAACCCACGAACGGATCTATGGCCAACGCACTTTCTCTGGAGCGATGATGGTTTGGAGCTGATTGGCATCACACCCACAGGCCGTGCAACCATTGAACGGCTTCGTCTCAACCGGGAAAACGTCGTCGGCTGGCGTCGAATGGCGGTTGCGTTTGGTATTCATCCACCAAGCTAATGTTCAGTGAATATGCGATCAGACATGGGGAAAAGCGTACTTATCCGTTATGACTAATCCCGTCACCATGGCTACTTCCTGAGACTGAACATGAGTATGCTCCCTGGTGGCTTATGCCATCGTGACCATTGCTCTCGTTCATGGCATGTTCATGATCTAAGGCTCTCTGGTAGTTGATGGTCTGAATCGTGGCTTCGCTAAGAATACTGGTCGTGCCCCAAAATGCCCCTTTGCGAATGTCAGGGCGACGGCCTTTGAGCATCTGGTAGGTGACGGAGATAGCTTCTGCTAAGAAGGCTAGGCGACATACTCCTACCAGAACCGCGACACCTAATAAAATCCAGAGATAGACAGACATTGACGGTTTCCCCCAGCGCATTTTAACATGCAAGCCCTCCCAGGCGACAGAGGCGGTATACTTTGGGGATACGACTATGAGCGAAGCTGTAATTGACGAAAGTGGCGGGCGCTACCCGTTCCGCGAGATTGAGAAGAAGTGGCAGGCCCGCTGGGCGGATGCGAAGGTGCACAAGGCCACGCAGGACACGAGCAAGCAGAAGTACTACGTGCTCGTGATGTTCCCCTACCCGTCGGGCTCTGGCCTGCACGTCGGGCACTGCAAGAACTACGTCCCCGGCGATGTCGTGGCCCGCTTCAAGGCGATGCAGGGCTTCAATGTCCTCAACCCGATGGGCTGGGACGCTTTCGGACAGCCCGCCGAGCAGGACGCGATTCGCAAGAAAAAGAACCCCAAGCAGGCGGTTCCCGAGCTAGCTGAGGTCTATAAGAAGCAGCTTAATATTCTAGGTGTCAGCTACGACTGGGACCGTGAGATCAACTCCACAGATCCTGGCTACTACAAGTGGAACCAGTGGATTTTCATCAAGCTCTATGAGGCAGGACTGGCGTACCGTCAGGGCTACCCGGTGAACTGGGATCCCGAAGATCGAATCGTGCTCTCCAACGACGAAGTGGTCAATGGCAGGGGCGCACGCTCGGGGGCCCTGGTTGAGAAGCGCATGATGCACCAGTGGTTCTTGAAGACGACAGCGTATGCGGATCGCTTGGTCGATGACCTGGAGACGATCGACTGGCCTGAGGGTGTCAAGACCCAGCAGCGCGACTGGATCGGACGAAGCGAGGGTGCGGAAGTTGATTTTGCGTGCGGCACGCACAAAATAACCGTCTTTACGACACGCCCCGACACGCTCTGGGGTGCGACTTTTATGGTGCTCTCCCCTGAGCATACACTAGTCGCGGAGATCACGACGGATGCCCAGAAAGCGGCTGTAGAAGCCTACGCTGCCGAGGCGGCGAAGAAGTCCGACGAAGACCGAACGGCGGAGGGCAAAGAGAAGACGGGCGTCTTTACCGGAGCCTACGCCATCAACCCGGTCAATGGGGCGCAGATTCCCATCTGGATCGCCGATTACGTTCTGACGGGCTACGGCACGGGCGCGATCATGGCCGTCCCTGCCCACGACCAGCGCGACTTTGAGTTCGCCCGCAAGTTCGAGCTACCGATTGTGTTGGTCTATGCCGAAGCCGATACACCCTCAGAGAGCGAGCTGACCGAAGCCTTTGCCAGCGGCGGCGTTTTTCGAGAGTTCCTAGGCTCACCGTTCTCGGGCGAGGCGCAGGACAAGAGCGTGGTTGTTCCTAAGGTTGTCGCCTGGATGGAGGAGAAGGGCTACGGTCGAGGAAAAGTCCAGTACCGACTCCGCGACTGGCTGCTCTCGCGCCAGCGCTACTGGGGCACGCCCATCCCGATGATCCACTGCCCCAGCTGTGGAACGGTTCCCGTACCCGAAGATCAGCTCCCGGTACAGCTCCCCGATCTGGAAGAGTACCGCCCCAGCCCCGATGGCCGCTCGCCGCTTGCCAGCGTGGAGGCGTGGGTGAGCGTGAGCTGCCCGCAGTGCGGACAGGCCGCCGAGCGCGAGACGGATACCATGGCAGGCTCCGTAGACTCCGCCTGGTATTTTTTGCGCTTCGCCGATCCGCACAACGCGGAGCAGGCATGGAGCCGTGAGGCCAGCGACTACTGGATGCCCATTGATATGTACATCGGTGGGCGAGAGCACGCGGTCGGGCACCTACTTTTCTGCCGCTTCTTCACCAAGTTCGCCTACGACAACGGCTGGACCGCAGCCAATGAGCCGGCCAAGGCGCTCCGCAACCAGGGAATGCTCAATGCCCTGACACCGTCGGAGCGGGTGCGTGATCCTGAGACTGGCATTGAGGGCTTTAAGTCCATCAAGCCCGATGACTTGGTTGCCTACGACCGCGATGCCTGGATCAAGCGCTGGGAGGCCGAGGGCAACAAGCCCCTGGCAGCCGAGCGTATCCGTCGCCCCCTGGATGCCCCTGAGTCTATCGAGCCCGTGAATGTCGAGTTCGTCTGGATGAAGATGAGCAAGTCCAAGGGCACCAGTGTTACCCCCGATGAGATGGCAGAAAAGTACGGTGCGGACTCGCTCCGTACCCTCGTGCTGTTTGAAGCGCCGTTTGAGGACTCGATTCAGTGGTCTGAGGAGCGCATGAACGGTCCGTATCGTTTCTTATCACGTGTCTGGGACACGGTGAGTGGGATTGTCTCTGCGCCGCCTGCACCGGGTACGCCCGAGGCAATCTCGACCGTTTTGAGCGGCGATCTTCCTGACAACTGGGCCCCCATGCCCGACGCCGAGGTGAAAGCGCTGCGCCGAAAGCTCCACCAGACCATCGCGAAAGTGACTTCGGATATTGAGAGCTTCCGCTTCAACACGGTTGTCTCCGGTCTGATGATCCTGCACGATGCCCTGCGCAAGTTCTGCAACGCCGGTGGCGTGGCCCATCCCGCAGCACGAGAAGCCGCCGAGGGGCTGACCCTGCTCCTTGCCCCACTCGCCCCGCACCTGGCCGACGAGCTCTGGGAGAAACTGGGTGGTCAGGGCTTCCTCTTCCGTGGCCCGTGGCCCGTCAGTGATCCGTCGCTGGCCGCCGATGACGAAGTGACGGTCGTGGTGCAGGTCAATGGAAAAGTCCGCGAGAAGCTCCTGCTCCCCGCCGGGCTGGACAACGACACGCTCCAAGCCACCGCGCTGGACAGCGAGAAAGTCCGCGCCGACCTGGAGGGCAAGACCATCCGCAAGGTGATCGTCGTCCCCGGCAAGCTCGTCAATATCGTCGCAAACTAGACGGCGGGGACTTTCAGGCCCTACGCAACCGCGAACTCCGCGATAGCGGGAGGGGCATCGCTGGCGAGGATCTGGACACGGACGGCTTGTGCGAGCGTGGGCGGCACTTCCTCTACCAGCAACGCGCCTATTTTCTCCCCGGCAAAGAGCGTGCGCCACTGGCCATCGTCGGTGAGGCGGTACTCGACCGCGAAGAGCTGGATCTGCTCGCCGCCTGCTTCGGAGAGGGTGACGCGCTGGACTTCCTGCATGCTTGGGAGCGTGAGCTGGAGCCAGCCACGCGGCTCGGCGCTCTGCCAAAAAGTTTCCAGATCGCTGTCGCCCGCAAGCACTGCCTCGTGGCCTTCCGTGGCGCTGGAGGCAGTGAGGGGAAAGAGCGGCAAGGCGGCTTCGAGAACAATGGGCTCGACAACCACCGGCTCCTCAATAGTCGCGAGGGGCTCTGGGGAGACCTCGGGAATCTCAGCGGCGGCATCTGGTGCTTCAGCGGCTTTGGCAGCGTCCGCCTCCTCCTGTGCTTTATCCGTCACTTTCTTAGCGACGGCAAAGACGAGCGGGGTCAGGATCAGCGGGACAAAAAAAGGCAGTGGCATGAGTTCTCTCCTAAACTTCTTTCGTTATTGTAGCGCATCCTGCAAGCGTCTGTAACGTAGCCGTAACGCCACGGGGATAGAGTGCAAGCTATGGAACCCAGACAAGTCCCTCGACCGCAGCTCTACGCTACGATGCCAGCGCTGAGCTTCCCGCCGGAGCGGTGCTTCGTTTTGCTCTACGTGGTGGACAGGTGCGCCTCCAGCGCTAGTACTCAGAGCGTGCGGAAGCCTGGGATACGGTGGAAGGTGAGATAGTTGGCGTCGTGGTTGTTGTGCGCCCCACCAAAGTCATCGTCGTAGGCGGTGCGGCAGGCGGCGATAATGTCGTCGCCATCGAAGAGCCACTCGACATATTGAAAACCGTGGTGGACCGTGTCCGGGTGCGAGAGAATCACCGAGCGCACCTCCCAGTCGCGCAGGTTGGCGGAGCAGGTCAGTGCGAGCGTGTTGCGAATCTTGCCGGGGTCAGGAGCCCGGTATTTTTCGTCCACAATGCTCGCTAGGCTCCAGTAGCGCTTGCTCTTTTTGTCCCAGCGGATCGCGAACTTCTTCGCGCCGCCGGGGAACGAAAAAAAGCCTGTGTCGGGGTCGAAGGTTGCGGTCTTGCCATCGCGGGAGATCTTGACCCAGGCCGCTTTTTCGTCGGGGGATTTTGTCTGGACGCGCAGGATATCCACCAGCGAGCCATCCGGTGCGACCACCACATTGCCCTCCAGCCACGCCCCCATGTCCCCGCCGTTCCAGGTGCGCTCACTCGGGAGAAAATTGGTCGTGCTCCAGTTTTTTGGATCCATCAAGTCGGCGTTTATGGAAACCGAGAGTACCCCCGCCCGGTAGTTTATGCCCCAGGCCTGCGGTGGGTTGCGCCACTCAAACGCCCGCCAGAGTCGCCCTTGATGCTCGACAATCGGCACGGGCGCGCAGTGGTACTCACCCTCGCTACGTAAGACCACGCTGCTCCAGCTCACGCCACTGTCGGTGGATTTATGGAGCACGATATCTCCATGGTGCTTGTCCGTGCCGAGTAAGTAGAGCGCTTTTCTGTGGACAAAAAGATTCGACCAGAACGCGCCGTGGATGGTCGCGATTTTCTCCCAGCTCTTGCCCCTGTCCTTGGAGCGAAAAACCAGAGAGACCGCTCGCATGTGCTCGGTACTCTTGGGACCAAACGTATCGTGGCTGGCGACGTAGGTGCCGTCGGGGAGGACGGCCAAGCCGGGTGAACCGATATAGACTCCCGTGCTCGCGGGAACATGATTGATAACGACGCCGGGAACAGAATCGCTCAGCGGCGAGGGAAGGAGCGGCAGCGAACTCATAATTTCCTCATCTTAGGTAGGCTATTCTACAAGAAATTCTTTGTTTTTTGGGTTCATCATGAATTCTTCATGATGTTCTCCCATACTTCTATCAAGAGGAAAAGTAACAACGATGAAAAACATCACGAAGTCCGGTTTTGGTTTGATTGCTCTGGTCGCACTGAGCGGCTGTGGCGGCGCGGGTGCTGGCACGGGTCTGGAGAGCTTCTCCAACTTGCTCGGGCTAGATGGCGGTGAGCTGGTCGGCATCTCACGGGCTGCGAGCACGGGAACGGTGACGACGGAGCAGACACACACGCGTACCTTTGAAGACCGCACCATCGGCGGTCGCCCAAGCGGCGTGGGTGGCAGGCCAGGGAGTATCGGTGGACCGGGTGGCCCTCCTCGGGGCACAACACGCTGGAATGTGGCGCAGGGCGTGGCGCGGGCTGTAAAGGTGAGTGTGCCCGAGGGAGCGACATTACCTGCATCGTTTACCCTGAGCAATATCGAGATGAGCATGCGTGTCACCGATGGCGAGCGGGTGGCGGAGCAGAAAACCACGATTGCAGGGCCCGTCACGCTTACCCGTGTCGGCGAGACGAGTGCCTACACCGCCAGTGCGGAGCTGACGCCTGAGGCAAGCTTCACGGAAGGCTCTTTTGAGACGCTCCACGCGATCCTCACCACGGCTCCCTCTCCCAACACCTCCACAGCCACCCTGCGCTACGATGCCAGCGCTGAGCTGCCCGCCGGAGCCAAGCTACGCTTTGGTCTTGAGCGCGGTAAAGCTCAGATGAAGTAGATCTACCGAAAAAATCAGCCCGAGAGCTAACCCTCGGGCTGTTTTTTTTGCGAGAGCAGCACGCCTAGGACAACAATCGTGAGCGTTCCGACGGTGAGGGTGAGTAGGCTATGAAGCGGCGCTTTGGGCAGGGAGGCAGGCCAGTAGGGCTTTTGCGAGAAGCTCACCCAGA
>Ga0315904_10004598_pt1 | contig 19583 bp, 24 predicted proteins | sample LakEriMetagenome_6_FD_203529 | JGI IMG/M metagenome (GOLD analysis project Ga0315904, IMG submission 203529) | Freshwater fungal communities from buoy surface, Lake Erie, Ohio, United States - Buoy 12 MA120 | ecosystem: Environmental > Aquatic > Freshwater > Lake | place: USA: Lake Erie, Ohio...
GAATGCTGCCGGAGAGAGGTCAATGTACTCCCCCTTTCGGCTGCACAGACAGTCGCGTACAACGACCGTCACGCACTTACCATTGTAGCACACGTTCGCCCTGTACGGCATATCACCCCACTTGAAGCCAGGAACGGCAGCGTACATGACCTTCTCGCCCTTGCTATATGGGCTGCATGTGTTCTTGTAGCCGCCGTAGCAGAACTTCTGGCTCTGCGGATGATTATTGCCATACCACGTCGCCCTAACTCTTTCGTGGTACCCGCTAGGCTGGGCCACCGATAGAGTCAGGGCGAGTAGTAGGGAAATCAATTGAATCTCTTCTTACTTGCGTCGGCAGCTTTCTGTGCCTCGGCGTACGCTCCAGGGTATTCCTTCTTCAGGTACTTTTTGACGTTCTCCATGGCGCCAGTGGCTCCATCTCGTACGCCGCGAGTGTAAGCCTGCTGAAGAGCCTTGCTTACTTCCTCCATGGAGTGCTCGCAGATCCCTACCTCGCATGGGCAGTCGACCTCAATGTTTACCTTCAGTGTGTCCTTATCTTCCTGTGTGACATGTGCGCTCATATTACGCCCCCTTAAATGTTGCTGTCGTCCGGTTGAACATCAACTCGGTCCGACCTGTTGGTCCGTTGCGATGCTTGGCCACCTTGCAGTGGACCGTCTCAACCGACACGTCAAGGGACACGTCAGTGGAGCGCCACAGCATGAGAACTACGTCAGCATCCTGCTCAATGGCTCCAGAGTCCCGAAGGTCTGAGAGCTTGGGCTCGTTGTTCTCTCGGTACTCAGATGAACGGCTCAGCTGGCTGAGTGCTACCACAGGAACGTCAAGTTCCCTAGCTAGCGCCTTCAATCCACGGCTGATCTCGGCCACGTCGTACACACGGTTGCTGTCCTTGTTGCCGCGGTCCGGAGACATGAGCTGCAGGTAGTCAACCACAACAAGGTCAAGTCCGTGCTCCTTCTTGAGCCGCCGGCACTTGGACTTCATCTCGCCAGGAGTCGCAATAGGCGCATCCTCAACGAAGATCTTGCTGCGCTTAATCCTATCTGACGCAGCAATGACTTCAGTCATCTCTGCCAGATCAAGCTGCCCATGTCGGATCTCGTGCAGGCCAATCCCTGAGACGGACGAGAGCATTCGGCTACCGATCTGCTCTCGGCTCATCTCAAGGGAGAAGATGGCAATAGCCTTCCCGCTGCGGAACGCAGCATTGGCAGCCATGGTGGTCGCCAGTGCGGTCTTGCCTACGCTAGGCCGCGCTGCGACGATCACCAAGTCACCCCTCTGCCAACCACCGACGATGGAGTCAATGCCGACAATGCCTGACGACACGCCAGATGCCCCACCAGCTTGCATCAACGCAAGCCTGTCCATGGTCTCAACCATCACGTCCTCCATCGTGGAGAACTTACCCCTTGAGCGGCTGCGAGAGATACCAGAGACTGCCCTCTCGGCCTCAGCCAGAGCCTCCTCTGCGGTCTTCGCAAGACGCGAAGTGTCAGCGATGTGCGCAGCTACCTGATGCACGTCGCGTCGGATCGCGTTGTCAAGGACGATGTCAATGTACGATTCGTAGTTATAGCTATTTGGTGTTGAGCTAATCAGATTAGAAAGATTAGTTACTCCGCCGGCATCTTCAAGCTTGCCATCCTTGGTCAGCTCTTCGGAGAGGGTGACGATGTCAATCGTCATGCCCTGAGTTACAAGTGACTTAATTGCATTGTAGATATTGCGACACTGCATGTCGTCAAAGTCGTTAGCAGAAACCCTTTCAAGTACCCGCTCAGCGCATTCGCTTGAGATCAAGCATGCCCCGATTAGCGCCCTCTCGGCCTCCCGATTGGTGCGCGTCATTAAAAGATCTCCTTGGTGTGGTAGTCCTCTTTGGCCGCAGCTAGAACCTCTTGCAGGCTTTCTACCCCAATGTTCTCCTGTCGACCCTCTTCATCAATGCTAGCTGCGCACTCGTCGCACAGCATGCGCTCCTCATCAAAGCCTTCAATGAAGTCAACCGAGCATTCGCTGCAGCGGTAAACCTTATTGCCGTATGCGTCTTCACTCATCTTCGTCTTCCTCCTCCTCAATTCGCTCCCACATGAAGCATGGCTTCATCTTTCCGGCAGCGATCTTCTTCTGGTACTTGCCACAGATTGGGCAACTACCGTCGTTGACGTAGTCGCTAGAGCTCAGTCGCTCCTTCGTTTCCTTCTTCGCCATTAAACCCCTCCTGGAGTGATACCTCCTGCCATGGCCTTGGGAAGCCAGTTAGCAAGTAGTAGTCAATCCCGTGCTTCTTGCAGTACGCCCTAAGGGACATCCCCTCAGCCTTAGCGTCCTCTACAAACAATCTTAGCACATCTTTGTCTGGCTTTGTCAACTTCTCTCTAAATGTCATAGACATCTCCAATCAGGGCTGCGCAGCTAGGGTAGTCCCTGTGCGCTGCGTATAGCGCCCTTACTAAGTCCTGTCCCTCCAGATGCTTGTTGATGAGCTCCAAGAACTTAGTTGCCCAGGCCTTGCTGTGAAGCCCAGGCGTTACAACGTGAGCCATCTCATGAAGCATTGTGTCGTAGTCGTATCGGTGTGTGCACAGCATGAACGTAGCGTCATCAGAGTCAGCTTCGCCAAGTGGGCACTTGTTCTTTGCTTCGCCGGTGTGGTAGTGGATCGTGACTTTAGACACGTGAATGCCCTCTTCCTTAAGGACCTTCTTCATCCACAAGATGGACTCGCCCCAGAAAGTCTTCACCTTCTGGGGCGTGCCTGCAGAGAAGACGAACTTAGCGCTTGCGCTTTTGCGTTGACGCCCATGCATCATTTAGCTCCTTTAGTTTCTTCTCTGCCTCATCATGGTTAAACACTTCCGGCCCACTGCCTAAGCTGAAGACCTCCCCCTGCTTAACAGTATACCACACTCTGGCCTTCCAGCCAGATGGACCGTAGAACAGTATAGCATGGGTCCTACCAGTTGGCCATACCATCCCCTTCAGGTCAACGAAGTTCATCCACCACAAACCTTTCATCCAGTCGCTCGTCAAGAGATGCCCACTGCTTAGGTGGTACGCCTCTGGTAACGAAAGACCACTTGCCCTCACCGAGAGCAATCAGAATTAACGCGTAATTCGCAATATCGACCAGCGCGTCACGTACCCCTTCGTTGAACCAGTCTTCTCCGACTTTGGCTTTTCCATCCACGATAGATCCATTGAGCGACGTGGCCACTCGCGAGCACTTGTCTTCTGCGAGTCGCGAGAATACTCCGTATGGTCCGAGCGCTTCAATGTTGCCCGGTCCATATCCTGATTGCCTCTGTACCATAACTTCGTGGGTTTCCATCGCGAGTTCGCGAAAGTATTCAATGAACGCTTCGGGTACATTCTTACTCTCCTTCTTCATTGTCAATCTCCTCCATAATCTTCTCTGCCAGCTCCTGCGTAGCTACCTGCGTAACGAGGATGATTCTCTCATCGCACTTCGCACAGATAGCTACGCGAACGGAGTATGGTCCAGCCAGCTTAGCGCCTGCTCTGTGCGGACTAATGCGTAGCCCCCCGCACTTCGGGCACTTCAGGCCGTGTTTCACTTGCGCTTATCCAGTAGCGCGAACGCCAAGAGTGCTGAGCCCAGCGCTGCTGCGACGTTAGTAGACGCACCTAGGACGACAGCTCCGATACCAAAGGAAGGGACAAACGTGTCCCGGAACCTAGGGTGCGACACTGCAGCCTTGGTAGTTTCCCCAATGTTCTTAAAGAACGCGACTTGCTGTCGCTCCTCGTCAGGCGTCGTCGCCATCTTCAAGCTCCACCAGCTTCAATGCAACACCGGCCGACAACTGAAGCACGTTGTCAAACGGGATCTGGACCTCACTGCGCTTGTCCTCAGGGACAGAATCCAGATACTTATCAATGAACGTAGCCACTACAACGCCGAACGCAACGTTCCAGCGCGCAGCCAAAAGGGCAACGTTACCCTTGCGGCTCTTCTTCTGTGGTACTGCCATATGCCTTCTCCTTCACAACTAACCAATCCCGCTCATCCATGATCACCATGACACGCCTCTGGGTGCCAGGCCCAGGAGCATCTCCGATCACTAGGTAGGGGATTTCCCCAGCCTGAACAATAATCTTCTGCAGCCAGCCCCAGTACTTGTTGGAGAACATCGTCCCCACCTTCGTCTGGATCTTAAACTGCCCGTCAACCGTCACGTCGTCTGGCCCACCGTACATGCCGGTGCGTCGACCGCCGTGCTTCTTGGCCGTCTCGCGCTCAAAGGCATTACCCCTTGAGCGGTTGAGACGTCCCTGCCGAGCTTTGTCAACCATTCTCATCCTCCGTTACGGCTACAGGTGCGCCTTCGCCAACGCCAGCTGAGAAGATCCCAGCCCAGAATTGCTTCTCGCCGTCATCCTCAAGGCTCTTAAGCTCGTCGTCTGCAAGGCCACCAGTGTGGGCAGATACAAACGAAATAGACTTCTGGCGATACGCATCCATGAACATTTCCTTGCTGTAGATCGCGACCTTCCGCGGACGACCGTCTGCTTGGTATTGGATACCAATAGCAGCAAGGCCATCCGCGATGTCGTCTACAAGCTTTACTTCTTCGGTCACGAGCGCTTCTTCAGCGGACCCCAAATGAGTGGGCTTGCCTCGTTAGCAAGAAGGCTGTACCCCTTCGGGTTGCCGTCCTTGTCGGCTCGCTCCTCCAGCTTGCCAATGACGTGCAAGTGCTGGCGCGGGTCGTTTGTCTCTCGGTTTACGGTACTATCATAGATCTTCCGAATGTGCGTAGCCAAGTCCTCATCAAAGACAAGGATGGTCACACGCTCGTAGCGGTTAGGCGCGGTTGATGCGTCACGAGTGGCCTTGTCTGCGGAAAGGAACGCGTCGTAGGCAAACGACTGCATGCTACCGAAGAACTTCCACACGTCTCGACCGGCCTTGGTCTGCTCCTTGACTGGAGCAATCTTATCTGTGAGCCAAAGATCAATCCTATCCATTAGAACCCCCACTCTCCGTCAGCCTTTTGCGACTGACCTTCCATTGGCTTGACGGTATCCTTAAAGATCTCCTTCGCCGCCTTGGCGATGGTCACGTCAGCCGTGTCATTCTCTGGGTCGTCCCCAGTTGGGATGAGGAACGTCGTCAGGAGCGCATACTTGAGCGCACCAGTCGTCGCCTTGTACACGTGCTTGTCGCCCGAGTCAGCCCCTGAGCCGAGCGAGTAGATCGTGTGCTTTTCCCCAGTCTCCCCATCAACCAAGTGCCATGAGTACTTGAACGTGAGGATCACCTGCTTGCCTGAGGCAGACGTGCTCTCGCTCAGCTTCTCAATGTCACCAGGAATGATTGCGATACCCTTAGCCGCGAGCTTCTCGCGGATTGCGTCAGCTACCTGTGACGCCATGACGTACTTGTACCCCTGGGCGCTGTTCGTGCCGCCCTTGGAAATGTAGCCGATCTCGCCCATAACTTCAGCGAGCTTGCCAGCTAGCGTCTTACTTGCCATTTTCCCCTCCTCTGCACTTGGTGAAGAACTCGCAATACCCACATGGGAAGAGCCAGTTCCCCGACTTCTTTGACCTGTACTTTTCCTCCGGGAGTCTCCACGGAGGGGTGTCTCTGAATCGGTCACTGTTCAGAACCTCCAAGATCCTCAGGGCCTTGTCACGCCACGACTCATCAACGATGAACTCCTCGGTGGCTAGATCCCCTGCCCTGATGTATACCAACCTTGCTGAGTACTCATGGCCTCGCATGCGCTTCAAAGCCTCAGCATAGATGGACGCTTGAATTTGGTGCTCCGGCTTAGGAATGAACTTCCAAGCCGATTCCTTGACTGACTTGTACTCAATCAGCTCATGCTGACCGTCCTTCCATTGTACCACACCGTCGGCGTTTCCGCCAAAGTTAAGCTCCGGAATCGACACCGGCACCTCCTCCTCATAGGAGAGAAGATGCTCGGAGTCCCGCAGCCTGCGGTTAAACGAATCGTTGATAATGTGTCCACGCTCAAAAATACGAAAGACCTCATCGCCGCGAACGTCCGTAGGGGTCTCGCCATGGGCGTAGTACCACTGCTGCCGTAGGCAGCTACCGAGCAGAGATCCACGCCACAAGTCGCTTGGTGGACGCTCTGTCCTGTCTCTACGGAGTCCCTCGTCAAAGAGGTCTCCAATAAGCTTCTTAACCATACCCCTCCTATGCCCCACCAATAAGTCCCCCAGGCCGGAGGGGCGCCAGCCTGGGGAGAACTCTAACCGTTCAGGATTGAGTCTACGATAGACTCCCAGTTGTTGTCAAATCGGATAGCGCGATCATCAATGTAGGCCTTGGCGACTGGCTTCCCAGCCCCAACCCAGATCTCATTGTACGGCACGCCCCACTCATCAAGGAGCTTTCGCATCTCGTCAACCCTCTCCGCTCGGTCTTCAAATTTCTCCCAAGCCCGTGCAGAGTGAATCATGATCTTGTAACCGTTTGCTCGCAGTCTCTCTAGCGCCTCAATAACGCCGAGAGCTGGTACGACCGTTCCAAACACGCGGACAGCGATGGTGTCATCGTAGTCCACGCAGATGTTGCGTGCGCCTTCCAGATCTGCGTTGATCATCGGTGGATGGTGCTGATCAGTGGCTTCATCTTGGCGAACACGTCGCGCAAGACTAGAACGTCAGCCTCGCAATGCTCAACAATAGTGCGGAAAGCCTGCTTGCCTTCCTTGGTGTGTCGTCGCTCGGCTTCCTGCCACAGCCGGACGTCAAGAGGCGTCTTGCTGTTGTTTGTGCGGAAGTACTTGGAGATGTTCTCCAAGCTGCGTCGACCAGCCTTCATGTGCCGGCCAGTGGCGTACCACATGAGGTCAATGTGCATCTGAGTGCCGATTGGGCGCTGGCCAGTCTCAAGCAGCCGTGCGTTGATGATTGGCAAGTCAAACAGCTTTGAGTTCCATCCCACAAGGATGTCGTACTGGGCAAGCTCATCAGCGATAGCCTTTACCAGCTTGCTGTCGTCCATCCATGTCTTTCCCTTGTGCGTCTCTAGCGACAGGGTCTTTACGTTACCGTGCTCATCTGCGACGCTCATGCAGAAGATCGTAGTCCACGACGAGTACGTGGTCTCTAGGTCATAGAACGCGATGCGGAACCCGGCATAGTCGCCCTTAGGGGTCGACTCAATTACCCGTGCGTCCGCAGGCGCCTCTGGATGTGTGGCCGCATACCGCTTGTACAGCTTCTGCGCCTGGTCCTTAGTGATGTCCAACTGGGCAGCGATCTCCTGAAAGGAGAGCCCCTTTTCCTTGAGCGCTGCGATGCGCTCAATCGCTCCATCGTTTGCCATCTTTGCCTCCATATCTTGCGGAGGGAAGTCCCCTCCTACCCCCAATTATACCACAGAACGCTATCCTCTGCCGAATTCGCTCGTCTTCACCAGGTCTAGTGTTACACGCTCTGATCCGTCAACTGGGAGCTCAAACCGAACCCCTCCGACGATATAGGTGTCAGCAATAAAGTCTGGACTTGAGGCATTTGTGTAGTTAACATTTTGCCTCCGCACCGCGACGCGAACGATATCCCCAAGGAAAAAGTCCTCAAACGGCTTGACGCTGTCCGGCGCCAGCTGGATGCTTACCATGGATACGTTTAGGATGTCACTTGACTTTGTCACCTGTGACTGAGCATACTTCTCAAGCTCTGCCGCATCTGCAAAGTTTGCCTGAGTAGTCAGAACTGGCGCATACCCATACTCTTCAATAGAAGATTCATTCTCAGCAAGTTTTCCTTGAGAGCGAGAGCCGCCAGAGCTGGTAGTGGACCCGGTGAGGAACGCAGTGGCAGGTACGACCCTCACCGAGTTCCTAAGGTCTTTGCCGTTGCGACGGTACCTAAATTGGTCAACCATACCAGGGTAATCAAAAACAAAAACTGGATTTGCCTGCGTAACCGCAGGAGCCACGTACAGCTTGGTACCAGGAGCAGCTGCCCCGCGCACCCCGACAAAGTTGAAGACGGTTCTCCATGGAATCTTGATTCCGTCAACAACATCCCACCTTGCTGAGGCATCGGCTGTAAGAAGGTTGGCCGCCATCTCCTTGTCGCACATGCTGCGCAGATAGGAAAGGACGGATTCTCCGGACGTAAAGTATCGGATGAGCTCAGAGTTCCAAGACTGTCCAGATGCAAGCTCAAAGGTTAGCCAACCAAATCGACTGAATGATTCTCCTTGGCCAGTAACATACGGGATTTGCTTGTCAAAGATACCCTGCAGCGTCTTCTTTTCAAGACCCATAACCACCGTTTGGCTTGCAGATGTGCTGGCGCTAATACCGTTAACGTCGTGAGTCATAACTCCGCCGTAGTTTGGATTCGTTGACGAAGTCTGCGGCGAAACGTTTACAAGTTCTGCCATCGTGTAGGCAGCGAATGTATAGGAAACACCACTAGTCAAGCAGTTAATCTCGTACGAGTTGGTAATGTTGTGGGTAGTTCCGGTGTAGTTACCGTAGATTGTCTGACCGCTTGGAATGCTGAGCGTTGGGACTGTGGACGCAGGGGCAATTACCTCTGCAACATTAGCATCGTGCTGGCGTAGCTTTAGACGCCACTTAAGCATCACAGGAGACTCAGGCTGGGCAATCTCGGTCCATGAGTCTGGCCACACGTTAAACGTGCAGACCTCATCTCCAGGGCTTGCCACAATGCTTACTCGGATTCTGTTTACGTTGAACCTATTTGGAATGTACACGTCTTCTTCGTTATTGTACAACTTCTCGTCGTTGTTGATCGCAGATCGTTCAATGTAGGTGTACCCCGTTAGCGTGTAGACGCTATCCACCTCATCGTAAACCATGTCAATTTTGTTGGCCTCACCAGCTTCATTCCTTGTGTATACTGCAATCTCGTTTCCGGCATGCCTTGCTGTGCTATTGGAGGTGCGCTCTTTTAGGAACGCTTTCGTAGCCGCTGGTCCATGGGACAGACCATTCGCATTAATGTTTGTGGCAGAACTTGTTGGATACGTGTATGTGAGGGCAAGCTTAGGCCGGTACGAAGCGCTGGCAGCCGTACTGTAAATAGTAAAGCTGTCAGTTACCCCGGACTCATTCGTGTTGTACATGAGAATGCCATTGTTGTTGGCAGATGGATTTGATTTCCAGTAGTTAACAATACTAGAGATTGAGAACGTGTGTGTTGAGTTGTGCGTTGACCCTATTCCAGTATACGTAATATTGCTAAGGCCACCAGAGGTAGATGAGCTTGCGCTGCCCCAGTCGCAGTTTGGGTGAGTCGTATCATTGGCGTTGCCCCACGACCCTTCAGACCCAGTTGTTGAGTCAGTCGTCCAGTCCACTCCGGATGCGTTGACTAGCAAGTCCCCAGGAGAGCTGTCTGTGACTGAGTGGTCCCCGCTAGTGTTGCTCTGAGTCAGGATTAGGTTAGCAGTTGTTACCGTGGCAGTTGAATCAAGGGTGCTTGGGAGGGTAAACTTTACAAGGCCTCTTGATGTGTACCTCTTAAAGTAGCAGTACCCAGTGCTAGAAATAGGCGACCCAGCAGAGCCAACGTTTGATCCGCTGCTTGTGGAAAAAGTAATCTGACCACTTGTCGTTGACCCTGCTGCTGGAAACCTATTGCTAATGGTTCTAAGTCCGTTAATCCTGCTGGAAGACGTGCCACTAATGTACACTACGTCTCCGCTATTAAGAAGAGAAAAGGTTGTTCCACTGATAAACACAGACGCAACGTTTGATGTGATGTAATAATTCTCAACGTTAAAGGAGTTTGGGAAGGCCCCAATGACCATGTGCTGCTCTGTATCGTTTGAGTTCCAGTCTGATGTTGTGCTGAACAGGGTCGATGCAGACCGAGTTGCCGTCAGTGTAGTAGTGACCGTCTCGGTCGTGCTGGCAGGCTCTTCACGCTTGATGGCAATCTCTGACCCAGACTCAGGCCCAACCAGCTTTGTGTAGTGCATGCTGAGCATCGTCATGTAGTCCATGCCTTCATAGACGATCTCGTCGTTTGTCGCATCGTAAGTCGTTAGCAAGCCGGCTCCGATAAGGATCCAGTTGCCTGAGCTTAGGCGCTCAACCTTGTAGTGCCGCTTAAGTGGCACCAGCTCCGGCACGAGAGGATGGTTGATTGGAAGTGTCCAGAAGGCGCTGCCGACGTCGTTGGCGTATACCTCAGACCCAACGTTTTTAGCGTCGTAGATAACACACCTCTCGTTGCCAACGCCCCTATTAGCTCCGATATCAAAGATGCGGATTCTAACGCTGCTGCTCAAAGCCATGCCTCCCTGTACGTGACGACCGCTCCGGTCGAAGTGCTGCCCTCAATTACAACCGAGCCTGGATACACCAAGAAGTCTCCGCTTGTATCTCCATGACTAATCCTGCAGTTTACCTGAGACATGGTGTCTGTGTCAATAGAGATAGCCCCAGCCTCAATTGCGTTGGCTACTACCGTGCTGGTAACGCCGCCGCTTGTCCATGAGAATGTTACTTCTTCCGCAGCAGAGCAGTCTGGCTTTGTCAGAATTGGGTACACAGGGGCCGAACCTCTGTGTGTTCCTGCGCCAGACTTTGTAGTAGTTAGGAACTTCTTTGGGTTTGGAGCAATAAGCCTAATCTGAGCTGGCTGCGCAAATCCATCGCTGGCCTTGCCGACTGATGTGCGCCGGCCAACGTTATACACTGGCAGGCTTGCTGGGCGAACTAGCATGTCTAACTCAATTCCACCAGGGAACTGCGCCGCTAGCTCCCATGTTGGCTGGAAGAAACGCAATGCGCGAACGCCGTACGTGGCGTCGAAGCCACGTGGCATTGGCTGCAGTGCCGCAGTCAGGGTGTCAATGTTGTCCCAGAAGTCTCCAATCGTTTCTCCGTATACAGACACAACCAGCTCAACACCGCGAGACCCAAGGTACGCCTCAGTGACACTTGACCCGTCCCGAAGGGCGGACTTGTCAATAAACCCCTGAGCAGGTACGGCTGCATAGTTAGCAGACTCAACCTTGAACCCAGAAATAGGCGAAGCGCCTACCCTGATTCCAGCTAGTGAGTTTAGGTCTAGGAACGTTGATGGGCCGGTCTGAATCTTGATCGGACGATTGAAATCCATTAGGCAACTCTCCTGATCTTCCTGATTCGCGCAAGGAGGCGCTCGTAGCGCTGCCGTGCGATGGTGTAGTTCTGGTTGATCATTGGGACAGATACGTCAGTGGCACCAGAGTTGACTTGCCACTGCTGGAACATGGTGCGGTCTGCCATGAGCTTGAAGAATGCCTCAGCTTGAATGTGGTACCGAAGTGCCTCTTCTGCCTGCGCGTCAAGTGTGTCGATTGTCCAGTCCCCGTATCCAACCAACCGAAGATGGCTGATCAGTTCTGACATTCCTGGCTGCAGGTAGACTGTTCCTGCGTGTGTTTCCCAACCGCTGTAGTTGCCGTATCCATTGGAGGGCTCAAGCGGCCCAAGAGCTTCGTACCATGAGGCGATTGGGCTAACTGTATTGTCAATCTTGTAGCATAGAGCGTCAATTCGGATCACTGTCTCCATGCCAGCTGGTAGTGCAATGCTTGTGTGATGCGAGCTTGAATAAACCTGCGGGACTGCAACGGTAGACACAACCTCTCGCGGGTAGGCCCGGGAGATGTCAACAAGAGCAAGGTTAACCAGGTCAATAAGCTCCTGATTGCTCCACGTTCGGTCTACGCCGTCAGACGTCCCTGTATCGCGCAAGTCGCGACGGATCTTCTGAAGAAGCGTGTCAATTGCTGCCATTTCTCTCCTGTCGGGGCTCCCCCCAGCTGGTCATAACCCAGCCGGGGGGAAGTCCACCATTAGCTCTAATTACAGAGCGGTTGCGCGTGTCTCAAGACGCAGGTAGCGGGTAATGCCCGTGCTGGTCTGTGGGACAACGTTGTTAACGAAACCGTCGCTCACTGCAGTCGAGGCAACCGCAGTTGCGCCAACGAGAGTGATCGTGAAGACGTTCTCTGCGCCAGCGGTGCCGCTGATGCCTGCGATCGTCCAGGTCGTTCCGTTAAGCTGCGAGTCAACACCGGTGAGCTTGACCTTCTCACCCGGGAAGAGCCCGTGAGGGGCGCTCGTGGTGATGGTTGCAAGCGTGGTGGTGAGTACCTTGTTCGTGACAACGGCAGCCTTGTTCAGACCGCTGTAGTCGCTGACGGCAGCCTCGCCGACGATCATCGCACCGAAGCGCACCTTGTAACCAAGGAGAGCGCGCTGCGAGAGTGGGTCGGAGTGGTCGCCACCAGGTGCGACGAAGTACGTCTGCATCGTCTGCGAGTCGCCGACGACGAATGCGTCAGGACCGAAGAAGAGTGCCGAGTACACGTTCGTGCCGCCAACATCAAACGTCTTGGCCTCTGGGGAAACAAGGAAGCGGACGCCAGAATAGGCGCCGATTTCCCCGTTCAGGAGGTCAAGGGACTGGGTGTACTTCGTGGCCTCAAGGAAGCCGTGTCCCGAAGTATCCGTCAGCAAGTCGAATTGCTGATTTGGGTGAATGATGCAGCGGTAGTAGCCGTCAGCGAACGGAGGAATGTTGGCCGTCTTAAGACGGGCAACAGCCTTCTTCACCTCAAGGCCGTTAAGCTTGTAGTCCTGGCGGGCAGCGCCTTCAGCGATGTCGCTGATGGTTGCAGCCGCAAGGCCTGCTCGGGTAGTAATGGTTGACGTCGTGGACTGCGCCTGAGCGTAGTGCACGCGAGCCGAACCAGCGTTCATAACGTCGCGGACAATGCGGTCCATGGACTGCGCTGCTGCGAACGAAATGCGCTCCGATGCAATGGACACCAAGTCATGCGGCGAGTCCTGCTGGACAATGTCGCTGAGGCTGGTGTACGCACCGTACTGCTTTACCGAGAAGTACTCAGTGCGAACACTGAGGTTGACCACTGGGTCAGGCGTCACGCCTTCCGAGAGTTCAGTCAACGAGTGGCTGATATCTGGGTAGCGGACGTAACGAATGCGATCGGTGCCCTTGATGAAGGTTCCCGGCATATAGTTGCTCGGAAGGGCGTGAACCATGCGATTTCGAAGTTCCGTCTGAACGTTCTGCGACACAAGCTCCTGAACGAGCTTCTGGAACGCATTAGCCTCAGTCCCGTTAAAGGACTTAAGGTTGTTCAGAGCAGGACCCGAAAGGGTTGATGTAGTAGCCATTTAGCTACCTCCTCTTACTCTGCCCAGGGGTTCCCAAGAGCGCGAATTGCGTCCTTGATATCCTCTGGCTTCATTGGTTTATCCTTGACGACGTCACGCTTTGGGGCGTTTGCGTCGCTGATTTCTGTGGGAGCGTTCCCACCAAGCTGTGACTTAACGAAGTTCTCAAACTCCGCAGCACGCTGTGCCTCAGAGAGGTTACGCACCTTCTCCTGGAATTCGTAGTACTGCGGGTAGTTGGCTTTCAACTTTTCCGTCTCGTACCGCGTTTCCGTTGCCTTCAGCTCATCCTCGAGCTGCTTGATCTTGCGTGCTGCCTTCTCAAACTCCGACAGGGACGCCTCCTCTTGGGCGGCCTTCCACTGTGCGAGCTCTTCGTACTTGGACTTAAACTCTTCTGCTGCTTTCTGGGCTGCAGTGAGGGCCTGGTCCTTTCCTGAGAGACGACGCTTCCAAGTGGCGACATCATCCTCCGCTTCAGTGGCTGCTGAAGGATTTACGGCCTCCTGCTGCGACTCAAGCGGCTGCTCTGCCGCGACTTCAAGGTCTGCCATCTCTGGCTCCTTTCTTAACTATCCCCAGACCAGTACTTCTGGCCTGTGTTATTTTCTGAATGTACCTACGTCGGTATTAAACTTGCCAGTTAGGAAGTCAGCTGCCCCACTAGTTAGCTCTCCTCCGGACTTAGCCGCAAGCTGTAAGAACCCTCCAAGGCCAGTGCTTCCAACCCAGTCCGTAGCATTACCAAGAAGGTCTGTTGCCTTGTACTGGTCGTAGCCTTGGCGCGAGATCGTTGAGACCGCAGATCGGAACCACTTCGGCGTAACCACGGTCATGTCCTCAGGAACGGCAGGGATTAACTGCGTTAGGAGGAACTGCCAGTCTGGCTTCTCCTGTGTAACTTCCCACCCGGGTGGCAACCCGTTGTAAGAAAGATACTCAGAGATCTTGCGATATGCGACGTAGCCAGCGCCGGGCGCGGTCATGCCGAACGGCTTGTAGAACATGAACCGAGCAAGCTCTGGGAGAGCCTTTCCGAACATGTACGAGAACGGGTACAGGCCAAGGAACGGATGATTGATGCTCCGCTCAAACCACGACCGGTTGCTTTTGAAGTAGTTTACGTTGTTCATCTCATCAACAGATTTGGCGTATGACCACTTTGCTGCTTCAAACATAGCCTGTTCTCCGGCGTGGTCCCTAAGCAAGTTGCTAGTTGTGTCGGTGAGAATGTCTTGCGTGGATCGTACAACTTGTCCGCGTTCACCACCAAAGTTTGCGTATCGCTTTACTGTCTCTCGGATCGTTTCGCGAGCGCCTGCTCCAAGGGTTGAGATGTCTCCAGAGTCAAGTCGGATTTGCTCAATTAGGTTGCCCATCGTAGCAAACTTTGCTCCGTACTTTCTTGCGTTTGCAATGGCCTCAACAATCTTGCTGGCGTCTGGAGTTGATGAGAACCCTGGGATATACGCGTCCATCAGCTCCTGCACGATAACCTTCTGAACGTCGGCTAGCTGCAGCTGCGCAGTGAGACCTCGCATCTCAACTCCAAATGTGTTTAGGGCACTATCATACTCCTTGCGAAGGAAGTCTAGGTTCGGCCCAACGCGATTGAGCTCAAGTGCGTACCTCTGAGCAATGTTGTCAAGTTGGTCAAGTGCCGTACGGGCTGAAGACACGTCATACCCAGCATCTTGTGCTGCGTTGATGAACTTGGCGCGGAATGTGCTCGTGATGATGCGCGGTCGAGCTCCGCCCTGAACAAGGGCTCCGAACTTGTCCGCAGTGTGCATCGGAAGGACATCCCTAACGTCATTCAAAATAACAGCCAACTGTGTGGCGGATGGGTTCACGGCAAAGCCAAATCCTGGAGCTTTCATCGTGTTTACTGCCGACCCACCAAACTTTGCATTCTGCATGCGCTTGTAGTCTGTTGCCCAACCAACCAGCTGATCAAAGGCGTCTGGGCCATACTTTGCATGAAGAGCCGTGTACTCGTGTGGCATATTCTTCTGCACAAACTGCTGGAACTTGGGAGCCAGATCGGCAGCCGCCATCAGGTCTCGGTATTGCTCCTTAAAGTTTGCGGTAAAGTCCCATCCCTTTGCAATTATACCATCTTCTGAGATAATGTTCCTGACTGTAAGCCCTTCCTTTAGGGCCGAGTCAGCCGCCCCTCGGGATCTTGCAGTGAACGAGAAGAACGCCTGCTCGTGTAGCTGCATAGCCTGGGCAGCAGCTCGCTCTCCAAACATCTGGCGAATCTCTCGCGGGTCAATATTGGCGGCCTTTAGCTTAGCCTCCATGTCTGCCCGGTTCATTCCTCGCAACTCTGCGTAGAATGGGGACTCAACCAACTCCTGCGCAAAGAACATTGGGTTTACTTTATACTTTAGCGTAGGGTATAGATTCTCCGAGACTTGAGCCAAGAATTTCCCGATACCTGGAGCGGTCTTCATGGACCCGCTGATCCACTGAGAATACCCAGAAATATCGTACTCACCTTTGAAGGCCTTGATTACGTCACCCTGAATGTCTGGACGCTTAATACCGGCTTTCTCAAGGGCCTGGATACGCTCTGTCCATGCAGCCTTCACAGAAGCTGCGCCTGTCTTCTCCTGAAGAATGCCGCCCATGATATCCTCAAGAGTGTCTTGCGACAGGCCCCTAGTGCCTACGCGGCTCTCAACAGACCTAGTCACAATTCTTCGGTTAAACTCATCAATCTCGTCAACCGTGAACCTGTTTCGTAGGAGAAGTTGCAGCCTCTGGGCCGCAGATGACGATACCAGAGATTGCGGAACTGGCGCCAGCATTGACTGGATTGCCCCGCGAATACCGCCAACCTTGTACGATTGACGGTTAGCAAAGTCTGGCAATCCGTCAACAAATTCTGAGGTGATATCAATAAACGGACGGTCAATCGTGGCCACTTCTGGCACAGCAAGACCCTGCTTCTCAACAGTAGCAATCAATCTAGGCTCTCGGATAACGTTGTCTGCTGGCGCAATGCCAAGCTCGTACCCGTCGCGCTTAGCTGCTGCAATAATGCCGTCAATCTCATCTGAGTTGCCAGTAAGCACACGCCAAGCTTCCCTGATCGCAGCAAGCTCTTTAGGTGTTGCTCGAGCAGTGGTGGCGCTTGAGTTCTTGGCAGCGGTCAGGAAGTCCTTAACCTGCTGGGCAGATACCGAGCCAGATGACAACTTGTACCCTGGGTGGTGCGCAGCGACGTCTTCAAATGCCCCAGCGGCCTGTGTCGCCCAAATCCTCTTGGCTTCAGCGGCAGAGGCTGAACCGCCCTTGGCCATAGCCCTATTGATCTGAGCAATGACTGATTGGGAAACGTCAGGGTACTGGCTAGCAACTAGGCCTCCCTCTTGGCCAAGGTTGTCAAACATGGCGATCCACTGCTCTACCTTGGTGTCAATAAGACTGGTTGTCTTTACAAACGTTGGGCGGGCGTACGTTGACGGGTCGCCAAGTTCCTTAAGCCTTGGAAGCATCTGCTCCAGTTCTCGGACAGTCACTGGCTTCCCAAGTGCCTTGCTCATCTCCTTTGCGTAAATGTCTTTCTCGCGAAGGGTCGCCTTCTCAAAAAGAGACGCTACGTGAAGAACGCGCCGGACGTTGCCCATTCGGTTGATGTTGAATCCGTAAGTTGTGGACCGTGCAAATGCAAACCTCTGCGATAGCTGACGAGAAATGTTGGCAGCAGAGGACAGTGTCCCGGCGTCGTCAAAGTATTTTCCTCCGACGAGCTTATTCCCCTCAACCCTTGCCCCACCAAAGAAGTTTTCTGCAATCGCCTGAATCTGAGCTGGTGTTGCTGGCTGCCTTCCTGCAACTCGCGAGATGTCATCCGATGAAGCGTTAGCCAGCTCTGTGGCAAGCCGCTCTGCGTACATGTACGCACGCTTGGCTGCCGCCTGAGACGTTGCCCCCTTGACTGGCCCAGCAATGCCTACGTACTCTGTTTCCTTCTTGACTTCAAGGGCAATCTCATCCAGAAGGCCGTTGTCAATCATATCCATGTTAGTGGAGGCGGCTCGCACTGCGTCCTTGACTGGATCATACCCCGCAAGCTCTGTATCCATCCGAGCCTGTAGAAGCCTGTTGCGTAGGCGATTCTTAGCTGCCTGTCGAGTCGTCGTTTCGTCAACAATTCGCAAGCCAGTTCCAGGGTCTGTTCGCGGGCCGTATCCAGGAGCAGCGTCCTGCATGTAGGCGGTAATTTCTTCTCGGCTCATGCCGTATCTGCCTTCAAGCCCAGCCTCGCCCGCTTCGTCGGCAAGCTTAGTCATGACATAATCAGTCGTACCAGGGAAGCTGATCTGGTCACCTGATGAAGATGTCAGCCTGTCAAATGTGCTGTCTGGGGCGTTTTTGTACCTAGCGTCAACGTAGTCTTGAAGCGCCTTATTTAGGTCGGCGTCAAGGTTCTCAACAACGTTGTCCACTGAAGCTTCGACCTCTCCAACCCTAGACCGAGACACAGACTGGATTACAGAGTTTGTCTTTGCAATCGCGAACCTGCGCAAACCTAGCTTGGCAGCATCAGGGCCAAACGCCTGGCTAGCAGCATTGTGGAAGTCGTCAATGACATTGGCGCTGTACGCCCTAAGGAGAAGTTGGCCAGTCTTTAGCTTTAGGCCTTCCTTAACTCCTTCAGCGACATTGCGCATAGGACGGAAGATGGCCTTGTCAATTTCGTTGTAAATGAGGTACTGACCTTTGTTTAGGTCTGCAGGGATGGCTTGTCCTGCAGCTTCAAACGCCTGGATTGACCTAGCTTTGGCGCTGAGTTCAAGGCCGCTTTCCTTTGAAATAGTCTTTGCTCCAGCTTTCCAGCCAATCTGGGCAAGCTTTTGGCCTACGCGCCCTCCTGCAGCGTAACCAGCTAGACCGCCAACTACTCCGCCGACTGGTCCGAGTGCGCTACCGATTCCAATTCCTGCGCCTACTGTTCCTAGCTTGCCAAGGCCCCTGAGCAGGTTGACCTTACCAAGGGCAAATGGTGTAAGGTTTAGCGGGTCAAGAAGAAGGGACAGACCAAGGTTTACCGTCCTGTCGTTTGCAAGAGAACGCCCAGTCTCTCGCATATATTTAATAATGCTTTCCTCTGAGGCGCCACTGTCAACCATGGCCTGGATATCTGGCGGCAAAGTGCCATTTGCGGTCTTGACTCGCAGCATTGCACCAAAGTCCTGAACCATTTCGCCAGGCTTGGCGAGAATATCAAGGAACACCTTGCCAATGTTCCCAACTACGTCTCCAACAGTCCCATCGCCGATCCTTTGGCTTGCGACAAACCCGATTGGGCTTGCCCCGACAACATCAGCGCCGACCTTGATTCCGGCGCCAAGAGCCTCACCGGCAACTCCTAGGCCGCGGAACGGCAAAGAAGCTGCGTAGTCCAATGGGTTACTGGAATCACCGCCGCTAGACAGAGCGCTAGGTACATCAAGTAGTCGGCCGGTATCAATACCGTACTCAGGAGTCAGGGTGACGTTTAGTTCTCTTGACCTAATCCCCCTGCCGCTATCTGAGCTGGTATCGTACGGTGGCGTTGGGTCTACAATGCTGCCGCCAATTTTAGCCATTACAAGCTCCTCATTGCTGTCCTATTTGGGCCAAGTTCCCTGCGCATTGGCTGGCCTGGCTGTGCCAACGGGCGCATGCTTGGCGCTGGAGTTCCTGCGCCTGGTGCAGTGCCAGGAGATACTGCCGGTGCGGTTACCTCTGGGCCGTCTGGCTTAAGCCCAGGCCCGATAATCGGAGCTGCGCCTCCAGGCGGTGGAGTTACTGGCTCAACTGGAGTGATCGAAGGCGCCATGTTCCTAAATGTGTAATCCATAAGATCAGATGGGGGAATAAACCTGCTGGTCTGAGTGCCCCTGACTCCGGCCGTACCGCCCATTCCAATCGGTTCAGGCTTCGGAGTCTGTGGATTACCGCCCCACCCAAACTGTGGGTCGCTTGAGACGACTGCGTTAGGGTCTGGCTTTGTGCCCTCAGGAGCTGGCGGTAGTTTATCCTGGGTGTTATCGGTGCTGTTGGTCCACTGCTGGCCATCCTTGAAGATCTTCCAGGTGAGACCGCCATCTCCCTGCTCTGCAGTTAGGTACATGCCGGATAGAATCATGTTAATGATTTTCCCACCCGGATCTGTAATGCCCTTAGAAGTCCTCAGCCAGTTAGCAACTGCGGTTCTTGCGTCTGTGCCCTGTACCCCTGCGGTGAAGATTTCCATTCTGTAATCATCAATAAAGTTATCCCCGACAATAAGGGTGCCGTTGATGCTCGTAACGGAAACATCGCTTGGGTTAATATTTGCAGCGTTCATCCAATCATTAATGGCCCTTCCGCCGAAGAAACCACTTGCTGTTA
>Ga0315904_10004599_pt1 | contig 19573 bp, 7 predicted proteins | sample LakEriMetagenome_6_FD_203529 | JGI IMG/M metagenome (GOLD analysis project Ga0315904, IMG submission 203529) | Freshwater fungal communities from buoy surface, Lake Erie, Ohio, United States - Buoy 12 MA120 | ecosystem: Environmental > Aquatic > Freshwater > Lake | place: USA: Lake Erie, Ohio...
CGACCGTGCCCTGCACGGTTTCGGCGGTCCCGAAGATCGCGATCTGATGGAAGAACTGAGGGCCCGCGCCGATGCGGTCATCATTGGCGCGGCCACAGTCCGGGATGAGAATCCCCGCTTGCAGGTCTCAGCCGAGAAGTGGCGGAAGTCACGCCTCGATGCCGGTCGCTCTCCGCAGCCTCGTGGTATTGTCGTCAGTCGCTCTCTCGACTTCCCCTGGCGAGAACGGGCACTGTTCACTGAGAGCGTTGTTCGTCCGCTGGTCATCACATCAGCCGAACACCCTGCGAGCCGAATTGCCGATCTTCAGCACTTCGCCGACGTCCTCATCGTCCCGTCGAGCGAATCGTCGCTGAGTCTCTCGGAAGCGATGCGGCAACTGGCCGAAATGGGCCTGCACAAGCTTCTTCTCGAGGGGGGAGGCGAATTGAATTTCGCCATGCTGGCTGAGGGTTTGGTGGATGAATTCTACCTGACGCTCTGTCCGCTGGTGTTCGGAGGCCGTCTGTCGCCCGGGGCCTTTTCCGGCAGTGGCTTTCCCGGTGCGGCTCCGGTCCCTCTGGAATTGCTTTCGATCCGTCAGGGAATCAACCAACGCCTGTTTCTGCACTATCGCTGTCTCAACGCCGGCCCCCGTTGAATCCTGCGGTTGTCCGTTGATCGGCAGGGATGGTGTCGCCTCCCTGCTCTCATACCGCCCCTTTCGATTGCGGCGGCGGCGGTCGGCCCCCCAAAACGGCTTTACGCCGATTTTTCTTTGAGCACCGTCTTCCCCGGATCAGACGGCAGAACCGGTCACCTGCGCTTGAAGATGGATTGCACGATCGAACCGGTCAGCCCCTCTGCCCAGATCCTGTTCGGTCGCCCCGCTTCGGCACTGGAACGGCGAATGATTGATCCCTGCCGATCCATTGGGGCAAGGTCGGTCTGGCTCCGCTGTTCAAGGGTGTGTCGGCCAACGCTTCCGGTATGACCCCGCCCTGGTCTGCGACCGTGGGTGCGATTCCGCTCTCGACCCATAAAAATCGGCCGGGACGAGGATGGACGACGAGACGGGAGCGTTACCCCCCTGCCCGGATGTATGGTATTATGAGTGGATTGGGAGATTTCGGGGACCTGCGCCGTCGGTGCATGGAATTCGCGGGACCGTTGCCGCTGGTGAGAGCCTGGATTGATGTCTGCCCGTTGCTGGTTATCTGCTTGGATCTTGCTCTGTCTGGGAATGCTGCCAGGCCCGGTGCACGGTGCGGAACCGGGAGTGAAGCCACCGCTGGTGAAGACCGTGTACGTTCCCTGGGAGGAACTCGACCGACTCCTGGATCGTGATGATGTCGGAATTCTCTTGCCGCGTGCGGAATTTGACCGTCTGACGGCGGCGAATGCCGGAACAGCGAACGACCCTCAGACAGGCGAGATCGAGGGGATCTCGGCCAATTACGAGGGGCGTCTCGAGGGAGATCTGCTCACACTCGATGCGACCTGGGAATTTCAACAGGGGACCGGCACTCCGCAGGTCTGGCGGTTACCCCTGAAGCAACTCGCCATTGAGTCGGCCACGCTCGACAACGAGACGGCCCGTATGGCACGCGACCCCTCCGGCGATCTCCTTGTGTCCTCGCCCGATGCGGGGAAGCACGTGCTGCGGTTGAAGCTGACGACTCCCCTGGTCACCCAGGGGGGAGAGCGTCTGGCATTTCTGAGGCTGCCGAAATTCCCTTCCGGCCAATTGTCATTGAGGGTCCCCCCGGAAAAGTACCTGCACTGGGGAAATGTGCGCCTGGAGCGACCGGCTCCCGATGGCGAAGAAGCCCAGTACAAGCTTCCCATCGGCGGTCTCACCGAGGCCGTGTTGAAAATCACCGATAAACTGGCCGCCCCCAGCAACCGTTCGATCGTGGTGGCCACGACGGCCCTGGGGCTGCACGTGGCCCCCGAGGAACAAACCTGGCGCAGCACGACGGCACTGACCGTTCATGGTCAGGCGATCGATCGACTGGCGGTCGAGTTGCCGGCCGAGCTGGAACTGGTTTCAGTCGAGGCGATCGGACTGGATCACTGGGATTTCCAGAGGGAGGGGGAAATCAGCCGGATTCAGCTGCATTGGCGCCAGCCATTCGATGGAGAGCGACAGCTGACCCTGCAGGGGATCGTTCCCCGCTCCACACCGGAACCGTGGAATGTCCCCACACAGCGGTTTCCCGGGGTTGCCGCCCACCAGGTGCAGTTGCTTGTGCAGTCGGATCCTTCCGTGCGACTCCGACAGGTGTCGGCGACCGGCATCCAGCGGGTGGCGCAGGATCCCACCCAGGCCAGTTCTGCCGCCGTTCCCCCGCTGGCGGGAACTCCGGTGGCCGAGACACTGCAGTCGCGGTATGCGGCCTGGACCCCAGGGTTCTCCCTGGTTCTGGAGACATTGGTCCGAACCCGCGAGTTGGCGGTCACCAGTGCCACCCACCTGTCGCTCGATTCCTCGGGACTGATGCTGGAGAGCGATCTCGAACTGCGTCCCCGGTTCGGCAGCCTGTTCGATTTCGACATTCGCCTGCCGGCGGAGTGGACCGTCCAGGAGATGACGGTCGAAGGACAGCCGGTCAGCTGGACGGCCCCATCGGCGGAACCCGGCTGGAACATCCTGCGGGTGATCTTCAGTCCTCCGGTGCCTGACCAGGGGAAGGCGGCGCTGCGGCTGGTGGCCCTGCTGAATCCGGGAGAGAACTGGCCACCGGAAGAGGGACCTGTCGTGCAGACCCTTCCCGTCCTGGAATTCCCCCAGGCCAATGTCCTGCTGGGCCGCTATCTCATCTCCACGGGGGATGACCTCGAACTGTCGCCGGTGGAATTCCAGGGGCTGGATCCGGTGGCCGTGGCCCTGCCCGATTCCCCGGGAATCTCGACGCAGGGGTGGGAACACCAGGACTCGCAGTACTCGGGGAAGCTGCGCCTCATCCGGCGTCCCTCCCGACTCTTCGCCCGCACGCTGGGAGTGCACCGCCTGGGGCGCGAGACCCGCACCTCCAGCTGGATGATCCAGCTGCTCGCCCAGGGAGGGGGCGAAAGGGCCATCCAAATCGCACTGCCGGCAGCGACCGGCACCAACCTGCAGTTCCGCGTGCTGCCCGATGCCAACTCGGGTGCGTTGCCCGTGCGCCTGGCCAGCCAGTCCAGCTCGGTGGATGCCGATGGCCAGCGCCTCTGGACCCTGCGGTTTTCGAAGCGTCTGCAGGGACTGGTTCGCCTGGCGGTCGATTCGGAAACACCCCGCCCTGCAGGGGAGGATGCGTGGGAAGTTCCGGCCGTGCAGGTTGTGGGAGCCGAGCGACAGTTTGGCCAGGTGGGCATCGAGGCCGAGCTGGACCAGCAACTGGAGGTCGTCGCGACCGATTCGGCGGGCCAGGCACTGCGTGCGATTGATGCGGCCGATCTCTCGGCCGGTGAGGTGCGGCTGGCTCAACAACGGATTGTGGAAGCGTTTGAAATGGTCCGCCCCGGCGAGCATGTGGTGCTGCGCGAGACGCGATACGAGCCGGGCTCCATTCCCGGGGCCATCTGCACCCGGATGAACCTCCTCAGCCTGCTCAATACGTCTGGCGAAATTCAGCATCGGGTGGAGTTGTCGCTGAAGTCGGTGGGGGCTCAATCGCTGCTGGTCCAGCCTCCCGGTGATGTGGAATTGTGGGGGGTGCAGGTTGATGGCCTGCCGACAGAAATCCGGCGATTGCCCGGTGCCGAGGAGGGGGCCGGGACCTTTTCCATACCGCTGGTCACGGTCGTTCCTCCCGAGCGTGAACGTCTCGTGCGGATCTTTTACAGGACCCAATTCACCCACACCCCGGGAGGAGATTCCGTCACCGAGACTCCACCGCGGTTGCAGATCCTGACCGGCCGGGGCGAGCAGCGGCCGGTGGAAACACTTCGCCGCGAATGGACCCTGGCGATTCCCTCGTCGCTGCAGGTGGTCCAGAGCGCGGGGGATTTTCGTCCCCAGTCCGATCTCCAGCGACGGGGCTGGCTGAGCTGGTGGCAACAGATCTTCCTGCCGACGAGTGATTTCAGCCTGCTCCAGCGGCTGTTGTTGCTGGCCGCGATGGCTGGCACACCGTGGATTCTGCGTCGGCTCTGGATCCTGCTGCGGCTGTTGAGCCAGCCCCTGTTCGAGATCTCGGTGTCGTCCTGGTTGTTGCGGGTTGGTGCTGTCGTGCTGATGGCCCTGGTCCTGGTGTGGATCCTGATCGGAACGCTGGGTGGACCTGTCTCGGGTGTTTTCACACAGATCAATTCCGACCTTTCTTCAAGTTTTGCCTCATCTGAGGCGGAGATGCCCAGGACGTTGTCGCCCCGTCCTTCCGTTGGTCCGGGCGATGCTGTCGGTGCGGCTCCCCCGGCGACCAAGGAGGCCGCCAATGGTGCCGAGGGTGCCCCCAGGGAGCTGCTCGAAGAGGCCCGCGATGCGGAGGTCCCCGACCAGAAGCCGGCCCGCAAGGGGAAGCCGGGGGGCAAGGGTGGCAAGGCGGGAGAGGAGGGCGAGGCGGGGCCAGGGGGGCAGAAACGTCCCGCGCAACCAGCACGGCGTCCCCCGGTCCGCGGGAGGCTTTCGCTGGCGATGGACCTCAAGGTTCCTTCCGATTCAGAAAGCCTCGAATGGACCCAGGACGGGCTGTTTGACGGGGCCCGACTCCCCACACTGTCCGTGGCCCTCACATCCCGGACCAGTCTCCGTTCACAGCGGATCGCCTGGCAGCTCGCGACCATCCTGGCCTTCTGGCTGTTCCGGGGACGCCCCTGGTCGTTCAAACTGCTGATGGCCCTGTTCACTCTCGCCATTCCCTGGGCCCTGCAACCGCTGGTGCATCCCCGCTGGATTCCCCTGCTGGACGGGTTGTTCCTCGGCGGCGGTCTTGGCTGTCTGCTGTGGGGGGCGATTGCCCTCAGCCGAATGTTGTTGGCAACGGTTCCCGCGAAGGGGGCGGCTCCCCTGCTGCTGTTGTGCTGGCTGGCCTGGCCGTCGGCACCGGTGACGGCGGCCCAGCCTCCCACCCCGGCGGCACCCGCCCCGGCCCGGGTCGAAGACCGCGTGATCATTCCCTTTGAGGCGGGGGGGAAGGAACGCCCCGAGGGGCCGGTGCTGGTCCCGTGGCACCTGCACCGACGCTGGACCCGGGAGGCTGCCAAAGTCTCCCCGGCCGACCTGCCCCCGCAGTTTTCCCAGGTCGACGTCCAGATCATCCCCGAGAAGGGAACGACGGGCCAAAAGGGACGGGCGCGGGTTTCCAGCCGGCAGTCTGTTGTGACCACCGGGCGGGTATCCACCCTGATCCCGCTCCCACTCGCCGGCGTGACCCCCCTGCGTGTAGAACTCGATGGAGAACCGGCCGTTCTGGTCCCCGGGGCGACTCCCGACGCCCCGCTCCGGCTGGCGGTGGCGGAACCGGGTCGCCACGAACTGCTCGTCGAGTTCCATCTTCCGGCGGAGGTGGCGGAGGCCGAGGGACGGCTGACCTTGCAGTTGGCCGCCGTGGCGGCCGGTCGCATCCGGTTGCGCCTTCCCGCCGCCGACACCCAGTTGATGCTGAAGGGAGCCTCGCAGGGATTTCGCCGCGAGACGGTTGGTGGTGAGACATGGGCCAACATCGCCTGGGAACAACCCGGACCGTTGAGTCTCAACTGGGGTCCCATGCTGGTCCGTGCCGCCGAGCAGGCGGCCTTCGAGGTGGACGCCACCTCGTCGTTGACCGTGAGTGACGTGGGGACGGGGTTTCAATCGCGACTGCGGACCGTGATCCGGAATGGTTCCCTCCGGGAGATGCGGTTCTCGGTCCCCCGCGACTGGCTGGTCCGGGAGGTGGCGGGAGCCGATGTCACCAACTGGGAACTGGATGAAACGCAGGATCCCCCGATCCTGAAGGCGACCCTGCGCAGGGCGGTCACCGATTCAACCACGCTCGATCTCGGCCTGCTGCGACCGGGCGAATTTGCCGAGTCGGCCGTGACGGTGGAGGTGCCCGTGATCGGCGCGGTCGACGCGGTCCGCCAGACGGGCCTGATCGGCCTCTTCGCTCCCGAGCGTTTCGAGCTGGTCTCCGGGACGGTGTCGGGAGTCACCCAGGTGGACACCAACCAGTTCCCGCAGGCCGAAACGCCCGTCGGACAGCGATTGTGTCCCGTCGGACTGCCTCGTCCCCAATCGGCATTTCGTTATCGGCAGCAGCCGTTTGAGCTCTCGTGGCAGGTCTCGCGGCAACGACTGGTTTCCCGGGCGGAAGCGGCCCACCGCGTCGAAATCACCTCCCGTCGGCAGACGTTTGACAGCCTGTTCACCCTCGAGATTCCCTCACCACCGCGGGCGGCCCTGTCGATCCAACTGCCGGAGGGATACCAGCTGGCCGAAGTCGACTGCGAGGGGGCGACCGATTTCTGGATCTCCGGAGGGGGGGCGGGACAGACCGGGACATTGCACCTGGAGTTCGCCACTCCCCGCTCGGGACGCGTGGTGGTGCAGGCGCGCGGTTTCATTCCGCGGTTGCTGGACGATCCGGTGGCGATCATCGCACCGCCGGTCCCGCAGGAGATCAACGAGCTGAAGAGCACCCTGGCTCTCTGGATTGATCCGGCATTCAGCCCCCGTGTGGAAGATTCCAACGGCTGGAAAACGCTCGATCCCTCCAGCCTCACCGGGGATCTGTTTCAACGCCCCGGCACACCGGCACGCTTCGCCTTCCAGGCGAATGCCCTCGAGGCACTCCCCCTGGCGCTGTTGCTGGATCCAGCGGAAGTCCGGGTCTCGGCCGCCGCACTGTCGCAGGTGCTGGTGCGGGATACGTCGGTCGACCAATTGTTGTTCCTGCGCTGGAAATTCCCGGCGGCGGCGGCCCGGCAGGTCTCGTTCGAAGTCCCGGAATGGCTGAGTGCCCGACTGGAAGTCGAATCGCCCGATCCCGTCGTCCGGATTCGCGAGATCCAGCGCGAACCGAGGCCCCTCGGGCGAACCCGCCTGACAGTCCAGCTGGAAGAGCCACGGGCCACCGAATTGGTGCTCCATGCCTCAGCCTCGTTCGCAATTCCGGAATCGGGACGGATTCCGGCTGCGCTGGTCACGTTTGAGCAGCCGGTCCAGTCGGAAACCGGGCGGACCTACCGCACTGTGGAGAACCAGCAGTCGTATGTCCTGCTCGTCAACCAGGGGTGGCGACGGATGACGAATCCCCAGGCTTCCGATCTGGAGACGATCACGGTCGATGATCTCCCCTTCCGTCTTCCCGAGAACCTCCGCCAGCAGATGACCGGACTGTGGCGGGCCAGGGAGGCCCGGGCCGTCGTCGAATGGCAGCAGGAACCAGCCACCTCAGTGCGGGCCCTCGGAGCTGTCGTCAACTATGCCGGGCTCAACCAGGTGGTCACCCCCGATGGCTCCTGGAGACTGTCGGCCAACTACCGGGTGGTCAACCGCTCCCGACAGTTTCTTCCGCTGAAATTGCCCGAGGGGGCGAAGATTCTGTCGGTGTTCGTCCGGGGGGAACCGAGTCGCCCCGTCGACCCGGACCGTCCCGAGGCTGCCGGGCTCGCATTGATCCCCCTCCCCCTCACCGCCGTGGGGGATCGTGGCTGTGAAGTGCAGGTGGTGCTGCAGGGGCGCCTCCCGCAGCCCCTTCCCGCAGGAATCCAGGTGTTCCGCAGCACGATCGACCTCCCCGCTCCATCGATCCTCTCCACCGATGAGGACCCCGACCTGGGGATGCCCGTCGCGGCGACCGAGTGGACTGTCTGGCTTCCCAAGGATCTGTCGATCGAGCGGGTGGACGATCCCAACCGGACAAACGTCTCCGAGAGTATCGGGGGGATCGAACGGGTCCTCTCCACGCAGAGGGAGTGGCTTGACCTGTTCCGCAAGCTGGGAGATTCGTCGATCAGCGACTCTGCCCGGCAGCGAATCCGGTACAACCTCAAGCAGTTCGATCGAGGCGAACTCGATATGGATCTTGTCCGGTACGACCGGTGGGCTGAAGGTACCGGTCTGTCCCAGGAGCAGAGGCTCGAACTGAACCGACTGAGCAATGAAGTCTCGTCCGCCAAAGCCGAATTGAACAAGAAGTCTCCCGGACCGGAGGCCAGTCTCACTCAGATCAACAGCCGTCAGTTGCAGGGAGAACTGTTTCTCAACAATTACGATGTGGCCCCCAACGACCCGGTGGGCCCGGCGACATCAAAGCCGAATTCCGGAACGCAGCCCAAGTTCCTGAAGAACTCCCGGGCGGACCTCAACGAACAGGTCGAGCGCCAGACCCGCGAGCAACTGTCGAACCGGGCCCGGATCCAGCAGGGATCTCCGCAATCGCAGGCCGGGTCCGAGGCCCAGTTGCCGTTGCAGTCCCAGTCGGCCGCTGGACGACGGGGGGAAGAGCTGCTGGAAGAACTCGAACAGGATTTCGGCCGACAGTCGCTCAACCAGCGACGACGTCCCCCGTCAGACGGCGAGGTCGCCCAGGGACGACAGCAGGGGGGACAGGGGCAGCCTCCCGCCGGGAATGGTCGACCCGGGATGGATCGAACCAAGGCGGGCCCGTCCAGCCCGAGGAGTGGCGGTCGGGGTCAGCAGCAGGTTCGGAACGACGGGCTTCCTCCAGCGGCTGTCGACCAGGACCCCCTGGCGAACGCCCCAGCGTTCCAGAATGCCGGCTTCGGGGAGGGACTGCGGGGGTCGCAGGGGGCGGCGGCCCGGACGGCCGGTCTGTCACTGCCGGTGAGCATTCCCGAAACGGGCCAGAAACGGACGTTTCACAAGTCGGAGGGGGCACCCCGGTTGGCCCTGTCGATTCGACCCCGGGAATCGTCCGAGACGGGCTGGAGACTTGGTTGGGGGGCCGTATGGCTGGCCGAGGCTGCCTTCCTGGCCTGGCTGGCCAGTGGTTTGGGAACTCTCTCGGGGCTTCGCCGGTGGGGCTGGGGACTGACCTCCCTGGGCACTGTCTGGGTGCTCGTGTGCGGCATGAGCTACCTGGGGCTGATCCCCTTTGTCTTCGGCCTGTGGCTGCTGAGCAATTCCAAAGAAGGCTGACAGACCGGTTGCCACCAGGGCAACCGGTCTGTGTTTTCAGACTCGATCCGGGAGGGATCCGCGAAGATCAGCCTCCGGCACCGCCGTCCGGTCCGGTGCACATGATGAGGTGATCGTGGTCGATGTAGACCACTTCGATCGTGTCGTCGATGTGCTCGAAGGGAATGGGCCAGTCAGACCGCTTGATCTTCTCGAAGTAGACGGTGCACTTGTAGTGGCACTTGTGCAACCGGGCGGGGCCCACCATCGGGTAGAACCGGCATTCGCTGAGGGAGTCGACGATCGGCTCGACGACGATCCGCACGTTGTTCCGCTGGACTTCGGCCAGGAAGGGCATGCCACCCTTCGTGTCGTCCGGCATCGACCGCATCACTTCGTCGGGGGTCGGCGGGTCCATGCAGAACAGGGGAGCGTTTTCCCCTTCGACCGGTTCCAGGACCGGCACACGGCCATACCGTTCTTCAAAGTACATCGTGTCTTCCACTTCCTGGCTGAAGAAGGGGGAGACAGGAATCAACGGGGTGGTGATGAAGAACTTCGACAACACCCAGGCCTGATTCGCGAAGCCGCCCACAAACAGGCAGCCGCTGTTCGGGACCGTCAGCAGCAGGAGCCCTGTCAGCAGCGTCATGCGCTTCAGGAACTTGCGGAGCCCATCCATGTCTTTCTCCGGATTGGTCGGGGAGTCTGAAGGCCCTGAGGGGGAAGGGAATCGAATCCGACCCGGGCCAGAACTGTGAATTGTCTCTTGGCTCCCATCCCTGAGAGCCCTCTCTACGATTCTTTATCGACTGCGGACCGTGACGACTTGGGGAAATGCTCCGTCTTTTCCAGAAATTCCGAATTCCCGGTCCCGGAGCTTCGCCACGGTCGATCCTCAAAGAACGACACCACCCGACGTTCATCCCTGAACGTCGGGTGGTGCTTGTGGACTGCCCCTTCTCGATTACCAGTTGCGCCAGTCGAGGAACCACCACCAGCGTTCAGTACGAGGACTGAAGTTCAGGTGCCAGTATCCGTCATCCCATTCCAACTGAGCCTTCCGCCATCCCAGTGGGACCTGGGGGTACGGGTAGAAGGGTCCGATGTAGGGCCACGCCGAGGCCGAGTACTGCGAGGGGTACGACACCGCCGCGTAGTTCGGGTATTGGGCGTAGGTCGGCCAGGCATTGTTCGGCAGGCCGGGCTGGTTGTAGATCACGTTCGAGCCAGCCGCAGTCGGGCCAGCGTATTCCGGGGCCCCGTAGGCCGGCATCGCGGCCGGTCCACCCACAGCAGGAGCTCCGGGAGCATAGTTCGGGGCGTAGGGGGCACCACCGTACACCGGACCGGCGGGGGGCAGAGCTCCGGGAACGCCACCAGGCGCTCCGCCAGGAGCGGGAGGGAGTCCGGGGGTCTGAATTGGCTCAGCCCCTTCGTACACCTCGTTCTGGACCTGGCGAACCTGCCGACCGCCGCCTCGGGCCTGGGTCGCAGCCGCCTGCTGCACACCACCCGAAGGACGACCCGCAACCTTCAGCCCGTTCTGGACTTGCTGCACGCCAGGCACCCGGCGGATGACCGCGTCAACCGCCCGCTTGTCGGCTTCCGAGCCAACCTGGCCCTTCACCACAGCGGTTCCATTCTGGAATTCCACCTCACCCCCGCGAATCTCAATCTGAGATCCTTCGAGGGCCTGGCTCACCCGGTTGGCCATCTCCTGGTTGGAGACCTTGGCCGGGGCAGCCGACTGGGCCCGCGCCTTCGTGGCTGGCTTGGCCGTCGGTCCGGCCAACACCATGCCGGGAGCCGCGAGGGCCAGCAGCCCCACGGTCAACCACTTCTGATACCGTCGCATGAACAAAGTCTCCTTCCGTGGACTGTGGCAGGGACACCCGGCAGGATGTCGCATCAAGACAGGCAGTTCGGGTTCCGACTTGCGAGAGCCTCGCAGCCGATCCACCCGAAGGGGTCTGCCTGTAATCATCGGAAGGATCGTGCCGACTCTATCAACCTTTCTGGTTATTCTGCCCGTTTTTCTTTCCAAGGCGGGAGGTTTCTTGATTTTCACCCCCGCCCAACCACCATTCTCTCCAAACCGCCTGGAAATCTGGGAAGACTGGCCAGCCCAGACAAAATTTCAGTCTGCGTGACCCCGTCACACGCCTCATACAAAAGAGCTGTTCTCCCACCCCGCAAGCGGCCCCGCACGGCACAGTTGCCCGGGGGCGCCCCCCAGCAGTTGGCCCCACTCCTCTGCCAATTCACCATCTCAGGCGATCGTCCCGTCTCTCGTCCCCGGGCCCCGAGGGCAAGCCCTTGCCTCCCCACGGAGCGTCGGGATCGCCCCGTCTCCCGCCACGCGCTTTCCCTGCGACCATCGCCTTTCCAAACCCCTCGGTTCACCATCCTTCCCAATTGTTCGAGCAAACAGGGTGCGGGTAGAATCACAACCTGGTTTCTCCCCACGCGGGGCTCCGAAGCTCACCTCCGAGGCTGTCGCGATGCCTGCCCAATTTCCCTCCCAACAACCTCAGGCCAGCCCCTGCTGCCTGGTCATTCTCTCCTTATTAATAAGGGGAGGGGTCTTGGCTCTCGCCGCGAGTCTCTTCCCAGGAGTGTCACTCGGGGCCGAAGAACCCGCGCCGTCCGACGAGAGCCGCGAATTCTTCGATTCCCGTGTCCTCCCCATCCTGAAGACACGCTGTCTCGAGTGTCACAGCCACGCTGCCGGGAAGTCCAAGGGGGGGCTGATGCTCGACTCCCGCTCGGGTTGGCAAACTGGGGGAGATAGTGGAACAGCAGTCATCCCGGGACGCCCCGATGACAGCCTGCTGATCCAGGCCGTGCGGCATACCGAGCTGCGCATGCCTCCCACCGGCCGGCTCCCTGCCGACGAGGTTGCCACTCTCGAACGCTGGGTTCTCGCCGGAGCGTTCGATCCCCGGGAAACTCTCCCCACAGCCCCCACGGCCGGCCCTGCCTCCCCCTCCGCACACTGGGCCTTTCAACCGCTCTCCGAACCCGCCATTCCCAGTGTGAGAGATTCCAACTGGCCGACCGGACCGGTTGATCACTTCATCTGGCAGGGTCTCGACCAGCGGCAGCTCGCCCCTTCACCCGATGCGGACCGGGCCACCTGGCTGCGACGGGTCTCGTTTGATCTGACCGGGTTGCCTCCCACGGTGGGCGAACTGCAGGCGTTTCTGGCCGATGGTTCCCCGGACGCCGACAGCACTGTGGTGGACCGATTGCTGTCATCGCCGGCGTATGGAGAACGGTGGGCCCGGCACTGGCTCGACCTGGTGGGATACGCCGACCAGATCGGGACGTCGAACAACGTCTTTGCCGAGCAGGCCTGGCGGTACCGCGACCATGTCATCCAGAGCCTGAATTCCGACAAGCCGTGGGACCGGTTTCTGACCGAGCAGATCGCCGGTGATCTGCTGCCCGCCCGCTCCGAAGAAGAACGGGCCGACCAGATGATTGCCACCGGATTCCTGCTGCTGGGTGACCTGAGCATTGTCGAAGCCGACAAGGCGAAACTGCGGATTGACACAGTCGACCAGCAGATCGACAAGATTGGCCGGGCGATGCTGGGCCTGACCCTGGGTTGTGCCCGCTGTCACGATCACAAGTTCGACCCCATCAGCCAGCACGACTACTACGCGATGGCGGGGATCCTGTTCTCGACCCACTCGGTGGAGCGGGCGACCTGGGGGGTCTGGAGCTATCCGGTCCAGAGAGAGTTGCCCGAAACCCCTGCCGCCCGTCGCGAACGCGAGCAATTCGCGGCGCTCCACGAGACGCAGGTCCGGGGGTGGCAGCGGGAACTGGCCCAGCTGCGGACCCAGAAGCAGCCACTCGATGCCGCCCTGGCCCAGCAGCCTCCCCCCTCGCCGGAGCAGAAGGCCGAACTCGAAAAGCAACGACAACAGATCGACGCCCAGTGGCGCAGGCTCGAAAACCAGCTGGTCCATGGCGAATTCTTCCGCCCCCGTCCTCCCCGGGCACTCGCCGTGGAAGACGAACCCGACCTGCGGGACATGCGGCTGACGATTCGGGGCAACGCCCATGCCCTCGGTCCGGTTGTTCCCCGCGGGTTTCCGAAAGTCCTGCAGACTGAATCTCCGCCGGCGATTCCCGACTATCAGAGCGGTCGTCTGGAGTTGGCCCGCTGGATCACGCATCCCCGTCATCCCCTCACGGCCCGTGTGGCCGTCAATCGGATCTGGCAAAAGCTGTTTGGGGAAGGGCTGGTCCGGTCGGTCGATTACCTGGGGGTGAGGGGGGAACGTCCCTCCCATCCCGAGTTGCTCGATTGGCTGGCCCGGCGATATCAGGATCTCGGCTGGTCTCAGAAACAGCTGCTGCGTGAGTTGGTCCTCAGCCGCACCTACCGGCAGGGGAGCCTCCCCCAGGCCGACTTCGAGGCCCGCGATCCCGAGAACCGGTGGCTGTGGCGCATGCCGCGCCGCCGGCTTGATGCCGAGGCGCTGCGCGACGGACTCCTGGCAGTCGCCGGTCGGCTGCAGGCTGTCGGAGGTGGCCCCGGGCTCCCCCTGGAGTACATCGAGAACACCGGAGGTCTGCGCCGGGGAGAGGTCAACCCGCCCCATTTCAACCTTGGCCGGTTCCGCCCCGAGCAGGAGTATGTCCGCACGGTCTACCTGCCGATCATCCGGTCGGGACCCCAGGCGGGACCGGGCGAAGTGCGGAATGTCTTCGACTTCACCCAGCCGGGGGAATTCGCCGGGCGTCGCTCCACGACCACCGTTCCGACCCAGGCGCTGTTCCTGATGAATGGCCCGCTCTTGAAGGCCCGGGCACGGGAAGTGGCCGGGGCTCTGCTGCGGCAGGAGCAGCCCGCAGCCGAGCGGTTGTCGCAACTGTGGCGGCAGGTGCTGGGACGCGAACCCGCTGCCGATGAAGTGGCCCAGGCCGGGGAGTTTCTCGAGCAATTGCGCCCCGAGATCCAGAGTGCGGGGGGCGTCCCCGAGCCCGAGGTCGAACTGCGCTGTTGGTCCGAACTCTGCCATGCCTTGCTGGCCTCGAACGAATTCCTGATGCTGTTCTAGGAATCCACGACCTCACTGGAGGACTTCGGTTTCGTGCCGATCGTCCGCCCCTACCGCGAAGCTGTCCCATGTCCGACTTGTCGAGACGCCGTCTGCTGCAGACCACCGCCTGTGGATTTGGAGGCCTGGCCCTGCACAGCCTGCTGGCCCGGGAATTCTCGACCCGCGATGCCGCAGCGGGCGAAGTGACAACCCAGTCTGGCACTCCGGTGGTCGGCCCGCACCAGGCCCCCCGCGCCCAGCGGGTGATCTTCCTGTACATGTCGGGGGGACCGTCGCAGATCGACCTGTTCGATCCCAAGCCACTCATCGACCAGAAGCATGGCACCCGCATCAGTCCCCCCATCGATGGGCGCGAGGTCACCGTGGGGGTCGATCGCTACCTGGCCCTCGGCTCGCAGTGGCAGGCGAAACCGCGTGGCCAGTCGGGTGTCACCATCTCCGACCTGATGCCCCAGCTGGCGACGGTGGCCGACGAACTCTGCCTGCTGAAGGGGATGGAGACCGACAACGAGGCGCACGCCCCCGCTTCGCTGCAGCTGCACACCGGGACGTCGATCGATGTCCGTCCGTCGATGGGAGCCTGGCTCAGTTATGGCCTCGGGACGGCCAACCAGAATCTGCCTGGATTCATCACGATTCATCCCGAGAGTGATGTGCGCACCTACGGCTCGGGATTTTTGCCCGCCGCCCACCAGGGGACGCCGGTGTCTGTGCCGTCGCGTCCCGAAGATTCCCCCATCCGCAACCTGCGTGATCCCCAGACACCGGCCGGGGTCCAGGAAAAACGGCTGGGGTTCCTCCGCCAGTTGAACCAGCGAACGCAAAGCCGGTCGGGTGGCGATCCGCAGATCGACGGGATGATCCAGTCCTTCGAGCTTGCCTTCCGGATGCAGAAGGAGACTCCGGGCCTGGTCGACCTGTCGCAGGAGACCGAGGCGACTCTCGCCAGCTACGGGATCGGATCGGGTCTCCCCTCGGACCGGAATGGACGGGCCTGCCTGCTGGCCCGCCGCCTGAGTGAGGCGGGGGTCCGGTTCGTGCAGGTGACAATGGGGGGCTGGGATCATCATGGGGACATTCGCGGAGCCCTCCCCAAGACCTGTGCCGGGGTCGACCAGCCGATCGCCGGGCTGCTCAAAGATCTGCGAACGCGCGGGCTCCTGGACGAAACCCTGGTGGTCTGGTCGGGGGAGTTTGGCCGCACACCCTGGAGCCAGGACCTCTCGGGCACGTCCCCAATCGAGACACATGGCCGTGAGCATCAGCCGGAAAGTTATTGTGCCTGGCTGGCGGGAGCGGGGGTCAAGCCCGGCCTGATGCATGGCCGGACCGATGACTGGGGTTATCGACCCGTGGAGGGGGCGGTGCATCTCTACGATCTGCAGGCGACAATTCTGCACCTGCTGGGACTCGACCACGAGCGGCTGACATGGCGGCATGCCGGTCGCGATTACCGTCTGACCGACGTTCACGGACGGGTCGTTCCCGAGATTCTCGCCTGAAGCAACGGCGGTCGACCACGGTGTTGGCTGGTGCGCGAGTTTCCCATCCGGGGTGATGCCTGCGGCTGCGACGCTCGTCGCGTTCAGACCGATGAGACGTGGCGGTTGACGTGACTATCGCAGGACGCGTTCGAGGGCGATCCGCCGCTGTCGAATGGTGGCGGCTTCGTCGAAATGTCCGTGCGCCTCGAGCAGCCCTTCGAGGGTCTGCAGGGCTTCCGGTCGCAGGGGGGCCAGGGCCGCCGCCCGGCGGGCCGACTCGAGGGCCTCCGGTCCCCGGCGGAACTCCACAAGGACCGCCGTCCGCTGTGCCTCCAGTTCGGCCTGGAAGGGATTGAGTAGCAAAGCCCGATCGAGCGCCCCCAGGGCGGCCTCGTAATCTCCCATCTGGAAACAGACGACGGCGAGGTTGGAGGCGGCCTCGAACTGATCGGGGCGGGCCTGGTGCGCTTCGGCAAACAGTTTGCGGGCTGCTTCCAGATCGCCGGTCTGTCGTTTGAGGTTCCCCAGCATCGTCAGCACTTCGCCATCGTTGGGACGTGATGTCCGCGCCGCCGAGAGGGCAGACTCGGTCTCCTGCAGCAACCAGGGTTCGGGATTGCGGAACGCTTCGCGCGACAGGCCCAGGGCGCGTGCCCGTTGCGCCTCCCCTGCGGGAATCCGCTGGTCGGCATCGCCATAGAAGACCAGTCCGACGTTGGGACGCAGTTTTTTACGCGCTCCCTGGTCCAGCTTCGGCTTGCGGGAAATCCGGTGGTCGGTCCGGGACGAGTGCGCCACGTTGGCGGCCCCCAGCCTGGGCATGTGACAGGCGATGCACGAGTCGGCTGGTGAGGTCGCCTGACGTTCGGTCGGCGGTGCCTGGCACGAGTCGGTCTGGTGGCAGGTGAGGCACTTCGACCGATAGTACGCCGGTACCTCCTCCGCCTGGGGAACCTGGTGCGGATCATGGCAGGTGAAGCAGCTCAGGCGTCCTTCGCTCTGCTGACGGCACCGGCTGGAAAAGGTCTGCTGCACATGGCTGACCACCTTCTCGGGGGCGTCGGGGCCGAGGTCATCGGCCTGCAGCAGCAGCAGCCAGACCGAGTCGAGCGGCTGACCGGGACGGAAGTCCCAGGGGGTTTTGCCCTCGCGCAGAATCCGGTTCCCGGCGAAGTGGCACTGCAGGCAGACGGCATCCCGCAGGTCCGGCTCGAGCCGGGCCGGATTGACAATCTTTGTCTCCAGGGGGGGCGGTTCAATCCCCTTCTCGAACAACTCGACATGCGCCCGCCCCGGACCATGGCACCGTTCACATCCAATCGCCGCCTCGGCAAACAGTTCTGAGGTGGGGGCCTGGTGGCTGAGAGGTTCCAATTGCAGTCGACCGGTATGGCAGGCGAGGCAATCATCGCCCACGAGGCGCTCGAAGTGCGTGCCTGCGGTCCGGTCAAATCCGGGGGACAGGTCGAACTCGCGGGTCTCGCCGAACCACGAGATGGGAGACTGCCGCAGGATCCCCTGCTGATGCACGAGGTACGAGGCCCCATGCCGCCCCGATCCAATCCGGAAGGCAACCGGCACCTTCTGTTCGGCAACAACCTGTCCCCGGGGGCTGCGCAACTGCTCGCTGTGCGAGACCGTCCCTTCACTGCGGGCAACGAGATACGTCAATCCATCGCGTTCGAAACGCGATTCCGGATCGGTGGGAATCTCGGGCTCGGGGTCAGCGGCCACCGGCGCAGTGGAGTACCCCATGGGATGGCTGGCGAACGAATGCGCCAGGGAACCATGGCAGGAGGCGCACGCGGCGGATCCGACAAAGTCGTCGGCATCCAGAGCTGGTTTCGATGCTGGCAGCGGAATGACAACGTCGGCAGGTCGGCGTTCGACAAGAGTGCGAGACTCCCGGACGACCGACCAGAGCAGGCCGAGAACCAGCAGCGCGGCTGACACGGCCAGCAAGCCTCGATTCCGTCGCGACATCATCAACAAGCGAGGCTGTCCTTTCTGTCAGGCCAACCCTCGGCAACACCATCACTCCCCTGGGCAGGATCATAGACCCGCTTTCGAAAATGGCGTGCGCGGTGGGGTTTGGTGAGTCGGATTCGCCGCAAGGGGTTCCAGCAATGGGCGGTGTCTACTTGGGACGACCCTGGCCAGCCGCCAACTCGGCCTCCCATTCGTCAAGCAGGGGCCAATCGGTGGCACAGGTTCCGAAGTCCGCCATGTGCTGATAGGTCCGCAGCCGGTCAATGGTCGCCTGCACCAGGCGACGGTCATTGCGAAAACAGGGGCCATGGCTGGGCAGCAGCCATTCCACCCCGCTGTCCCGGATCCGTTCGAGGCTGTGGATGAATGCACCGATGTCAGATCCGTGGTGGGCATCAATGTTGCCCACGCAACCATCCCGGAAGATGTTGTCCCCCGAAAAGAGCAGGTTGCCCATGCGGAAGGCGAGTTGGCTCTGGGTGTGGCCGGGGGTGTTCCAGGTGACCAGATCGAGCTCGCCCAGCCGGAGGACCTCTCCCTCATCAATCGTTCCGTCGAGGGTCACCAGCGGCATGGGGATCGAGATTCCCTGGGCGGGGATCTCGGCATACGTCAGGATGCGGTCTCCGGCGGCCAGCGAGGCGGCTGCGAGGGGGTGCCCGAGCGTCTTGGCCGAGGGGAGCAGCTCCTTGGCCAGTCGCAGTCCCTGGACGTGGTCGGCATCCGCGTGCGTGGCGATGATGTACCGACAGCGTGCGAGCTGGAAATCGAGCTTGCGGATGAGGTCGATGATCTCCCGGACCGTATCCTCGTAGCCGATGTCAATCAGCAGCCAGTCCTCCCCGTGATAGACGAGATAGACACAGCAGCCGAGCCGTCGCCGGGCCTGCAGGTTCATCTCCAGAACATGGGGGAACAGATCGCGCCGTTTGCGCATGATGGAGACGACTCCAGAAAACATGACCAGACCCGAACGGGTCGCCTCAAGACAGTGCCGGGGAACAGCCGCCTGGACTTCCCTCCCAGGCCGGTTTCCCCGATCGTTGAGATTTTAGTGCACCTGCAGCGGATCGGCCACACTCCTGCCGCAGCCCCGACAGTCGCTACAACCGATACTGTCCGCAGGCTCGGGCGCCGGCCACGTGAGTCGAGGGTCCGTGGGATCGGCGCAGGGCGTCCGGGAAATCCCGGGAGGAAGTGCCAAAACAGGGTTTCGGCAGCGGGTGTGGTGAACGGCCGGGGTTGCGGGAGTCACTCCCGAAACGATCGGCCCAGCATCGTGCGCGCGGGCTTGCAAGCCCCCAACCCCAGCGTCACAATGCGGATTCGTGTCGGACTCCAGCTCTCCGTTTCCCGTGTTTCCAACGAGTTTTGAGGCAGCACCGATGGTGAAATTTGTCGAAGGTCAGACCGTGGGAATCGACCTGGGCACGACCTTCTCGTCGCTCGCCCAGCTGAACACCGAAGGGCAGCCCATTTCGGTCGAGAATGCCGACGGGAGCACCACGACCCCCTCCATCGTACTGCTGGGCGAATCGGGACACGTGATCGTGGGGCCGTCTCCCCAGCGGGTGGCGGTGGAATCCCCCGAGAATGTCGTGGAAGCGATCAAGCGGCAGATGGGGAACAAAAACTGGTTCAAGGAATACCTCGGCAAGAAGCTGACCCCCGAGTTCATCTCCGCACTCATCCTCAAGAAGCTCAAGCAGGACTGCGAGCAGAAGATCGGGCCGATCACCAACGCCGTGATCACCGTTCCCTACTACTTCAACGACCTGCGCCGCAAGGCGACGCAGGATGCGGGACGCATCGCCGGCCTGAACGTCATCGACATCATCAACGAGCCGACAGCAGCGACCCTGGCGTACGCCTGGCAAAAGGGAGAACTGGGCCGAACCGACCTGGGGACCCGTGAAAAGACCATCATGGTCTATGACCTGGGGGGTGGTACGTTCGACGTGACGGTGGTGCGGTACACGCCGACGCACTTC
>Ga0315904_10004600_pt1 | contig 19572 bp, 13 predicted proteins | sample LakEriMetagenome_6_FD_203529 | JGI IMG/M metagenome (GOLD analysis project Ga0315904, IMG submission 203529) | Freshwater fungal communities from buoy surface, Lake Erie, Ohio, United States - Buoy 12 MA120 | ecosystem: Environmental > Aquatic > Freshwater > Lake | place: USA: Lake Erie, Ohio...
ATCGGCGTCGCGGACATCGATCGGGCGATGGGCCTGTATGCCGGGCCGCTGGGCTTCAGCACCGTCGTCCACGATGCGACCGGCGTGTTCGAAGATTTCGCGGGGCGGGAACGCGGGGGAGAGCGGTACCGCCGGGTCCTCCTGACGCAGCCGGAGCCCGGCCGCGGGGGGTTTGGTCCGGTCACCGGCCGGACCTACATCGAACTCGTCCAAGCCCTCGACCGGCCCGGCCGCTTCATCTTCGAGGACCGCATCTGGTGCGACACCGGCATCGCCCACCTCGGCTTCGACGTGCGCGGCATGAACGACCTCGGCAACCGGCTGGCTGACAGCGGATTCCCCTTCCGATGCGATACGGCTGACGCCATCGGCATGGGCGAGACGAAGGTCCATTGCGTGTACATCGACGACCCGGACGAATGCTGGCTCGAGCTGATCGAGGTCCACAAAATCCCCATCCTCGAAAAGTGGGGGCTGTTCCTGAACGTGCAGAAACGGGGAGCGGACGAGCCGCTGCCCAAATGGATGCTGAAAGCGCTCAGGTTCAGCAGGATAAAGGACTAACTCCGGGAACGAATTAACATTCCGGTCACATGGATTTTATCCGGTGATTCGATTTTGAAGCCGACCTTCGCGGCAACCATGGCGCCCCCGACCATCCTCCTCGTTGACGACGAACCGGACATCCTCGAGCTCCTCGCTTACAATTTGGCGAAGGAAGGCTTTACGGTCCATACCGCCGGAAACGGCCGGGAAGGTCTTGCGCTCGCGAAAGAAATGGTGCCGGACGTCATCTTGCTCGACGTCATGATGCCGGAAATGGACGGGGTGGAGGCGTGCACGGAAATCCGCAACGACCGCACACTCGACCACAGCGTGGTGGCCTTTCTGACCGCTCGCGGAGAGGATTACAGCCAAATCGCAGGATTCGAAGCCGGCGCCGACGACTACATCATGAAGCCCATCAAGCCGAAGGTGCTGGTGAGCCGCGTGAAGGCCCTGTTGCGGCGATTCGAGGTCAAAGGTGCCGGACGTGCGGAAGACCCCCAGGGCATCCGGGTCGACAAGGAACGCTACCTCGTGCTGAAGGGGGACGAGGAATTGACGCTGCCGCGCAAGGAGTTCGAGCTGTTGAGCCTGCTGATTTCCCAGCAAGGCCGGGTGTTCACGCGCGAAGCCATCCTGGCCGCCGTATGGGGCAACGACGTCATCGTAGGGGATCGCACCATCGACGTGCACATCCGCAAGTTGCGGGAGAAGCTCGGCGACGATTGCATCCGTACGGTGAAAGGCGTCGGTTACAAGTTTGAAGTCTGACCGCGCCGCACTCCCCGGCGTTTCGTCCCATCTTTACTGCATGTTCCGGTCCCCCGCTGCCGCCGCTCTGTTCGCCGGTGTCATCACAGCACTTGTCGTTTTCGGCACGTTGACGGTGGCGCGGTTCGCGGCCGGAGATGCGTGGCCTGCGGAATGGTCCTTGGCCGGGCGGGTCCTGCTGGCACTGGCAACCGGGGCCGCCGTGGGCGGCGCCACGGGCTACGCCTTCCACCGCTGGGTGCACCGGCCCATGCGCGATGTGTTCCGGGCCATCGGTCGGATGTCAGGCGCCGAGTCGGAAGTGCAGGACCTGCAGATGACGGAAGATTGGACGGAGTACATCCGGCGCCAGGCCCGGATTTGGAACTCCATGCAATCGAACGAAATCTCGAACCTGCGCGAAAATGAGCACTTCCGCAAGGAGTTCATCGGGAACCTTGCGCACGAGCTGAAAACGCCGCTGCACAACATCCAGGGCTTCATCCTAACCCTCATTGAAGGGGCGTACGAGGACCCTGAAATCAGCCACAAATTCCTGACGAAGGCCGCAAAAAACGTGGAGCGCATGACGGGCTTGATCGAGGACCTCGATGCGATTTCGCGGATAGAATCGGGGATCTTAGGCCTTCGGATTCAGGAGTTTGACGCCGTGGAACTGGCCCGTGACACCATCGAGAGCCTCGAGCCGAAGGCCAAACGTGCGGAGATCTCCCTCTTCCTCCACCCGGACACCCCCCGTTCCCTGCTCGTCCTGGGCGATAGCACGACCATCGGGCAGGTCCTGACGAACCTCGTGGTGAACTCAATCACGTACGGCCGGCCGCACGGAACGACGACCATCCGCATCGTCCCGCGCGACGAATTCGTCCAATTCGAAGTCTCCGACACCGGCATCGGCATCAGCGAAGACGACCTGCCGCGGATTTTTGAGCGGTTCTACCGCGTCGACAAAAGCCGGTCCCGGCAGGCCGGCGGAAGCGGGCTCGGGCTCGCCATCGTCAAGCATTTGATCGAAGCCCACGGCCAACACATCCAGGTGCGGTCCACCGTAGGCGAAGGCACGTCCTTCACGTTCAAGCTCCGCCGCGCGGGCTGATCACGTCCGGTCCAGCATGCCGGTGTGGGCGCCGTTCACGAACGGGTTCGTGCGCCGCTCCTCCCCCACGGTGGTGGTGGGCCCGTGGCCGGGCCAAACTTCCGTCGCATCCGGCAGCGAGTACACGACGCGGTGCAACGCCGCAGCCAGCACAGGGCCGTCGCCACCCGGCAGGTCCGTGCGGCCCACACTGCCCCGAAACAGCACGTCGCCGCCCACAAGCCAGCCGTCACGCTCGGAATAAAAGACCACGTGGCCGGGCGCGTGGCCGGGGCAGTGCGCCACGTGCACATCACATCCGAAGAGGTCCAGCACCTGCCCGTCGGCCAAATCCTCGATCGGTTCAGGCAGTGTATCGAACGACACGCCATAGAGCGCAGCCGCCACCGGGGCCCGGTCGTACGTCGTGCGGTCGTCCGGATGCAGCCGGGGTCGCAAGCCCGTGGTGCGAAAAACGTGGCCCGCACCCGCCACATGGTCCAGGTGAGCGTGGGTCAACAGCACGTCGGCAACGGTCGCCCCCAACGATGCACACCACGCATCGAATTCGGCGCATTCTGCCGAGGTGGACATGCCGGGGTCGACGACGACCGCACGCCGTTTACCTGAAGCATCCACCGGCCCGAGGATGAGCAGCGTGTTTTCTTCGAACGGGCCGAAGGGCCGGGAGACGAGTTGGAGGGAAGCCACGGGAAGCAGGGTATGGGTGCAAAGGTGGTAAATTCGGGACGTGCAGCGGGGATGGAATCGGGTCCTGTGCGCCGCGGTGGCGGCATTCCTCCTCGGGACGGGCGGGCCAGAAGGGCGTGCCCAGTTCTACGACGGATCGAATACGACGTACGGCAAAAACCGGCTGCAGCACAAGGACTTTTTTTGGCAGTACTACCCTGCTGGCGACTTCAATGTCTTTCATTACCAAGGCGGTGCGGAGCTTGCACGGCGGGTGGTGCGGGCATTGCCTTCCGTGCGAGCCGAGGTAGAATCCACGTTCGATCGGTCCATCGAAGGGCCCATCGAGGTCCTCGTCTATTCCAGCATCCTGGATTTCAGGCAGTCGAACGTCGGGCTGGCGGCGCCGGAGGGAGGCAACGGCAACATCGGCGGCACGGCACGGCTGGTCGGCAACAAGCTGTTTCTCTACGGTGAAGGCACGTCCTCGCAGCTCGTGCGCGACCTCCGCAGCGGGCTCACGCGGGTGCTGGTGCACCAAACCATGTACGGGGGCAACTGGCAGGATGCCCTCCGCAATGCCTCGATGTCGGACTACCCCGTTTGGTTCCTGGAAGGCCTGTGCGCCTTCATGGGGGAGCCGTGGTCGGCCGAGGTGCGCCTGGATGTCGGGGATTTGGCCGCTTCCGGACGGCTTCGTCGCATCTCTGCCCTGGAAGGCAACGACGCGACGCACGCCGGACAGGCGGTTTGGAAATACATCTCGGACCTCTACGGCGAGGCGACGCTCGCAAACGTGCTCTTCATGGCCCGGGTCGCGCGCAGTGCGGACAGCGGCATCCAGTACGCCCTCGGCATGTCGGTCGAGCAACTCATCGCCGAAGTCGAGGCCTACCACCTCGACGGGCAAGCGGCTCCGAGTCGGTACCGTGCGCCGAAGCGGCTGGGCGAACTGCCCGATCCGCTCCCCCGCCGGATGGCTGGACTGCGGGCCAGCCTCCACCCCGACGGCACCCAGGCCGTATATGCCACGGAGGACCGGGGCCAGGTGTCGGTTTGGCACGCGGATCTGACGACGGGGGTGACCCGCCGCATCGGCCGCCACGGACACCGCCTCGACCGCATCACCGACGCCGGATACCCGGTCTTCGCGTGGCACCCGAACGGCCGCTCGGTGCTGTATACCGTCGAGCGCAGCGGCGAACTGGCCCTGATCACCTACGATCTCACGTCCGGAGACCGCGCAGAACGGCCCATCCTCCGCATGGACCGCATCCTGTCGATGGTGTACAGTCCGGATGGCAACACGATTGTATTCAGCGGATTGCGCAGCGGCAAATCCGACCTCTACCGCATGTCCGCCCTGGGCAACATCCACGTCGCCCTGTGGGAGGACGACTGGGACGACCTCGACCCGCGGTTTTCGGAAGACGGAACCGCGCTGTACTTCGTATCGAACCGCCCCGATCCAGGCACGGGCGAAGACGCGGCGCCCTTCTACGAGCGGCGCAACCGTGCCGTCTTCAGCGCCGCTTGGGGCGCCCGCCGCCCCGTGTTGACCCAGCACACGGACACGCCCGAGTACGACTTCCGGTGGCCGCAGCCCGCTGGGACGGGCCGGTTCGTCGCCTGCGCCGCGTCCGCCGAAGGGGTGCAAGAGGTGGTGACCGGGCGCCGCGACAGCGCGGTAGCCTTCATTGACACCATCATCCACTACCGGTTCTTCACCACCGTGGAGCGGATCGAGCGGCTCGAGCAACCCGTGCGCGGATTCGAGTTCGCGGCCTCGACCGGCGAACTGGCGTTGACCGGGAAGCAAGGCGGGCGGATGCACTGGGCGCGTCGACCGGTCGACCTGGTGCCCGGCGGCACGGGCAGGGACGGTCTGGGGGGCGGGGGCGGGCCGGACTGGGAAGGGCTGGGCCTGCGGTGGGACTGGATCCCGGGGCCGGGCCAAGTGGACATCCGGAACTACACCTTCGGGAAGCCTCCGGTGCCCGAAGTCGTTGCAGAAGGGCCTACACCCGAACCGGCGGATTCGGTGCCGACGCTGCCCGTTCCACGGCCCTACCGGCTCAACTACGCGCTCGAGTCGTTGACGTCGCAGGTAGCGAACACATTCGGCGGAGCCTTCTACCAGCCCTACACCGGCACGGTCCAAGTGCAGCCCGGGCTCGGCGCCCTGACCTCGATTTCGATGACCGACGTGTTCGAGGACAAGCGATTCACCGCCGGATTCCGGCTCGCAGGTTCGCTTGAAAACAGCATGTTCGGGCTGGCTTACAGCGACTTCAGCCGCCGCTGGGACCGCACGGTATCGCTGGAGCGGCAAGGGCAGCAGGCGGTGACGAACGATGGATTCTCGCTCCGCGAAACGCACATCCACACCTTGCGGTACCGCCTGACCTATCCGTTCGACGAGGTGCGCAGCGTGCGCATCGAAGGATTTTCGCGGCTGGACCGGAACGCGATGCTGGCTACGGACGCTTGGAATTTGGCGCAGCCGAACACCTTTGCCGCCTCCACCGGCGTGAACGTGGCCTACGTGCTCGACACGTCGCGGGACATCGCACTCAACCTCTGGGAAGGCACGAAAGTGCGCGCCTGGGCGGAGTACTTCATCGACCCGTCGGACCCGCGCGGTGCGGGCTTCGGGACCACGGGGGTGGATGCGCGCTGGTCGAGGCGGATCTTCTCCACGGCGACGGTGGCGGCCCGGTTCGCGGCGGACGCCAGCTGGGGGCAGCGCCGCCTGCTCCACCTGCTCGGCGGCGTGGACAATGTGCTTTCCCTCACCGCGAACGCCGGAACGCCCATCGACCCAGACGTCGCCTACGCCTTCCAAACCCGCTTCACTCCCATGCGCGGCTTCCGCACGAACGCCCGCAACGGCGCGCATGCCGCCGTCGTCAACGCTGAAGTCCGCGTCCCCGTCTTAGCCTCCTGGGTGCGGCGGCCGCTCGGCTCCGACTTCGCCCGCCACCTGCAAGCCGTGGGCTTCTTCGATGCCGGCTCCGCATGGAACGGCCTGCATCCCTATGCCGACGAGAACGACTTCAACCGCGTCACCGTCACCCAAAACCCCATCACGGTCACCATCGACAACAACCGCGAACCCATCCTCGCCGGCACGGGCTTCGGCCTGCGTTCGAAGGTGCTGGGGTACTGGATGCGGGCGGATTGGAGCTGGGGCATCGACGACGGGCGCTGGCAGGACCGGGTGTTTTCACTGAGCTTTCACCTCGATTTCTGATGGACCTTTCTACTGCACTCGTGTTGCTGGCCATCGGCGCAGTTGCCGGATTTGCCAGCGGGATGGTGGGCATCGGCGGCGGCCTGATCATCGTGCCGGCCCTCATCTACTTCCTCGGGATGCCCCAACAAGCGGCCCAAGGCACTTCGCTGGCGCTGATGCTCCCCCCGGTGGGTGCGCTCGCGGTCCTGGCATACCACCGGGCCGGCCACGTGAACTTCTCCTATGCCGCCGTGCTGATGGTCACCTTCGTGCTGGGCGCTTGGCTCGGCGGCAAGACCGCCGTGAAGCTCAATGCCGCAACAGTACGGCTGGTCTTCTCAGCCTTTCTGTTCTACGTTGCATGTTCCTTGGCGTGGAAGTCCATCGCCGAGTTGATGGGCACAAAAGGCAGCTGACCGCCGCTCAGTTCGCGTAATCGCTCAGGAACTTCAACCGCGCAAGCCGAATCTCCTCTTCGGAATAGACGTCGCCGTACTCCGCTACGGCCCCCTCGATGCCCTCCTCGTCCGACGAACGGAAGTGGTCGAACAATTCTTCGATGTTCTCTTCGTCCATCACCTCGTCGATTGCATAATCGAGGTTGAGTCGGGTGCCGGACGTGGAGATGGATTCCATTTCGCTGAGCAACTCGGCCATGGGCAGGTGCAATTCCACGGCGATGTCCGCGAGTGGGATCTTGCGGTCGATCCGCTGGATGATGCTGACCTTGTGCGTGGAGCGGTGGGCCGAAGAGCGCACCAGCAAATCGTCCGGCCGTTCGATGCCCTCTACTTCAACGTAGTTCTGGATCAGCTCGAGGAAGGGCGCCCCGAACTTTTTCGCCTTGCCCGTCCCCACCCCGGTGATGCGGAGGAGTTCGTCCTCGCAAATGGGGTAGTGCGTCGCCATTTCATCGAGGGAGACGTCCTGGAAGATGACGTACGGCGGCAATCCTTCTTCGTCCGCGACCTCCTTGCGCAGGTCTTTGAGCATGCCGCGCAGACGGGGGTCCGCCGCGCCACCTTCGCTGCTGCGGGCCGCCGCCATCGCATCGCGGGCGTCGGCGTCGCTGAAATCGCGCTCTTGGACGAGCTGGATGGCGCGCGGGTTGCGGATGAAGTCCATCCCCGTTTCCGTCAGCTTCAGAACCCCGAACGTCTCGACTTCCTTGCGGAGCAACCCGAGCACCACGAGTTGGCGGAGGACCGCATTCCAGTGCCGGGTCTCCTTCTCTGCGCCGCGTTTCCAGAAAGCACTCGACGTGCCCTTGTAGTCCACGGTTTCGCGGTTCGAGATGCCGCACAACACGCCGGTGATGAAGGGCGCGCGGAAGGATTCGCGGTGTTCGAGGATGCAGCTGAGCACCAGGTGGACGTCCTCTTGGGCGTCCCAAACCGGGCACGGATTCCGCATGTTGTCGCACATCGCAGCTCCGGGACCGTTCACTTCGTCGAACTCCTCGCCGAAGTAGTGCAGCAGGAACTTGCGCCGCGACATCGCGGTCTCGGCGTAGGCCATTACTTCTTGCAACAGCTGCTGCCCGATTTCCTGCTCCGCCAGCGGCTTGCCCTGGAGGAACTTCTCGAGCTTTTCGATGTCCTTCGGGCTGTAGAAAGCGATGCAATGGCCTTCTCCGCCATCGCGGCCCGCCCGTCCCGTTTCTTGGTAGTAGCTCTCGAGCGACTTCGGCATGTCGTAGTGGATGACATACCGGACATCTGGCTTGTCGATGCCCATCCCGAAGGCGATGGTGGCGACGATGACGTCGACATTCTGCATCAAGAATGCATCCTGGATGCGGCTGCGCTCACCGGCATCGAGCCCGGCGTGGTAGGCGGCGGCGCGGATACCGTTCACCCGAAGCGTTTCTGCGATTTCTTCAACCTTCTTGCGGCTGAGGCAGTAGATGATGCCGCTCTTGCCGCCGTTCGATTTGACGTGGCGGACGATGGCGCGGACGGGATCCGTCTTCGGACGCACCTCGTAGAAGAGGTTTTCCCGGTTGAAGCTCGCTTTGAAGAGCTCGGCGTCGCGCATCTCCAAGTTCTTCTGGATGTCCGCCTGAACCTTCGGCGTAGCCGTGGCGGTCAACGCGATGATGGGCACGTCCGCGATTTGGGAAACGATGGAGCGGATGCGGCGGTATTCCGGGCGGAAATCGTGGCCCCACTCGCTGATGCAGTGCGCTTCGTCTACCGCCACGAAGCTGATGCGCACAGACTGCAGGAACTGCACGTTCTCTGCCTTCGTGAGGCTTTCCGGCGCGACATACAGCAACTTCGTCCGGCCCGAGATGACGTCCTCCTTCACCTGCAACGTCTCCGCCTTGTTCAAGCTCGAGTTGAGGAAGTGCGCGACCGCTGCATCCTCGTGGTGGGCCCGCAGGGCATCCACCTGGTTTTTCATCAAGGCGATGAGCGGCGACACCACGATGGCCGTGCCTTCGAGCATCAAGGCAGGCAACTGGTAGCACAAGCTCTTCCCTCCTCCCGTCGGCATGATCACGAACGCGTCCCGGCCGTTCAGCACCGCTTCGATCACGCGCTCCTGCTCCCCCTTGAACTCCCCGAAGCCAAAAAAATGCTGCAATGCCTGTGCCGGCGCCCAATCCGCGATGTTCATGGAAAACTGTTGTGACGCCTGCTGCTCCCGGCGATCGGTTCTACTTTTGTGGAATTAAAGATACACGGCCGCGGCCGAATCCCACGACCTCAATTGACGGATGGGCGAAAAAATCTCACCAACGGTTGCTGCACCGGCCCTGCTCGCCCGAGCGGAGTCCACCTTGCGCCTTGAGAGCGAAGCAATTGCAGCGCTCATCCCACGGCTCGACGCCGACTTCTTTGCGGTGGTGGAAGCGGTGCGGACAGCCGCGGGCCGTTTCGTTTTGGCCGGCATCGGCAAAAGCGCCCACATCTGCACGAAACTCGTCGCCACCCTGAACTCCACGGGGACGCCGGCGCTTTTCCTGCATGCCGCCGAGGCGCTCCACGGCGATCTGGGCCTCGTGCAAGACGGCGATGTCGTCCTCATCGTTTCGAACAGCGGCGAATCGGCCGAAATCCGTGCGCTCGTCCCGCTGGTCCTCAGCTACGGCTTTCCGCTTGCCGCGATGGTCGGCAACCGGGATTCCTACCTCGCCCGCCACGCGCACTGGGTCCTCGACGCCGGCGTGGAACGCGAAGCCTGCCCGCACAACCTCGCTCCTACGGCCAGCACCGCGGCCCAACTCGCGCTCGGCGACGCCCTGGCCATGTGCCTGATGGAGGCCCGCGGCTTCTCGAGCGAAGCATTCGCGGCCTACCACCCCGGCGGCGCACTCGGCAAACGCCTCTACACGCGGCTCGGCGACCTGCTCGACGCCCGCCGCATCCCGGCGGTGGCCCCTGACGCGCCCTTCCACGACGTGCTGCTGTCGATCACCTCGGGGCGCATGGGCGCCACGGCGGTGCTCGCGGACGGCCGCATCGCAGGCATCGTCACCGACGGCGACATCCGCCGCGCCCTCGAGCGCAACGCCCCGGGCACGGCTGCGCAGATGATGGGCAAGTCGCCGGAGGTCATGGAGGCCGACGAGCTCGCCGTCGAGGCCTTCCACCGCATGGAGACGCGGTCGATTTCGCAGGTCATCGTGACCCAGGCAGGCGCATACGCGGGCATGGTGCACCTGCATGACCTGCTGCGCGAAGGCATCTTCTGATGGAGGAGGGACGCGAAGGAGGCTCGATGGGCTTCATGGACCACCTCGAAGAGCTGCGCAAGCGGCTGTTCTACAGCGTGCTCGCCATCGCCGCCGGGGCCATCGCCCTGTTCGTGGCGAAGGATTGGGTCTTCGAGACCGTGTTGTTCGCGCCGAGAAAGCTCGACTTCATTGCGTACCGCGGCTGGTGTGCGCTGTCTGAGCTCGTGGGCGCGGGCGATACCCTGTGCGTCACGGAAATCGGGTACGAACTCATCACGACCACGATGGCCGGCGCGTTCACGGCGCACATGCTGGTTTCCGCGGTGGGCGGCCTCATCGTGGCCTTTCCGTTTGTGTTTTTGCAAGGATGGCGCTTCATCAAGCCGGCGCTCCGGGAGGAGGAGCGCAAGGTGGCGGCGGGCGTCACGTGGGCGGCGTCGGGCCTATTTTTCACCGGGGTGCTCTTCGGTTACTTCATCGTCGCGCCGCTTTCGCTGCAGTTCTTCGGGAACTACACACTGGGCGACGTGGAAGCGCGCATCGCGGTCATGTCGTATGTAAAGACCGTCGCGAGCATCTCGCTGGGCTCCGGGCTCGTGTTCCAACTCCCGGTGGCCGTCTATTTCCTCGCTCGGCTGGGCCTGGTGACCGCAGACTTCTTGCGCACATACCGCCGGCACGCGTTCGTGGCGAACCTTGTCTTTGCCGCCGTCATCACGCCCCCGGACGTGGTGAGCCAGGTGCTGGTGGCCATTCCGATTGTCATCCTGTACGAGGCGAGTATTTTCATCGCAGCGCGCGCGCGCAGGCCGTAACTTTCGGCCTGACCCGAGCGTCTCTTCCTCCGTGCACCTGCGCCTCCCGTTCCTTCTGCTCTTCCCCCTCCTCGCGGCCTTCGCGGCGGCTGGCCAAACCACGACCGTGACCGGCCGTGTGTTCGACAGCTCCACCGGCGCCCCCATGCCGTATGTCACGGTGCTTCTCACCGGCGACCCCTCCGTCTCGGGCACGATGACCGCGCTGGACGGGACCTTCCGCACCAGCACCCCAAACCGCCCAGGCATGCTGCAGGTCAGCTTCGTGGGCTACGGTTCCCGAACCCTCGAAGTCCGCCGCGGCATCGCCCAAACCCTCAACGTCGCCCTCGAACCCCAAGCCATAGAACTCGGTGCCGCCGTGGTCCGCCCGGACAAGAACGCCGAAAACCCGGCCCGGCCCCTGATGGACCGGGTCATCGAGGCGAAAGAGCGCAACCGCCCGGAGTCCGCAGGCGCCGTGTCCTACCGGACGAGCACGCGCATCGAAGTCGACCTCAACGACCTGAGCCGCAAGCAGGTGGAGCGGTGGTACTGGGGGCCGTTTGCGTGGGTCTTCGACCACATGGACAGCTCGGAAGTCCGGCCCGCCCTGCCCTTCATCATGTCCGAAGCCATCGGCACGGTGCGCAAGAGTTTCCGCCCGAACCGGACCCAAGCGACCTACGAAGCCACACGGCTCAGCGGCCTCGACCGCGGCGAGAACATGGCCGAGCTCAACTCGCGGTTCCCGGACGTCAACCTCTACGACAACCGGCTCCTCATCCTCGACCGTGCCTTCACCTCGCCGCTCCACGACCGCTCCGCCGCGCACTACCGCTACTACATCATCGACACCCTGTCCATCGCGGACCGTCCGTGTTTTCATTTGGCTTTCGTGCCGCGCCGCAAAGGCGAACTGACCTTCGAAGGCGAGCTGTGGATCGACACGCTCACGCTCGGCCTTGCCCGCGCCGAAGCGAAGGTGAGCGACGGCGCGAACCTCAACTGGATCCGCGGACTCAGCTGGAACCAGCAGTACGGCCGTTACGGTGATTCGTGGCAGCTCGAACGCGAGTACGCCCTGCTCGACCTCAGCCTGACGCGCAGGAGCATCGGCGCGTACATGCGCCGCACCACGGTCAACACGGAGATTGCGGTGGCCGAGGCGCTGCCGGACTCGGTTTGGACCCCCGGCCGCGACCTCGTCCTCGTCCCGGGCGCCTCGAAACGCACGGAGGAAGACTGGAGCAAGCTGCGTGTCGAGCCCCTGCTTCCGCGCGAGTCGCTGATTTACTGGATGGTGGACAGCGTGCAATCGATGCCCGCCTACCGCATCGCGAAGGGGACCGGCTACTTCCTCGGGACGGGGTTCATCCTGGCCGGCCCGCTCGAACTGGGAGCGTGGTGGTCGGCGTGGTCTTCGAACCCGGTAGAGGGGAACCGCTACCGCATCGACCTTCGCACGAGCAACGAATTCAGCAAGGAGTGGATGCCCGCCCTCTACGCGGCGTACGGCTCGCTCGACGGGCGGTGGAAAGGCGGCGCGTCGGTGCGGCATGTGGTCCGCAAGACGCCGCGGACGGAGTGGACGGCGAACGTGCAGCGCGACCTCGAGCAGTTCGGGATGCTCGGTTTTTTGTCGCAAGGCGACCTGCTCGCTTCGGCGCTGCAGACGAATGCGGCGCGCCGGCTTTCTGAGGTGGGGCGGGCGGAGGCGAGCGTGCTGCATGAGTTTGGGGCCGGGTTCACGGGGTTCGTGGAGCTGCGGCACCGCCGCGTGGCAGGACGCGGGGACCTGCAATTCCTCGACCCGTCCACAGGCCTCCCCATCGCCTCGCTCATCACCAGCGAAGCCACGCTGCAACTGCGGTACGCGTTCAAAGAGCGGTTCGTCGGCGGCGAATTCGACCGCGTCAGCCTCGGGACCGAATGGCCGGTGCTGCGCCTGACGTGGACCGGCGCTTTTCCCGGTGTCGGCGGCAGCACGTACGACTACCATCGGTTTACGCTCGACGCCGACGACGACATCCGGCTCGGCATGTTCGGGCGCATCGAATGGAACGCGGAGGCGGGCATCTACGCCGGGACCGCGCCGTTCGCCCTCCTCGAAATCGTGCCTGTGAGCGGGACCTTCTTCTCGAGCATCACGTCGTTCTCGCTGCTGAACTTCTACGAACTCGTGACCGACCGCTGGGTGCGCGGAAACGCCGAATGGCATGCGGAAGGCTTGCTATTCAACCACTTGCCAGTGCTTCGCCGGATGCAGTTGCGGGAATTCACCGGGATCAAGGCGGTGGTGGGCGGTTGGTCCACGCGGCACGAGGCGCTGCTCGAACTGCCAGAGGGGACAAGTGGACTGTCGGCGCCCTACGCCGAATGGTCCATCGGAGTGGAGAACATCTTCCGGTTCTTGAAGGTGGAGGCGGTGCGGTCCGTTGCGGCGCCGGGGCTGTTCGTGCCGGACCGGGAGGGGCCGGTGTGGGGGCTGCGGATGGGGTTCGCGGTCGAGCTGTGAGCGCCGTACCTTCGGGGCATGGAAGCCGACGACCGCAGTGTGCTCCGGGCCGTGGGGCTGTGCAAGTCCTACGGGCGAAGAGCGGTGGTGCGCGATGCCTCGTTCGAGGTGCGGCGGGGAGAGGTGGTGGGGTTGCTCGGGCCCAACGGCGCAGGTAAGACCACGTCATTTTACATGGTGGTGGGACTCGTCCGGCCCGATGCGGGGAGCATCCTACTGGGCGACCACGACCTGACGCGTGAGCCGATGTACCGCCGGAGTCGGCTGGGCATCGGGTATTTGCCGCAAGAGGCCTCGGTGTTTCGCGCGCTGTCGGTAGAGGCGAACATCGCTGCCATCCTCGAGCTGCAAGGGCTCCGCAAGTCCGAGCAGCGGGAGCGCCTGGAGCGGTTGATCGAGGAGTTTGGGCTGGAAAAGGTGCGCAAATCCCGCGGCGACGTCCTCAGCGGCGGCGAACGGCGGCGCACAGAGATCGCCCGGGCCCTGGCCGCTGACCCGGCCTTCATCCTCCTCGACGAACCCTTCGCCGGCGTCGACCCCATCGCCGTCGAAGACATCCAGCGCATCGTCGGCCAACTCCGCGACCGCAACATCGGCGTCCTCATCACAGACCACAACGTGCAAGAAACCCTGCACATCACGAACCGGGCCTACCTGCTCTTCGAAGGCAGCATCCTACGCCACGGCACCGCCGCCGAACTCGCCGCCGACGAGCAAGTCCGCCGCGTCTACCTCGGCCAAAACTTCGTCCTCCGCGCCTAAGCGACGCTCCGCGCCTAAGCGACGCTCCGCGTCGCGGGACAAGCGAGGCTGCGCCTCGCAAATCGAAGACGTTAGTTGTGGTTGACGTCTAGCGCAAGTACCGCGCCTCAGGAATTAGTGAGAAGTCCCCTTTCTTCAGCCCCCGTTTTTGTGGAGTACCAACTTTTGCAAACAACTATCCAATCTTGCCCGCATTCAGTAAACCCAACAACATTATGATTTGTTAAAAACAAAGCCATTTACAACTGTGGGCTGAGTCGACAGGAATGCATGCGCTCCGTTCCCGGAGATACTCAGTCACCTTCAACTCAACCCACAGAATCAATGGAAGACATGTGAAAACGATGAGTGATGGATTTTTTGGATCCATCACGCTATGATTTTCGTGTAATTACGATTTGTAATACTTACTGTTACTGCGGACAGCATTTTTGACAGAACGGAAAACCTTTTCGAAATCATCTTTTTCCAACTTATAACCAGTCATTCCCGATTGTACGGCAACTAACTCACCTAAACCATTGAACGTAGTCACCCCAACAATCAATCCGCCTGACCTTTTGTATAACCAAAGAAACAGAGCAGTTAACAATGCCATCAACACAAACAAAGGGATAAATTCTCCCTCTTCAACCGCTAAAATCAGGGAAGTCAGTGCGGAAAACGCGGTACCCAATGCAAGAAGGAGGTAATTTTTATTCTTTGAAAAGCCCGAGTTAATATTGTGAATCTCAGAAGTTGGTATAATCGAATAGCTTTTCTTCCCCTCTATCCTCGTGACGTAATCTTCTGAAATGGAAAAGACAATTGACGGGTCCTTCAATCCTAACAACTTGAGCAACCAATTCAAAAACCCAATCTGATCTCCCTCAATGTAAATGTAGCTTTCTCCAACTGACGGATTTTCATTAATTCTGACTTCCCTTGCAAGAATTGTCGCTTGATTTGATTTTCCAAAAAATGCAGTTAAGAGTCCCATCTAAACATGGTTTTAGTTTCCTAATCCTAAGGCCTTTCGGATTACGCCCCGTTTTTTTTAATGGGTTCTGGACTCCATTATTGAGCTGCAATGTAACTAAAATCTGCATGAATCGAAGCATTTCTGATTAGTGTTACCTGAAACAGGAGTCTTTAAAGGGTTGTTGTTTAGTTGATACTACTTCGTGCTCTTCCACAATCAGCAAACGGCAAACCAGTCCTCAGGCCAAACCGAAACCTCCATTGTGACCCTTTTTCTTCAGATTCTAGAGAAATTCGAGGGGATTGTCTTTGCAACCAGCAACCATACCGCCTACATGGACGCGGCCTTTGTGTGCCGTTGGTCCATCAAACTCCAGGTCCCTCAACCCGACGAACAACTCCGTGACCAGCTCATGCGCGATCGTTTCCGAGGCCTCGTGCCCCATGGCGATTTAGCGGGGCTAGCAAACCGTTTTGTCTTCAGTCCTGCCCAACTCGACAACGTGCTGCGCAAATTCCTGCTGCTAGGCCCCGAACTGCGCAACCGCGATATGCTGCAACACCTGATTGCCCAAGAAATAGTGGGTTGGAAGACAATCATCCAACCTGTTGGTTTCTAATCCCCCACATCAGCCAACCAACTCCTCTAATGCCAACAACCACCTCCTCCGCCCAGCCGACACGACTTTCTCGGTCAACCGTAGAGCTCTTCCTAGATTGTCCCCGGTGCTTTCACCTCCAAATGCACCACGGCATTCGCCGACCAGCCGGCTTTCCCTTCACCCTCAACAACGCCGTAGACCGCCTGTTGAAGCCCGAGTTTGATGCCCACCGAACGGCCCAAACCGTGCACCCATTGGTCGCCGACGCAGGCCTGTCCTTCGTGGCCTACAACGGACAGGAGTTGGTGCTTTGGCGCGCAAACCGCAAAGGCGCTTCAACTATACACGAGGGCTATACTTTCTGCGGCATCGTGGACAATGTCTGGCAGGACCCCATGGACCAACAACTCAGCGTAGTGGATTACAAGGCCACCGCAAAGTCCACACCCGTCACCTTCCTCGACTCCTCGGGTGCAGCGCATCACCGGGCCTACATCAGGCAGCTTGAGTTCTACACTTGATTGATTGAAAGCGCAGGGCACAAGACCACCCGCAGCGCTTACCTCGTTCATACCACAGGGGACAACACGCTGGCGACGTTCAACGACACCTTGCACTTCAGAACCCACCACATCGCTCATGAGTGCGAACTTACCTGGATACCGCCCACTCTTAATGCACTTATAGACTGCCTTGAAACCGTCCATTGCCCTGCGCCTTCACCACAATGTTCACCTTGTCATTGTATTAAATCCGCAATGGCAGTGACCGGCCGCGTTGGTGAGAACCCTTACCTGTGTAATTGAATCCCCTGTGTCCACAACAACAAGTATGATGTGACGGATTTGCTGAAATTCTTTAGCTCAAACAACCCAACAGCAAACAGACCGTTAATGAACACCGTACTCAACCTCACCCCTTCTCCCTCGTCCCGCGAGGCGCAGCCTCGCCCGTCCTCAACCTCAACCCCAACCCCAACCCAAACCCAAACCCAAACCCAAACCCAAACCCAAACCCAAACCCAAACCTCGTCCCTCATCCCTCATCCCTCATCCCGCGAGGCTCCGCCTCGCTCGTCCCTCGTCCCTCGTCCCGCACGGCTCCGCCGCGCTCAATCTCACCCCTCACCCCTGATTCATCACCCCCGCCAGCAACCGATCCACATGCTTTGCCAGGATGTCCACTTCGGTGTTGACGAGGTCGCCGGGCTGGAGGGTATGGAAGTTTGTGTGCTCCCAGGTGTATGGGATCAGTGCGACGGAAAAGCCCTCGGCGTGGACGTCGACGACGGTGAGGCTCGTGCCGTTGAGGGCGATGGAGCCCTTCGGGGCGAGCAGGCGGGTCCATTCCGGGGCGAGGTCGAAGTGGAGCCGCCAGCTGCCGCGCTCGTCGTGAACGGCGGCGAGGCGGGCGGTGGTGTCGACGTGGCCTTGGACGATGTGGCCGTCGAGCCGGTCGCCGAGCCGCATGCAACGCTCGAGGTTGACGCGTTGGCCGGGGCGCCATGTGCCGAGGGTGGTCCGGGAGAGCGTCTCGGCGATGGCCGTCACCGTCCAGGTGCCGGGGGCGAGGGCGATGGCGGTCAGGCAGACCCCGTCGTGGGCGATGCTTTGGTCAATGCGCACCTCGTCTGCGAACGCCCCCTCGACGGTGAAATGCACGTTCGTGCCTTCCGGCCGCACGTCGCGGACCGTGCCCACCGCCTCGATGATTCCTGTGAACATGCTATTCAGAAAGGGCTGGCAGCCCGTTGATCAAGTGGATGTTGCCCGAGAACCGCTCTTCCACCCGGCCGACCAGCCGGATCGTGAACACGCGGGCGCTGTAGTAATAAACCCCGTCTGCGCAAACGCCGCCGTCGCGGTGCTCGCCGGTCCAACGGATGTCCGGGTCGCCCGTGGCGAAGACCTCCTCGCCGTAGCGGTTGAAGATGCGTACGTCCACGCTGTCGATGAACTTCCACGGAAAGGCCTGGAACGTATCGTTGCGGTCGTCGAGGTTCGGCGTGAACACGTTCGGCAGGAAATAGTACGGGCAGTTGTCGACGCAAATCGTGTCACTCAGGGCGCTGCGGTTGCGGCGCAGAAGGCCGTCCGGACCGGGCTGCAAGCTGTCAAGCGCTGCCACGGCAAAGCAGCCAGCAATCGTGCCTTCGCTCCCGTCGCCGTTGAAGAGGTAGGTGGGGCTACCTTCGACCGCCGTATACAGCTGCAGCGAATCGCCGAGGACCGGCGCCCACCAAACTTCCCACGCCACCACATCGTCCGCACACGCTACCACATCCTCCCAGTCGAGCTGGTTCACCTCCTCCACGCAGTCCGGCTCCAGAGCAAACGTCGGCGGGCAGGGCGGCGTATAGTCGAACGGACGGCCACACACCTCCTGGCTGAAGTTCACGATCGGATCCACCGTACCCGGCGCGTCGTACCCCCCCACCGTCTCGGCGCGGTAGCAGTACGTGGCGTTGTTCACCAGCCCGGAATCCACCCACAGCGGCTCCGCGGCCGTCCCGAGCTCGACCCAGCCCCCCGCGCCGTCCGCGCGGAAGAACCGGTACAGCGTGTTGTTCCAAGGCACTGCGGCCTCCACGCGCAGGGTCAGCCGGTTGTCGTCGGGTTCGAGCAGGAGGAGCGGGGTGGCGGCGGGGAGCGACGTGCCGATGCTGCCGGTGGAGGCCACCGCCTCGACGCGGTAGGACCACGGACCGCCGTCGGTGGGGAGGGACGTGTGGGTGAAGGCCGTGTCCGGGCTGGACAGGTAGGGGCCGGAGGCCGTCGTCAGGAGGAGGGACGCCGTGGCGGCGCCGGGGGCAGTCCCGAACAGGCGATAGAAGTACGGGCCGGGGAAGGCGACCGTGTCGGCGTCGGTGGGGGGGCTCCAGGCGACGTCCACGACACCGTCGGTGGCCGAGGTGGCGACGACCGAAGCGCCCGTCATCACCGGAACGTCCTTGACGATGGTGGCGCAGAGCGGTGAGGAGGCCACCGACGGCCCGGACCCGGGCCAGCGCGCCACCGCACGGTAGCAGTAGGTCGCCCCGAACGACAGCAGGTCCGCATCGAGGTAGGCGGTGGTGGCCAGCCCTTCGACCGAAGCGATGAGGACGTAGCCCAGGCCGTCGGGGATGCCCGTGGTGCATTCGCCGGGGGTCCAGGTGTCCGTGCCGATGCGGCGGTAGAGGTCGTAGCCGCCGGCGACTGCTTTCCAGTCCGGAAGCTCGTCGGAGCAGGTGTGGGGGAGCCACGACAGGGCCACCGCATTGCCCACCGGCTCGGCGGATACGAGGACCGGCGGCGGGGCGATGACGCGGATGGCCACCGACTCGATGTCCATGAGGTCCACTTGGGACGAGTTGTCTTCCGCCTTGACGACCAAGGAATAGGGTTCGGCGCGGACCTCCGTGCAGGTGGGCGCCCACGCGAAGGCCCCGTTTCCGCTGCCCAGAGGCGAGAAGACGCCCGGGTGATCCACCTCCGTCAGCGGTCCGCCGACCGCGGTGAGGAGGATGGAGTTGCCGTCCGGATCGGTGGCGGTGAAATCCATGGTGAGGAGGGTACCGGCGACCACGCAGGTGTCGGCCACGGGAGCGAGTTCCGGTGGCTCGTTCGCGCACATTTGGACCGTGATCTGCATGTCGCGGACCACTTCGCCGACTTGGACAAGCTCGTCGGCGACCCAGCGCCACTCGCGGATGGCGATGGCGATGTTGTACTCGCCGGCCAGGACCGGTTCGTCCCACGTGACATCGCCGGAAGTAGCGTCGATCGTGAAGAGGTCGTCTTCGGCGCTGATGAGTTCCGGGCTGGAAAACGTCGGGATGGCGTCGCCCTCGAAGCCGCGGCACGGCACCAGGTGGTAGGTCAGGAGGTCGCCGTCGGGGTCGTGGGCGCCGGGGTTGTGGATCCACAGCCGGCGTGCGCACGCGTTTTGGATTGCG
>Ga0315904_10004602_pt1 | contig 19570 bp, 15 predicted proteins | sample LakEriMetagenome_6_FD_203529 | JGI IMG/M metagenome (GOLD analysis project Ga0315904, IMG submission 203529) | Freshwater fungal communities from buoy surface, Lake Erie, Ohio, United States - Buoy 12 MA120 | ecosystem: Environmental > Aquatic > Freshwater > Lake | place: USA: Lake Erie, Ohio...
TCAAAGACCTTCGGGCGCACTTCATTAAGGATCTGAGTATAGAGGTGCTTCTGGCTTGGCGTCATCTCCACGTGCAGAACCGATTCGATCTTCGGCGGGAGCTCTTTCTCTACGTCGGCTTTGAGTCGTCTGAGGATAAAGGGCCTCGTCTTGGCGTTGAGCATTTGAGCGACTTCGATAGACGTGCCGCCTTCTAAGATGGGTCGCTCGATGTTTGTTCGAAAAAACTCGTGTGATCCAAGATAGCCCGGCATTAGAAAGTCCATGATCGACCAAAGCTCCATGGGGCGGTTCTCTGTCGGGGTACCGGTGAGGGCAAGGCGCCGTCTAGAGCGCATGCTCTTAGCTGCCTTGGTGGTGGAGGCTTGAGGGTTCTTTATGTTCTGTGCCTCGTCGAGAACTATATATGAGAATTCATGGCGCTCTAGGTCGTAGCGATCAAGGCGCAACAGCGCGTACGAAGTGAGAACAAAGTCGTGCTCTGGAACTTGATCGAACAGGGCCTTGCGTCCAGGGCCGTGCAGCATAAGCACCTTGGCGGCTGGAGTGAATTTCTTTATTTCGTAACTCCAGTTCGTTATCACCGATGTCGGGGCGACGATCAGGACTGGCTTCTTAGAGTCCTTCTTCACGCGGCGATCTTTTAACGATTGGAAGAATGCTAGGGCCTGGACCGTCTTACCGAGTCCCATTTCATCTGCGAGGATTCCACCCAACTCAAACTCATGCAGAAAATTTAGCCAGCTGATACCTTCTTCTTGGTAGTGGCGCAGTTTGCCGTTAAATCCTTTGGTTGCCTTGAGAGGTTGAATCTCAGAAAAAGAAGCGAGCTTGGCATTTAAAGCCGAGAGACGTTTGTCGAGCGAGATTGCAAATCCCGCATCCTGTATCCGGCTCAGGCTGATGGCTTGAGCGAGTGATAGCTGCGTTTTGATGGTGTTGCTTACCCTGCAGTTCGGGTCGACCATTCCTAGGATAGTTTTAAGCTGAGCGATGCTGCCGCCTGGCACGCGCGCATAGGCGCCACTGTCGAGTTTTGTCCAGCGGTCAGTATCCTGTCGTGAGTTTTTAAATACTGAAGAGAGTGGGAGGTTTGAGTTGTTTTGAATAACGGAGACGTGGCAGTCAAACCAGTCGATCGATGTTCCTGGTTTCGCGCTGAGATCCGCTCCTAACGCATCTAGCCCTTTCTTCTTGGAGCTGCTGGCCAGCGATACTGAAACACTTAAGTTTGCAAACTTGACCCCCTTTTTAATCGGTTCAAAGCCAAGCAGTTTCCATGGTTTTGCAAACTGCTGATGAGTGCTCGAAACAAAATCAAGCGCAGCGTCCCCAGCAATCACATAGCGACGCTTCTCAGCCAAACTCGAAAAACCGGCCTGCAAAACATTAGCTGCACATGCAGCCTCAAAGTCTCGATCCCTCAGATACATGACATTTGAAGATGCTGGTGGCCGTGGGTATTCAAAATCAAGGGTTGCTACAATCTCAACGCTGCGGTGTGAAGCGAAGTGATCAGAAGCGATGTCCCTGCGCTCTAGGTGGAGCACTGGCGTGGGGGTCTTTACCTCCACGGATGGCTGCTCGTGAGGGTTTGTTACCTTGATTACATCGTCGCCAGCATGTTCCAGATCGTGCAGCGCTTCGAGAATTGGACTAGCCTGAGAGCGTGGTATGGAAAGTGAGTGCGAGCTGCCAAAGATTGAGGCTACACGGGCAGCTTGGGGCGATAGTCGGTAGATCGTATTTCTGATCATGGTCCAGAAAGGACCAGTTCCAAAGATCTCCTGAGCTCGTTCGATCTCGTTGCGTGATTCGCCCGCGGGTACGAGCCAGCGAATTCCCAGCTCAAGTGAGTCAGCTTGCCAGGTGAGAATAAGCTTAGCGTGCACCGCCTCATGGCTCACGTGGATCGGCTGCAGATTGGCGGTAGAGAGCACCGTGTCGTACTCTTCTATCAGGCCCAGCACCAACTCAATCCCTCGACTTGAATTTATGTACCATGTGCGACTGGCATCATCCCACGAGCCTTCATCTTCAATAATCTGTAGTAGGATATTATCCAGGGCCCGATTTGAGACCGTACGGAACCCCTCAAATATCGCCGGCTCCTGCTCCTGATCGTCAAACGAGACTCGAATGCCGAGTCGATCGCTTGAGAGGTCAAGCAGAATAGAGACGTGTGGGGTAACCGGGGGCGCCGAAGGCTGGGAGTTGAGAGCTTTTGAAGGGGTTTCGTTGCTAAGTGCGCACAGGTCGCGAATGGCGGTGGCCACGTCCACAGGCGAGTTGGCATTGATACGGTAGGTAGATTCGCGCTCGCTGAATCCGCCGCGGGGATCGAAGAACTCTAGTTCTGATGCGCGGTAGAGCAGCGCCACTGCATGCGGGCACCACTGCTCGGCCATATCGCTAGCTGTGCAGCACGAGCACGAGGCCTCTATTTCATGAGAAGAAACAACGCTCAACCGCACGGAATGGGTGATATTTTCATCTTCGCGCACCACGCCGGTGATCAGGTGCCCTGCACAGCTACACTCGGCTACGAGATTCTGAGCGGCCAGACTCACTCCGCGCTCTACGACCGAAAAAGGGGCCAGTTTTTTAAGGTGGGTGAGGACTTTTGTTTTGGCCGAGGTTTGTGAACCGATCATTCGAAGAAGTATAGCATAGGAGAACCTGCTATGGCAGGGGTCACAGCGTTATTTGGAACTAGAAAAAAGGGGCGTATCTGCCAATTGGGAGTGGTGGTTACCCCAGCACCCCCGACGCCAGGGCCGGTGGCGTCAGATCGGCTTAGCCCGCATTTTTCATGAAACTGCGTCGCGAGAGTGTCGAGAATGGTGATTTTTCGGGCCCGGAGGGCGCATTCAAAAACCGATTTTCAGGACGGAATCGTATCGAGATACCTTCCGGTCTGAAAATCGGTCTTTGAACCGAAAAAGCGCCGTTATCGGCGCTCGCAGCAGCTGGCTTCATGAAATATGCGGGGTAGTTCAGGCTAATCTTCGGCTTCCGTTTCTGGAGTAGTCGCTATAGCATACAGGTTATGACTAGACAGTTTTCATTCCCGCGCGAGAAGCTAAAAATCCTTCTTTTGGAGGGTGTTCACCCAGCCTGTGTCGAAAAGTTCTCGCAGGCTGGCTACACAGCGGAGCTTGTAAAGACCGCCTACAGTGAGGAGCAGCTGTGCAAAGCGATCGGGCCGACGCACATTCTCGGAATTCGTTCAAAGACAACTGTAACGAAGAAGGTGCTTGAGCACGCCAAGCACCTTCTCGCGGTGGGCTGTTTCTGTATCGGTACCGATCAGGTCGATTTGGATGAGGCCGCTCGCCGGGGCATACCGGTATTTAATGCTCCCTTTAGTAACACCAGGAGTGTTGCCGAGTTGACCATCGCAGAAGTGGTGATGTTGGCGCGACGCGCCGCGCATAAGAGTCAGCTACTGCACTCTGGAGTGTGGGAGAAGTCGGCTGAAGGTTGCTTTGAGATCCGTAACAAGAGTATCGGAATTATCGGCTATGGTCATATCGGACCCCAGGTCGGTCTTTTGGCTGAAGCGTTTGGGATGAAGGTCTATTACTACGATATTGTGGGGAAGTTACCGCTTGGTAATGCCGTACCCACTACCAGTCTCGAAGAACTTCTTACCTTGTCTGATTTTGTTTCGCTGCATGTTCCTGACACCTCAGAGACGCGAGGGATGATCGGTCGTGAAGAGATCTCGCGTATGAAGGATGGCGCGTTTTTATTAAATCTGAGCCGCGGAAGGGTAGTCGATCTTGAAGCTGTAAAAGAGGCTCTGCTTAGTAAGAAATTGGCGGGTGGTGCGTTTGACGTTTTCCCTGACGAGCCTACATCGAATGATGAGCGCTTCTCGTGCCCACTTGTCGGTCTTGAGAATGTAATTCTTACACCTCATATCGGTGGCAGCACGTCAGAAGCCCAGCGCAATATCGGTCTTGAGGTGGGCGCGACGTTCATTAAGTTTATTGAAACTGGCAGCACAACCGGCGCTGTAAATTTCCCTCAGGTTGAATTGCCGGTGGTTCGTGATTCGCATCGAATTTTAAATATTCATCGTAACGTTCCCGGCGTGTTGAGTTCGATTAACTCTATTATCGCTTCGATGGGAGCAAATATTCGCGCTCAGTATCTGGAAACTAGGGGTGAGGTGGGGTATCTGATTATCGATATCGATAGCGAGATCTCTCAGGCGGTAAAGAACACGATTGATGAACTTCCTACAAACATAAAGACCCGCCTTCTATTCTAGACTGGTGGTAAATTTTTTTCGGATAGGCCAGCTTCATGACGGCAGCGATAATTGGGGGAGGGATAACAGGGCTGACGGCGGCGTATGAGCTAGTCAAAGCTGGTGAGCGGCCTTATTTAATCGAGCCGGGCGCAATCGGGGGAATGATTCGCTCTGTGCAAAAAGAAGGTTTCACCCTTGAGTGTGGACCGAATGTTTTAGTTGAGCGCCCTGACCTGAAGTCTGTACTTGAGACACTTAAGTTGACAGATGATGTATGCTACCCGGCGGTGAATCCCTACGGTCAGTATGTTTGGTACCGCAAGAGGGCGCGGAAGGTTCCGAGTAGTGTTGGGCAATTTATCTTTAGCCCGCTGTTTGGAGCTTTGAATAAGGTCTTGCTTCCGTATCGAGCTTTCGTGCCTGGTGTGTTGCCTGGAGATAATGATGACCGCTCAGTTTTGTCATTTTTTGGCCCACTACTAGGCGAAGAGGTGGTGCATAATTTGCTCGATCCGGTGCTTAAGGGGATATACGGCGGCGATGTGGATGACTTAAGTGCGCGCCAGATTTTCCCGGGATTGTGGCAGGCGGCTAAAGAGGGGAAATCAGTTGTTGAATACATGCGTAGTCGACCATCAAAGGGCAAACCTCCGATTCTAGTGGTGCGAGGAGGGATTCAACGCATCAGCGATGAGTTGTGGCATGCAGTTGAGAATTTTGTGAGCTTTGTTCCACGTCGGGTGGCACGGATAGTACCACTTGCGCAGCAACGCTTTCGGTTGAATTTTCATGAGGGCGACTCGCTTGAAGTCGATGGTTGTATCGTTACTACGGCGGCCGCCAATTCGGCGCAGCTGGTTACGCAGATAGACGAGCGGCTTAGTGCAGATCTATCGCGTGTGCGCGTGGCAGGATTGAGCGTTGTGCACCTTAAAGTTCCACGCACTCAGAAGTTGATTCCAGCAGCGTTTGGGGTATTGTTCCCAGGTGGTATGCCAGAGGATCTGTTAGGGGTAATGTTTAACTCGCTGATCTTTCCGCACGTCGCCCCCGCTCAGTATCATCTGCTGACGGTTGTGCTCGGAGGAGTACAAGCGCATGGTAGGGCGCGCAACGAGCAGGAATTACGCACCCGTATACCGGTTCTGCTGAAGCAGCTTCTTGGTATTAGAGAAGTAGAGTGGTTGTTGATGACCGAGTGGCCTAAGGCTATTCCGCAGCTGGCGGTTGGTTATCATAAACTGGTTGAGCAGCTTGACGAATGCGAGAAAAGATCCCCAGGCCTTGTATTCGCCGGTATTGACCGCGGAGGAGTGGGTGTTTCTGATCGGATCCGAATTGCATGTGAGGCCGTCAAGCGCTTCCGGCGAGTGCGGGTAGAGACGGCTGTTTAGGGCTTTTATTTAAGAGCTGCCTGGACCATATCTGAATATGGCAGCGCGGAGACTTTATAGAGGTAAGATGGATACTAAAAGAACTGAATTTGGGTGTAGAGGTTCTAGGGATAAAGTTGGAGTGCTGCTTGCGCAACTTGGGACTCCTGATGCACCAACGCCAGCGGCGTTGCGCCCGTATCTGCGCCAGTTCCTCTCGGATAGACGCGTGATCGAAGTCAATCGAGTCCTTTGGTGGGTGCTGCTGAATGGGTTGATACTCGTGACGCGCCCACGACGATCAGCGCGTCTGTACAAAAGAATCTGGGGCGCTGATGGTTCGCCCCTCTTGACCATCACGCGCAAGCAGACGCACGGTATGCGCGAGCGACTTCAATCTCGCTACCCACAGATTGAGGTAGAGTTCGGCATGCGCTACGGTCGTCCAAGCCTTGAAAGTGCAGTCGATGCGCTGATCGAAAAGGGTTGCTCAAAGATCCTGCTCTTTCCGATGTATCCTCAGTATGCGGCAGCCACGACAGCTTCAACGTACGATGCAGTCTTCCCTCACGTTCTCAAGCGTCGTTGGGTGCCAACTCTGCGTGTGGCAGAGCCGTACTTTGCGCATCCACAGTACATTCAGGCCCAGGCAAAGATTATCAATGACCACATCGCGAAGCTTCCGTGGAAACCGGAGCGGCTCGTACTCTCGTATCACGGAGTTCCGGAGAAATATGTGACCAAGGGGGATCCGTACTGCTGTCAGTGTGTGGAAACAACTGCGGCGCTACTTCCGCAGATAAAGCTCGATCCAGATCAGGTAATTCATACCTTCCAGTCGCGGTTTGGAAGAGACCCATGGCTCCGTCCGTACACAGACGAGACGTTTGAGGAGTTGGGGCACGCAGGAGTAAAGAGGATTGCAGTTGTAGCCCCAGGCTTTACCGCCGATTGTCTTGAGACCCTTGATGAGCTCGGGAACGAGGGCGAGGAGCAGTTCCACGAGGGTGGCGGTGAGCAATATTCACTGATCCCTTGTTTGAACGACAATCCAGTATGGCTTGACGCGATGGCTTCAATTATACGAGACGAGCTCGGTAGCTGGGTTGAGGGAGAGGCGCGTAATGTACGTGATTGTGAGATTAGGTGCCCACTCAAGGAGCTCGCAGCGTGCGAGGAGAAGATTAAAAAGGTTGCGTAGGGGAAAAAGGAAAGGTTGGCATGAAGAGAGCTGTTCAGATATTAGTTGGATGTGCAGTAAGCGCCTCGATGCTCTACCTTGCATTTAAGGATTTTAACGTGAGCGCGCTTCGCGAGAGCTTCGATCAGGCGGCGTGGTGGCCCGTGTTGCCGTTCGTTGCTTTTTTCGCAGTGCATTATTTCTTTCGTTCTCTTCGCTGGCGCTATCTTCTACCGCAGCCGACGAAAGAATCACCATCGTTACGCTCGTTGTTTGACGCGATATCGCTGGGTAATTTAGCGACTTTTTTACTACCGTTTCGCCTCGGTGAATTCGTGCGTCCGCTCGTGTTATCGCGCTGGACTGAGTACAGCTTTGCAACATGTTTCATCTCGGTTGTGATCGAGCGCTTCTTTGATCTGTCGGCGGTTCTAATTTCTTTTATGATCCTCGTGCAGCTCTTGCCAAATGTTCCAGAGTGGCTGCATGTTGCCGCGTATTCGCTGGGGGCAATGGCTGGCGGGTTGCTGTTTTTTCTGGTTGGAGGATGTCTCTTTCCGGAAACGATCTCAAAGCTCGTAACGCTCTGCGTGCGACCGTTGCCGGCTAAACTCGGGCGCTTTGTGGCGTCGTTCTCAGGAGACTTGCTAAAGGGTGCGCAGGTAATTAAAACTTTACCTCGCTTGGCAGCGATTATCTTTCTCACCTCACTAGTTTGGCTGACGGCCTATCTACAGTTTAACGCCTTGTTATACATGTTCCCGTTTGATAACTCCTTTCTCTTAAGTGTCGCCCTCGGAGTGTTTGTAGCGCTGGCGATCGCACTTCCATCAGCGCCAGGTTTTGTAGGGGTGTTTCAGATTGGATGTGTAGCAGCGTGTAGCCTTTTTTCGTACCCCGTGTCAGCTGCACAGGTGTACTCACTAATCGTGCACGGACTTTCGTATGTACTGGTGGTGGTCATAGGATTTTGGCTTCTGGCGGTGCATAACCTGAATCTGCTTGAGCTTAAAAAGGCAGCCGAGACTGGGAAAGAGTCGTAGTCTTGCAGGGGCAAGGATAACCCATTGAAAGGAAAGGCACTAAATGCCTCCGATTTGCTCGGGATTTTCTGGAGTAGGCTTTCAAAGCGGGGTAAACTAGTGGGATCGACGGCGACAGCGTTCTGTTGGTTAAGGAGCGTTGCTTGCTTGTCTCGTGCGCGTGGTGGATAGGCCAACCGTTAGTGCCGTGGTTGTTTGGTGGTATGACTCAGGAATTTCACAGGAATCACGCAGCTCGCAGCGACGAAATCAAGACGCCAGAGGGCATAGCGCAGCAGATACTTGAAATACTCGATCGTAATTTCAAGCGCACTCCGAATTCACCTGTACTCACGCTAAGTTCGCATAAATTACGGGCGATTGAGAAAGACCTTGCGCAGTTAGGGATCGCAAGCTGGGGCTGTCTATCCAAGGAGATGTTGGATCGTATTCGGCCTAGAGTGTTTGAGGCGTTGGGGTTTCGGCTACCTCCCAGTCAACAGGGGAGCGATCTGCAAGTAGTGCATACCTTTGTTGTGCTTCGACCGGAGCTAATAGGCCAGATCTTCTCCAAGCCTTCGACTGCTTTTACTCTGGGGCCCGTGTTCGTATACCCGGCAAGCTTTGGGTGCTTCAAACCTTCAAAAGATCGCCAGCTGCTCACCGAGATCGCAGCGTGCCTCAGAAAAGGTGCACCGCATCAGTCGTATCAGCGATGGCAAGAGATGCAGGCTCAGTCGCTTGTAATGGAGTATCGAGGCAGGCAGTGTAGCCCTTCCCCGAACGTCTATTGTGCGGCATTACGGCTGCCAGAGAAATTTATCTCTTTGAGTCAAGCTCCCTGTAAGCATGAGGCTTTGGGCCGTTTTGTGGAGCTAATTCAATCCGGTGATAGTATTCCGCAGAAGTTGTGGGGTGTTCTCTCGCCCGAAGCTCGGGACCAGATCTCGTCGCAGCTGCAAGTTGCTGATGTAGTAAGCTGGATGAATAAACGCTTCGGCAGCGTGCGTATGCAAGCCGAAGCTTGCAAGGAGATGTGTGATCGTCTCGACGGTTTGAGCACCGCAAGCGACGAAGAGGATATTGAGATGAGCTTTGCTGCGTGTCGCCAAAACCTCATAGAGGTGTGCGACTTTGCCCATATATATTTTAAGTACAAATTAGGCCACCTGAAGGACGATCCAATCAGCGACCTGATGATCTCGACGGGGTCATTCGATACAGAGGAGTGGGCTGAAAATCCCGCTGAATATCACGATAAGAAGCTGAAGGAGTACTTACAAGAAAAGTTACAGGGCGAGTTGGCTCAGGCCATGTACGCTCTGTGTAGTTGCATGTCACATCAATTGCTAGAGCTTCCGTGCACCTTTGAACTAGCGCGCAGTATAGACAGTCTTCAAGATGTGCTCGACCTTTCACTTGATGGCGAGGAAAGCGGGGAAGTGGTCTCGGATCAAGAGGGTGAAGGTGTATTTTCGTACATCAGAGATCTCCTCCCGTGTTTTGATAGAGCAATTGATGGAGGTAATTTTGAGGCTGCGCGGGCCGTCCGGCTTCTCTTTCCGCGCAACTGTGTGCGAGACATCTCCAACCGTCTTTCGCTGATCGACGATCATATCGACTCGCAGCAGGGATTAATCATCCGCTCGATGCTTTGGGAAGGGAAAAAAATTGCCAAGGCGCTAGAGCAGGTAGCACGGCCTGATGTTGATATGCTTCCGCGTGAGTTGGAGCATCGTATAGAGAATTTTAGACAGGCTGTCGATCTAGTCGTGCCTCAGAAGTCAAAGTCAGCAGTCGATTCCGATCTGTTCAGCGCAGTTATGCCGATCGTTTTAGGTCTGCTAGAGTGGGACATCGCTCGCCAAGCGGCAGGACGACGAGGGGTCCGTGGTAGCCCTCAGAGTCCGTTGTCATATACCTTTTACGGCTGCCGAAAGACGGCAGAAATTTTGGGAAGCCTCGATAGTAGCCCTGGGGCGCAACGTTCAATTCTGTATTCTCTTATCGCAACCGATGCTGAACGATACGGTGCGATCATCTCAGACTTTATAGCATCTTCGAACCGTAATCTCGCGCAGTCGATGCAGAGAGTCGTGGCACATGATGAGTCTTTGCGGGATATCCTTCCGGATTTTGATGCCGCGTGCGGTGCAGAGAGGATTTATGATGCCGCGGGGGGATACCGCGAGCGGTTGCCTGCTCCGATCGCGCACTTACTGCCGCGTCCGGTTATGCTGGGTCGAGCGGTGCTGAAGATTCAAGAGGACTTACGGACAAGCTCGCACGGCTATCCAAACATCAGAGCGAGGGACCTTGCCTGCATTGAATTTTGGGTACGAAGAGATGTAACTAATCCTGAGCGTCAGTATACCTTACGCCGCTTGTTCGATGTGCTGAAAGAGGGTAAGGGCGTGTTGCCCAAGGAATACATGCCGCTGGTCTTTGAGTCTGTGACCCAGTACGCCCGCGATTTTCGCGCCGCGATGCATGCAAACTCCTTGGGGGAGACCGAGTTCCAGCACGGCGTAGCGTATATACTTGGTGGCTTCCTCACTCTCTCAGTCCATATTACCGTGGAACAACGGCTCGATATGGCGAGGGTGCTGCGAGATGTGTTTAATTCCGAGTACTCGGTGGGATTTAGTCCGGATAGACAACACCGGCAGAAAGTGGCGTCTGCCTTCGATGCCCTGGTGCATGACAGCGAAACAACCTCAGCCGAAAAAGCCCTCAGGCAATTCTCTAAGCGCCCCGAAATAAAGCAGCTCCTGACGCAGCTAGGGCTTGTATAACCCCTCGATTCCTGGCCCAAAAACCTCTTGCACCCGGTGTGGTGCCGAGGGATCATAGAGGTATGCTAAAAACCACTCTGACGGTGAGCTTTGAGTTCTCCGCAAGCCACAGGTTATTTCGGCCTGAGCTATCTGATCAAGAGAACACCACCCTGTTTGGAAAGTGTGCTAATCCAAACGGCCACGGACACAACTATACCCTTGAGGTGAGTGTAGGTGGCCAGATTGAGCCAAGGTCAGGTATGGTGATCGATGCCTCGCGCCTTAAGGCGATCGTAGAGGAGGTTGTATTGGCTGATGTCGACCATAAAGACCTTAATCGCGACACCCCTTGGATGAAAGGAAAGATTCCATCAAGTGAGATTCTCGCTCAGGCGATCTTTGAAAGGTTGTCTACTGCAGTTGCCAAAGAGTGTTCGACTGCATTGCTTGATTCGATTACGCTGCATGAGACACGGCGTATCTCAGTGACTGTTTCCAGAGACCAGCGATGAAAGATCCACTTGAACATGTTGCGCTTACCTTACTGAAGGAGTTGGGAGAAGATCCGACCCGCGAGGGGCTGCTAAAGACTCCACAGCGTTTTGCAAAAGCCATGCGCGAGCTGACCTCTGGCTATGCTCGAACGCCTCGTGATGTTATCGGAGAGGGCGTATTCAGCTCAGAGAGCAGTGACCCTGTGATCGTAGCGCGGATGAAGTTTTATTCGATCTGTGAGCACCATCTGCTGCCGTTCTTTGGAAAATGCTCGGTTGCGTACGTGCCACGAGGTAAGATTATTGGGCTTTCAAAGATTCCTCGCGTGGTAGATATATTTTCCCAGAGGTTCCAGGTCCAGGAGCACCTCACTCAACAGATAGGCGATGCGATCGAAGACTCCATCTCCCCCGCGGGTGTGGCTGTTGTGATGAGCGCAACGCACCTCTGCTCAGTCATGCGCAATCTCCAGGATCACGATGCCCCGATGATTACAGGCTACCGACGAGGGGTGTATAGAGATGACAACGCATTGTTTGAGTCTTTCAAAAGAACTGCACTAAGCGAGGGAGCGGGGAATGAGTAGCTCTAAGGTAGCCATAGTAACGGGTGCCAGCCACGGCATAGGGTACTCCATAGCGTGCGAGCTGGCATCGATGGGATATTCGCTGGGGATCCTCTCTCGCACGGCCGATGAGATTGGCGCAACAGCGCATGAGATTGAATCTACTCATGCAGGGGTGAAAGTTATCGCAGAGGCGTTTGATGTCAGTGATCGCGCCGCTGCTTTACGCTTTATTTCCCGAGTTGAGCGTGAGTTGGGAGTGGTATCTGTATTGGTTAATAATGCCGGTGAGTATCTTCCCGGCACCACGAAAGCGAGTGCCGAACAGGTTCGCAGGATGATGGAAGTCAACTACGATGCAGCTACGTTTTTCGTTGAGGGTGTAGTTGAGGGGATGCGGCGTAATCATTCTGGCTACATTTTTAATATCGCTTCAGTGTGTGGAGTTGAGGCGTACGCTGATGTTGGAGCGTACTGCGCCTCTAAATTTGCCCTAGTGGGATGGAGCCAGGCGCTTGATAAGGAGCTGGCTAAAGATGGGATAAAAGTCACTGCGCTCTGTCCGAGCTGGGTATATACTAGACTGGCGAGTGGTAGCCCACTAAAGCCGCACCAGATGATCCAGCCAGATGATATTGCAAAGAGCGTGCGATACCTTCTGAGTTTGAGTCCCGCTGTGCGGGTTCGTGAGGTAGTGATGCATTGTGAGTGATTACGTCAGCTGTTTGAGGGGTGAGAAGCTATGTCAGGTCTAACAACAACAAAAGCACCTTTTATCGAGCAAGCTCAGGCTAATGGTGAGCGCTTTATTCATCAGCCTTACGAACTTTATTCGGAGGAGAATCATCAAGCGTGGAGTGCCCTCTACAGTCGGATCCAGGATCGGTGGCAGCGTTATGCAAACCCTAAGTTCCTGGAGGGGGTAGCAAAGCTCAATCTTGACCCAAATCGCGTTCCGCGGATCGAGGAGATCAATCGGTTCTTAAGTCCACTCACGGCGTTTGCGGCTAAACCTGTGAGTGGATACATTCCTGCATTTACGTTCTTTGATTGTCTGCGAAATCGTGATTTCCCGACCACGATCACTGTTCGTGACAGCTCTAAGCTTGATTACCTCCCTGAGCCAGACATGTTCCATGATGTAGCCGGACACGTTCCGATGCATACTGACAAGGTCTTTGCGGATACGCTTGTGCGATTTGGTGAGTGTGCGCTGTCGGCTGCTTTAAGTGTTCAAGGGCTTAAAGATAAAGAGCTCCAAGCCCACAGAGCCCGCAGTATTATTCGCGGGCTGGCGCGATTTTTTTGGTTCACGGTTGAGTTTGGATTGATCCGCTCCGGGAAAGAGGTCAAGGCTTACGGAAGTGGTCTGCTCAGTTCGTACGGGGAATTGGCTCACAGTATTGAATCACCAGAGGTCCAGCGCTTTCCGATCCAGCTTGAATGGGCGATCAATCAGCATTTTGAGATCGATCACTACCAACCGCTGCTGTTTATCGTTGACTCATTCGATCACCTTTTTTCGCTCGTTGATCAGCTGGAAGACTGGCTCAAGCAGGGCAAGTTAGACAACCTTGCCCCGGGTGAGCCAGGGGTTAGTGATGCAGACGTTGAGAGCTTTCTGACAGCGCATGCATAGCCATGTGTGCTAAGCCTATTCAATCACTCCGCTTAGCTGCTTAAGCGACAGAATCTTGATCACGCCTGGCTTAGTTAGGTCGAGCAACCCCTCCCGCTCTAGGTTCTTTGTGACTCGAATCGCTGTTTCCGGTGTTGTGCCAGTTAGATCCGCTAACTCTTTTCGGGTTAGGAAGATCCGCGTCTGGTCTTCACTTGTGCTTGGTCTGCCAAAGCGAGGTGCAAGAGCCAGGAGAGCCGCCACAATTCGGCTCTCAACGCGTGAATGCGCCAAGCCAAGAGCTAAGTCGTTTGTGCGTCTGACCTTGCGCATCAGCTCGGTTGTGATGTGTCGGTAGACGACTGGATACCTATCCGCAAGCGTTTGTAGCTGCGATGTAGGAATCGCCAGTAACTTGGCATCGGTCTGCCCACGAATGGAGGTGTCTAGCTCCTTGGCTTCAAGGGCGCGTAAGATACCAGAGCAATCACCAGGTATAAGTAGATCAAGAGTTAACTCCTTTCCGTGCGGAGTTGATTTGATGACCGCCAGGCGACCCGACAGAACCATAAATCCAAACGCGGGCCTCTCGCCATCCATGGAGAGGAACTCTCCTGCGCTCACGTCTTGAATCACAGCAGAACGAGCCAGGTCACTTAGCTCTCGCGCGGGAACCCCCTCAAACAGTGATACTGCGCGCAGCCCTTCAAGTTTGTACTGGTCAGGGCCAAGCAGCTCAGCAGCTTCAAGTTGTTCGGGGAGCTGCTCAATCTCCTCCTCTTCCTCCTCAACTACGCGGGCGGCTTTCGCGCGGTGCAGGGCGATCTCAATGTTGGCGCGTAGTTCATTTGGCTCAAAGGGCTTCATCACGTAGCCTGACGGCCGACTTAGTTTGGCGCGCTGTAAGGTCGCCTCATCGGAGTGGGCGGTGACGAAGATAACTGGAGTTCCGAATCTCTGTCCGATCTGCTCCGCCGCTTGGATGCCATCGAGATCCCCTGGCATGGTGATATCAAGTAGCACCACATCTGGCTTAAGCTCCCCTGTTTTCTCAATCGCAGCCCTCCCGTTTGCGACCTGGTCAACGACAGTGTAGCCCGCTGATTCAAGTTCGTGCTTAATGTCGAGTGCAACAACGGCCTCATCTTCTGCAATCAGTACCTTCGTGGTCATAGTTCTCCAAGAAATAGCGTTTACACAATAAAGCGCCTTAAGGAAAATCACAGTCAGGACCGAATCGGGCGTAGCGCTAGAAGCTGCCGGCTAATAAGTACTACGAGTATGCAGACAGCACTTGTGCTAGCTTACCGAGATTCGAGCATGATTGATATCCTATAGCGCTCTCCAAAAGTCCTTAGCGAAACCCCGGCTTTTGGAGAATGCTATTGATTCGCGGATGCGAATCAAAACAACAACCTATAGTGATGTAGGGCAAAAGCCTTACCAGTTTTACTGGCACGGACTCTAGCGCATCACTACAGGCACGGCGCCGCATCATACCGGAGTGCATCAGCAACTTAAACTATAACTCGCTGAAATGAAGAGTAGACCGAGCGCTGCATGATCGTTGTTAGGTTGCGTGTTGAGGCAGCTTGCATTTATTGCAGGTATCTTTGACCCACTCTGGTTGTAGCCTAGTAGGGAGTACAAATGTGCAGGTCTTTCGAGAGACTGGATGTTCGCAGGTGATCGAGTAGCTCACAAGGTGTAGCTGCGAGGCGGGTGTGCCGCCATAAAAGCGATCGCCCATAAGAGCAACTCCCTCTGATGCGGCGTGCACGCGGATCTGGTGCGTACGACCAGTAACAGGTTTTGCGCTGTAGACATGAATAGCGCGATCTTCAGATACACTTTGGCACAGCTGATGAAAGCGCGTCTCCGCTTCCTGGCCATCAGCGACACGTGTAGTTCTAAGAACGGGATGAAGCGTATCACGACCGATGGGAGCTGTGACGACCTTCTCTTCCCATGGGGCAAGGGTGCTTGATGCACAAAGATAGGTCTTCTCAACTCTGCGGTGCTCAAACGATCGTTGTAGGTTTGCGTGTGCGAGGGGGGAGATGCTGGTAATGACTATACCTTGCGCAGATACATCGAGACGTGAGGGCATATGGACTGAGGAGCCTGTGAGCTTTTCAAGATAGTTTTTTAAGCTGTAGTGTCTCTGCTCCTTGGCAGGCATGCTTGAGAGGGCAGGAGGTTTGTAGACTACTAGAATGTGCTCATCGCGAAAGATTACATACTCATCTCTAAAGGCGGGAAATACAGTGTGCGCTTGAGAGATCTCGAACTTAGGCTCGTAGTACTCAATTCGACACGGAATAGGTAGCTCCTGATCGCCGTATGCAGGTTGTCCGTTGATGTACACACCACCAAAATCAAAGCGCTCATCCCACGATGTGGGGTTGATATGTGGTAGGTTGCACGTTAGTGCTGTAAGCAGCGTACCTGGCGACTCTCCTGCTGTGTGGTATGTCCAGAACCAATATGTGGTGCGTAGCGCCTCGGTCACCGAGTCATAGATCGCTTGGGCGCGGTCACATGTCATTTTATTGTCAGTCATTGTGTGTGACTTCCAAGAGTCACCCCGTGCCTGAGTGTTGACCTACGCACAGGCCTAAGGTTTCTGTTTGTACATCTGATACTTTTTAACGGCATGGTTGATCCGTGATAGCCGCTCAATCAACTCATCAGCCGGAAGATCGGCACTTAGCTCGCTTGAATTAGAGAGGCCGAAAGCGTCTTCAAATCTCTGTAGTTTGGCTATGAAGGCTTCGTCCATAATTCGGCCAATTTTGAGCCGTACGATATTCATGCGTTCGGTTCTGACGTCGATTAGCTGCTGGAGTGTGCCAGGACTGGCCACGCCGGTGAGTCGTGAGCCGTCTTCACCTGGGCACTCAGGGATTGATGCCAGGATCTCTCTGGTCTCAGGGGCCAGAGCCGGAGTCACATTAGCAAAAGAGACGGTCCCAGTTTCATCGTATGCTATGGCTGAAGCTACTGAGTCGCTTTGTAGTGAGGCACGCGCAGCAATAAATGAGACTTCGTAGAGTTTGTCGCCTACCTTAGTGATCGAGGTCTCTTCGACCTGGCGTGAGCTGTTTGCAGAGAAGATAAGGCCAACGGCCTTTTTTGGTTCTGGCTTAGCCTCAAGCCGAACAACGATCTGCACGGTGCCACGGGCGCCTTCGTTGCCGTAGGCGCTGCTTGTAGTCAGGGTCATCACAGCACAGAGTGCGCCAAGTAGAGTGCCCGCACGGAGATAAGAGATGTAATGGTGCAGTGTGCGCTTGTTCATCAGTAGTTACCGAGATAGTGAGCCTTTCATCTCTTCTAGTAATTTCAGAGAGGCATCGAGGCTTTTATTGTCGCGATCGAGGCGGTTTGATTTTGCCACAAGACTCGCCATCTCGCGTCGAAAGTCAGCAGTACCGCCGCTGTCCGGTACGTCTACTCTAAAATTTTGGATGCAGGCACGCTTGAGGGTAAATTTTGGCGAAGCGGTTAAACTCCCGTCTCTTTGGTGAACGATAAACTGATATGTCATAGCAGCTACGGGGCTGGGAATGTCGGTTGAAAACGTTGGAAGGTCTTGTGCGTTGAGGGCACCCTGAGGGAACGCAATATCCATGAATCGTCCATCTTTAGATCCAACTAGGCGCACCCTGGTCTCAATATCGATTGTGTTACGTAGGGACACCTGCATTCGCAACATGCTTCCTACTGGTGGAATATCTGATGAGGATGGGACGGTATGTGCAATCGTAATTGCCGGCCCGCTAGTGGTGTCTGCACCACCCTGTTTGCTGGTGGCTGTGTCGGCGCTACAGACGTGTGTGTATACAAGTAGTGCTACGGATAGACCTAGCCCGCATTTTGCACGAGAGTGCCTTGTTGGGGCTAGCAAGCGCATGGATGCACTTGTACATTCCGAAGCGCAGCGAGCTTCGTGAAAAATACGGGCTAGAGCGAGGCCGCTACGGATGGCTAGAATGTGAGGCTTAGTCCGGCGTAATCGATGCGCCAGATAACTTTTGAACACGGCTCTTCCTTAAGAACTTTTAGCTACTCTCCAGGTACCAGTTTCACCGGTAACTACATCCATTACGGTACCAGTTATTTGGGCTGATGACAGCTCCTGATTAAATCTTAATATGAGTCCGTTCGATCGGAAAGTGAGAGTATTTTCTTGGCCCGCCTCCTCAGAGACTAAAGCCTGAGTAGGAACCCATCCCTCAAGCCCAAGTGCGAGGACGATACCTCCCCCGTCAGGGCGCGAAATAAGCGCCAGCGGAACATCACGCCCGGGTATGATCCCCTGTAGGACTCCGGTATAGATCCCCTCTGGCATCTCGCTAAGTGGCCCTGCGTACTGCTCAGTTTCGTCTTGAGGTGTGCTGGGCGAATCCTCTCGGCGCTCGGCGGGCTTTATGGAAGTTGCAACGACCGTCTTTGACGGTGTGCGCTCCTTTGTAAAGGTGTGCCATGCAAGGAGTACGCCGATTGTAAGCAGTGCCGAGAGGAAAGCGATCGCTACAGATCTAATCACTGTTGGCAGAGAGATGAGACTGCCCCACACGGAGCCCAGCAAAGATTGCGATGAAGAGAACGCGGGCGAGGGGCCGGGTTTGGGTTTCTTTGTTAGTTCAGCGGTTGGAGATTTAGGAGGTGTTGCGTCACGCTCCAGAGGTGTCTGCGCGTTTATCGTCGTTGAGGCCCTCTCTATGGTGGCTGATTTCCTTTGGGTGTCTTTTGAGATGATCGCCTTTACGCGCTCAAGATCGATCTTCTCGGTTGGTTGCACCTGACGGGGAGCTACCACGTCTGTATTGGCGGGCTTATGAATATCAATCACCGCCGTAGGTTGGGCTACTGAGGCGGGAGGATCGAAGATTACTGCGGCGTTTCCAACAATCGGTTGTGAGTTGCTTTCCTTCGTCGTGACAGGTGCTGAGATGCTGCCCCGTTCAGGTTGGCGGTCCGGTGCGGCGCTTGCGGTAGTAGCGCGGAATTCCGGATTAGATAAGGCTTTGAGTGCATCCGCTGCACTTGCAAAGCGATTCTCCGCTGAGAAGCGCATCAAGGTGTTTATCACAGCTGCAACGTGTGCGGGGATTCCAGGCGCGAGCTCTTCGAGTGGGTTAATATTCTTATCTAGTCGAACGGTACGCTGTTCAGCTAGTGGGGCGTTATGAAATGGATGTGAACCGGCGACAGCTTCATAGAAACATACTCCGAGTGAGTACAGGTCTGATTGAGTGTCATAGCGAGTTCCGTCAAGCACCTCGGGAGCAAGATAGTCAAATGTTCCTACCCCCGTGCGTAGTTCCTCAACTGAAAGCTCATCCCCTGGAAGGAGCGCGAGCCCGAAGTCTGCTAAACGGATCTGCCCCTCATTTACAACTAGAATGTTCTCTGGCTTTAGATCGCGATGAATAACCCCTGTGGCATGGATGAAATCGAGCGCCTCAAGCGATTGCTGTAGGAAGGTCGCAGCCTGGTTGGCGGGCAGCTTATTGCCGATGCCAGATATGTAACGCGAAAGGTCTCCAAAGGGAGCGTACTCCATGGAGAGGTAGCAGAGGTCCTTAATCGAGTGAAAGTCATCTAGCCTTACAACGTACTTGTGTCGGCACGACACCAGAGTGAGAGCTTCTTTGCGCAGCTTGTCAGTCAGCGTGGAGCTACCACCACGGTTGACCAGCACCTTGATCGCAACTTCACTGGCAGGACCAGTGATATGGCGCGCATGATACACCACGCTGTCAGCGCCGCGCCCAACGATCGAGATGATCTCGTATCGACCGTCGAATATCTTCCGTTTTGTATCGGTCGGAAGCGACATGGAGAAGCTCTTAAACCAGTAAAAAATTCTTGTGGAGGGTACCGCTCGCGAAGTTTTTTAGGCTACCGCAACGGACACACCGAAATCCAATCGGCGTACGAGTAATACACTCCTGGAACCTCATGTTCTATCCTATAATCCTTAGTTTGGAAAAGATCGCTTCAGATTATAAATACAGCGTCAAAATCATATAATAACCCCTTGATATTATGGCATTTATTGATAATGTATGGGGACCAAAGGGCCTGACAAAGTGGAAAATTACCACTTTGGACTGAAAAAAAAGGCCGTGGTACAACCCCTTAAACTAGATAGCGGTTTTAATAGACTGCGTCTAAACCGTGGAATGCACGGGGTTGTTGTGCACCCGTAGCTCAGTTGGATAGAGCACCCGCCTTCTAAGCGGGTGGTCGCAAGTTCGAATCTTGCCG
>Ga0315904_10004607_pt1 | contig 19541 bp, 15 predicted proteins | sample LakEriMetagenome_6_FD_203529 | JGI IMG/M metagenome (GOLD analysis project Ga0315904, IMG submission 203529) | Freshwater fungal communities from buoy surface, Lake Erie, Ohio, United States - Buoy 12 MA120 | ecosystem: Environmental > Aquatic > Freshwater > Lake | place: USA: Lake Erie, Ohio...
AGAAGATCTGTTGAACATGCGTAGAAAAAGAATAAAACGCACAGGCACAAGATCGTCGCTGATAGCGTTTTGTGCGCTTGGTTGTGAGTTTGATTGCGAGCTTGTACGAGTGAGTCGTCGCTATAAATCGATCCATTTTTTTAATAATAAGATCTTTAATTATCTATCAATAGTAATCATAGTGATAATAATATTAATCAAAATGATCAAGATCAAAATAAGTTTTAAATGAGAATATGAAGAAAAAAAAGAAGAAGAAGAAGATCAGTCAAACATGTGTAAAAAAAATTATAAACGCACAGGCACAAGATCGTCGCTGATAGCATTTTGTGAGCTTGGTTGTGAGTTTGATTGCGAGCTTGTACGAGTGAGTCGTCGCTATAAATCGATCCAATTTTTAAAAAATAAGATCTATAATTATCTATCAATAACAATTATAATTATAATAATATCAATAAAACCAATTGTAATAATGTTAGAAAAATAAATCATATAAATATCAATTATAAAAACAATAACATGAATAAAAATAATGCTAATTTTAATAATATTCCTAATATTAATAATACCAATATTCATCGTAATAGTGAAAAAAATAATCAAAATAAAAGTAATTATAAGAAAAAAATTATAGTAATAACGATGATAAAAATAATAATCATAATAATATTAACAAAAAAATAAAATAATGACAATAAACCAAATCATCGAACATAATCATCACAAAAAAAAAAACAATACCGACAACGATGAAGTGAACATATGAGAGAAAAGAATAAAATACAAAGGCATCACCTTTGCAGAAAAAAATGCTCGCAAAAAGTACATGAAATACAATAAAAATTATAAGAAAAAAGGACTTTACCACTGGTGTCTCGGCGCTCATGATCCTATACAATTGCAAAAATATAAAAAACGACAAATATCTATGTATTACATATACAATATATAGTTAACATACCACGCTGGTGCTCGAAAAAAAAACTAAAAGAGGAAAGTGACCAATCAATTTCGACCAAACAAACACCAGTGTCATCCAAACTCCAAAGACAAACCAAACTGATGAAAACAACGACGCTGCGAGGTTCGTTCATTAAAATTTTTATAATGCTTTTGATTGTTTTTGAAATACACAACGATGTTTTGTTGATGCTGTTGTTCTCATTTTTTGGTTTCATTTTTGTTCTTTCATTTTAATATTTATGATTTTTGTTTGTTTTTTGTAAAATATCATGAATGAAATAAATCTAATTTGAATTCAAAGTGGTTAGACCTTCCTTACACTCAACAAATATAAACTTGATTTACAAATATGTTTCTAACACAAGAATAAAAGAGCCATTCATTTATTTTATCATAATAATAATGAAATGTCAAAAAGAAATAAAGCAACGTAATAAGATGAAAATCAAATTGATTCATTGTTTTTAGCGCGTTTGGGGCGATATCCTGCAGGTTCAGCAACAGACTTGTTTGTGCTCGCCTTGCCCACAAAATTCTACCAAGGCAAGAAATTTCATCTATTATCATTTTATAATAAATCAATTGACATTGAACGACATTCGTCTCATTTAAAATTAATAGATAAACAGAACAAACTATTTCTTACCTTTTGAAGGTTATGCATGTTGTTCAGATTAGCCTCAGTTTGCTCTACCATTGTGTTCAGCTGTTGCTTTAGGCCATTCAGCAACTGAAATTTTAAGTGAATAAGTATATATATAAAAGTTGGGTAATATATATATATATATAAATAAATTAGATCTATAAAAAAAAAGGCTCGATTGTTAATATCATCTTTGACAATTATTAAAGAAATTTACATACCTTGGTTGAATTCTGTTGTTGAGCATGCATGTCTTTCGTCTTTTGAATTCGCGTTTCTTTTTGCTTCTGTAAGTTACTCGCCATGCGCGCCAGATCCTGCGAACTGGACAACATCAAAGATTGATGTTCTACGAATCAACAACAAAAGTATGCAAAAAATAAATCACAAAATTATAAGATAGCACATATTATATATATATATATATATATATATATATATATATTTATATACCTGATAGTTCGACGATCTGTCCATTTGCGAAATCATTCACATCTACATATAGATGAAAAATTGATTAAATCGATCATTTGATTTCTATAGTTGAGAACAAAGACTTTTGTTCATTTTAAAAACAAATAATTAAAAGAATTGGAAACTTATAACATAGTCGACAAAATAATAATCATTAACTAAATGCCATATCGAGTAAGGTAAAACTATCTAAGATACCTTGTAACTGGATAGTTTTTGAATTTACGATCTTCATTAGCATGTTGGTCGGGCGTACAATATCATTAGCAACAATTGTTGGATTCCATGGTAGAGACACCAATTTCTTTTTATCCATATTCAGCAATGTATTAATGTCTGAAGTATTGTCGGTAGAATGCGTCTTCACGTTGCAGTACTTTGTCAGAATGCTTTTGAGCATTTTCATAACCTATGCTTAAGAAAAATATATAAAACAAAAAAAAAAAAAAAAACATCATATCAATCATAATAGTAATCAATTTACATGTTTATGTCGATGTACATCATCAAAAACAAAATTAGAATAGACGTCTTACAGATGCGTAGTCGTAGTACTTGATTCCATTGGTCTTTATCTTGACTCTTTTTGGTAATTCTACGAAAGATGTAGGCTCGAGAATAGACTTTAATGATCTCAGCTTAGAATACATCAAATGGATCCAAGTTGCATTTGAGTACGCCCCAAGGTGTACCCCAAATGCATGATCTATAAAAAACAGTAGAGAATTATAAATGTCAGCAGAAAACATATTAATTATGATTGATGCTAGAATTCGACATCAAACAAATTAAATATGATTTATGCTAGAATTAAATAGAATCTTATAAAATATGTTTTATGCTTAATTCAAAGTAAAACATATTAAATATGATTGATGATAAAATTTAAAAAGAAACATTAAATATGTTTTGCGATACAATTAGACATAGCACCTATTAAATATGTATTAAGTTATAATTGGACAAAAAAATATTAAAGAAGTATTATGCGACATAAAACAAATGAAATACGTATTCATATGTATATATAAAAAAAATAATGAGCCAAAAAGCTTTCGTTCTCATACGTTATTTTCCCATCTTTTACTTACCTTGTATATTCAGTGTATGAATGAAGTGATTAATGGCGTGAAGAATAATTTGGCCAATAAATATACTTCGCTGCCCAAATAGGTTCTTCATCTGCAACAGGTTACTGTTCCAAGGCGTAAACAAATAAATGAGTAAAAAAAAATATTTAAAAACAAAAAGTAGTTAAGTAAGGTATACATATTAAAAACAAATTACATCTAAGTAATTTTTTATAGTTGTGTTACATAACTGATTGTGAGAATACCTCGACAATGATGTAATCATGCCCATGTACGTGAACGATCCCTGAGTAGTAACAGTATCTTGATTAGGATAATAGAACCATGTCGCCCATGCTATAATAAAGTTGTACAATTAAATCTTTGTTTCACAACCAATAGACTTAAAATAAAAAATAGAATATATACAAAAAAGGGGTACATTCAATAGTCATTATACCTGGCGGAATGATTAAAACGTCGCCTTTGTTCAATTTAATTGCAATTGCGCCCCGAATTTCGTTGATGAACGCCCCCTGTAAGTGTCAATAATTTTTTTAAAAATCAAAAAAAAAAATATAAAAAAAAAATATATGCATAACCGGAATAATTCAATATAAATAGCTTACCAGTTTAAAAGGCATTCTCGCAGCAAATTTTTCATAGATTGCTTTGTTTTGCGAATCTATGACTCGAAATGCAATACATATTGCAAACCCCTATAATACATAGCAAATTATATATATAAAAGAATAGAAGCTGATAAAAATTACAATGTTTTGACCAAATTTATGATATTAGAATAAGATAAAAATCAAAATGAGCAGTAGTATTATAAGAGTAAATAAGAAAAGCAGTCATACATGCTCGATTTTGTTCCATCTGGCGCAGCCAGTTATGTCCAATCGTAATCCTAATGAAACAAGATATATATATATATATATATATATATATATATATATTAATTATGTTAGTAATTTTTTTTTCCTCGACCAATCAATAAAAAACCGTGTATTTTTTTCGTAAATGTCTGTCTATACTCGAATAGTTTCATTTTTTCAAAAAAAGGAAAACAATCTGATACCTTCAATAGAGTCCTTAGGGCACAACGAAATAAATTGTTGACAAGGTATCCTAAAATAACAATAATAATAATAAAATTAAAAATATTAATAATAAAAATAACTACTATAAAAATATATAAAAAAAAAAAAGATCATGAATAAAAATACTAAGAATAAAAATAATAATAATAATACTAACAATAATAATATTAGTAATAGTAATTCTAACAATAATAATATTAACAATATAAATAATAACAATGATAATATTATTAATAAAAATAAAAAGAATAATAATATGAATTATAAAAGTAATAGCAATAATGATATGAATAATAAAAAATAATGACAATAATAATATTAAAAACAAAAATAATAACAATAATGATATTAATAATAAAAATAATAACAATAATAATAATATTAAAAATAAAAATAATAACAATAATAATTTTAATCATAATAATAATAATAACAATATTAAAAATTATAATAATAATAATAACAATAATCAAAGCATAAATAAAAATTATAACAACAGTAATAAAATTTAAAAACATATGACAATAACGATCATCATCATCACAAGAATAATAAAAATAATAATTATCATCCTCAGCCTAAACCTAAGTCCATACTCTTGTAGGTGTGAAGGCCAAAGCTCAGCCAAGTCAAGTCGCTTCACTGCAGCTGGCATCTCCATCTACGCGTAAGTAATATACATTTTATATGTAAGTGTATATGATATACTTATTCAATGTAAAAGATAAATAACAATATGTAAAAAAAAAATATTGCTCTTACCATGAGTTTTAGAACAGGTACATCAGCTAGATCAATATAGAACACGTTTAGATAATCCGGTGCGATAAATTCAGTACATCCCCTAATGGAAATATAAAAAAAATGCATAAATACATACATAACAAAAATTAATTTTAATTTAAATGTTTCTTGATGTGTGATATCATATTAATATTTATGAATGCCAAAATCTTGTTAATAGGAAGGTCAACCTGCGCATGACGTGTGCGACTTTCCCAAGCGTGCAATCACCAGGTATGTTCAAAAATACATCCGTGAACATACAGAATTCGTTCCTTTTTTTTTTTTTTTTTACATAACAAATGTGAGTATGCAATAAAAGTGACATGAGAGTAATAACTACGAAAAAAAAAATTACCCGAGTTGATGTAGTATAGTATCAAGATGCATTGGCTTCTTCGTCGACGTGTTAGATGTTATTGCACTGTGTTTGTAAGCTAAAAAAAATATTTAATTTGCCAAAAAAATAATAATGAAAATAGCTTAAAATCAAATAAAATAAAAAGAATTGCCGCCATAATCATATTAAATAAGTTTTACGCTAAAATCTAGTAAGAAACGTAATAAATATGTTTTATGTTAAATCTAACATGCAATATATTAGATATATTTTATGTTTAAACCTAGCAAATACATATTAAATATATGAAAAATTAAATAATGATACCTAGAGGTACGGTGAGTGATCCTTTGTTGTTCATGTCTTGAATGATGAACTCGTAATCAGTAAGTGTAGCGTCGTCAGTGCTTTTCTGTCTTTAATAGATTTGATATGATACGATAATGATAAATTAATACTCATGACGAATTTATAATCAAACATAATGTTTCGCATACATTTGTAGAATGATGTCCTCGAGTCCATCAATCTTTGGTCGAGTAAGAGAAGTCTTAGCGGCCATGCGATGCGATGCGGATGCAGAAAAATGAGCATAATTTTGGTCAAATTCTCCTTTTATACCCCCATAAAAAAAGAGGTGTGGCAACAATTATCGATCGTTGTGTTTGTTTTTTTTTTATATAAATATGCAATTATTAATCGTTGTGTTTGTTTTGTATTTCTTTTACAATGCAATTATTAATCGTTGTGTTTGTTTTTGAATATGCTTGTCATTTTTGCTTGAAAATTTCGATTAAATTCTTCACGACAAATTCCAAACTCAAAACAGAAATTCAATCACAATGATAATAATAATAATAATAATAATAATAATAATAAAAATAATAATAATAATAATAATAGTAATAATAATAATAATAATAATAATAATAATAATGATCATAACAAAAATGATAATAAAATTGTTATAAGAAGAATAATCATCATCCTCAAAATAGTACTAATAAAAAAAATATAAAAAATAAAAATAATAACAATAATAATATTAAACATAAAAATACTAACCCTAATCATATTGATAACAATAATAATATTAATAATAAAATAATAACTATAATAATATAAAAATAAAAATGACAATATCATATGAATAAAAATACTAAAAATAAAAATAATAATAATAATACTAACAATAATAATATTAATAATAGTAATTCTAACAATAATAATATTATCAATATAAATAATAACAATGATAATATTATTAATAAAAATAATGACAATGATAATATTAAAAACAATAATAATAACAATAATAATATGAATAATGAAAATCATGACAATAATAATATTAAGAATAAAAATTATAACAATAATAATTTTAAGAATAAAAATTATAACAATAAATAAATTATAATAATAGTAATAACAAATCAAAGCATAAATAAAAATTATAACAACAGTAATAAAATTTAAAAACATATGACAATAACGATCATCATCATCACAAGAATAATAAAAATAATAATTATCATCCTCAGCCTAAACCTAAGTCCACGCCCTCGTATGTGTCCAAAGCTCAGCCAAGTCAAGTCGCTTCACTGAAGCTGGCATCTCCATCTACGCGTAAGTAATATACATTTTATATGTAAGTGTATATGATATACTTATTCAATGAAAAAGGGTAAATGATAATATGCAAAAAGAAATATTGCTCTCTATCAAAAAGAACATAGTACACATTAGAAAGACAACGACAAAAAAAAACCAAAAAAAAAAAAAAAAAAAAAAAAAAAAAAAAAAAAAAAAAAGAAAAAAAAAGAGAAGCAAAAAAAAATCAAGAGAAAAAGTCAGTTACAATTCCTCTTTTAGTTCAGGAGTCGCAATACACCCCTTTTAAAAATCAAAATTTGAGTACGATAGTCTAAATCGAATAAAATTATAAATCTGTATCATCGTACCTCACTGATGATTTCGTCATGAAAAAAAAAAATGTCGTTATTTTTTTATTTTTATTTTTATGCTTTTGTGTTAGTCTCACATTTTAAATCTGAAAGGTGCGTTATGCTTAAAAACTATAATATACATATCATATCTATCTATTGCAACCTGAAATATTTTTCTCTTTTTATAGGTCATGAACTTTGACTTTTTTGATATCAACGTGGAAAATGCCGACGAAGTATCAAAAATGATCGACGATGTAAGGATTTAAATGTCTGAATTTTACTTGTTGGGTTATCTTTTTTTTTTTTTTGTTTTTGTTGTTTTTTTTTTCTTTTTTTGATTTTTTTTTACTTTCAACAAGCAAAGAAATGGACAATATAAATGTTTATATCTATCATTGTATCAATCAATGCAATTATCTATTTTATTGAAAGTTCATGGCTCAGGATTTCACGCCCATGGAGACGCCTGCAAGCGCAAGCCAAATTGGAAGTCAACCTGAATTTGTGGTAAGAATAAATTTTATTATAGCTATTGTCGAACCTTCTTAATATTGACCTATGAGATTATGAAATCTGTCATTTATAGAATACCCAATCTACTTCATCAACACAAATGAACGAGGAGAACTCGCAAATCGACAACTCTAACGTAAGAATTTGGCTACACGACAGAAAAGATATTTTTATGTCAAAATATTACCGTTTACATATTTAATATGAATTGTGCAATATAATGACTATTCACATATATTTTTCATTATACATCTACAGGATGGCCTCACCCTAGCGAATATATTTGGGATTATTATCAAGGATGATATGAAGCCGAATACAAAGACACTTAAGAAAAAAGCATTGATAAAGATACTCAAGCAATTTATCGAGGCTGATATTCGTAAGTAAATTTACTGCCTTTTTTTGTTTTATGTTAAAGCAACATCATAATCCTAAAAAAAAACTTACCTTTTTATTAGAAGTCTATACTTCAGTCCCGCCGCATTCAAATTGGGAGGCGCAACTGACTAACGCTCTGGCCCTTATGCGTTCCAAGGGAATGAGCCCCTTCATCGGTCCCAGTCCAACCGTAATCTATGAAACAACTGTTGTCTCAAAGTACTTTGCGACAGTAATAGTATGTATTGTTTTAACATCATCTCACGATGTTTCATATCTATATCGAGTGTTCGTTGAATATGTAATTCCTGCGATAGATTCATTTTCATCACTTAATGTCGAGGGTATAATTCTCTCTAATTTTCATTTTATAAGTGAAGAAGTCATTTATTGCTTTATTCCTCCAGGATCTCGTAAATTCTTTATTGAAGTACTTAAAGATAGCATGAAAACATCTATTTCATTTTATACCATGAGCAATGACAAATATTACTATGACTATCATGGTGATACAAATGCTATTCAAATGTCTATTTTTAAAGATAGTCGTTCTAATGAAGTCATTTTTGTTGAAATTCTCAATTTTGTCATACTCAAATGGATTCATGAACGTTTTAATCAATCTTGACTTTATTACATCATCCGGTTTATATCGCTCTATACTTATTACTCTTGATGTGCTAATCTTTAAAAGTTTTATCGTCATTTGTATAATTGTATTTCAAAAAATAAGTATCTTATAATTGATCAAAATAGACACAAAAAAGATATAAAATGTCATATCTCGACATAAAACATATTAGATATGTTATACGTCGAGTAACAAATGATACGTCGTCAGTATGAAGGATCAAAGAATAGTGTTTGAATCAATAAACTCGTAAATAAACTCTTGAATGAAAAAGTAAACGAAGAATACAAATAAATGTATTGGAGAGAAAGAGAGAGCAAAATAAGAATCATTTTCAACAAAAAAAAAAAAAAGATATATGATAAAGAGAACAAATATAAACAGTACGAACGTTAAAAATAAAAAATAACATTAATAAAACTAAATTAGTACTGATAATCACAATAATAATATGAATAAAATATAGTAAAAAATTAAGACATGAAATATGATTACAAAATCGTGATAAAAAATTGATAAAAAAAATCAAAGATACATTCTAATAAAAATATATACACAACCCCCGAATAGAAGGATGAAACACACTCTCCTCAAATGAATACAAATGTACAAAAAAAAAAATGCAGCCAATATTGATAAGCAATGGCTTTCATTACCTGCTCTGTAGTGGATTCGAATTGTGAGAACCAACATATCAACGCCTTCGGTGCGAAAGCTACGACAAGAACATACTTGCTAGTTTGTTTGTTTGTTTGATTCGCGGTGTTAATTTTGATTGGTCTGTCGACGCCTCGTGATTACCTTGTTGTCCTTACGATTGTAAGGACTATTGATGCGATTAAAATACAACTACATGTACGATGATGAAAAAAATATTGATGTTCGATTAAAGATTTCATAGTTGTAATCGATACCATTTGGTATAACGTATCATAATAATCTCAATTATGACGACAACAAAATAACATCTTAAAATACCACACCTATTCAAACTAAATGAATTATCTTTGTACTTATTCTCAATTTATAAACTATGAACTTTCTGATTGTTTCCCTCATTTTCTATGGTGATCGTACCTATCAGCACTATTTTTCCTATGACATCATGTTATTTGTATTACAAAGTATTTTTTTCATCGGATAAAAAATATTATTGCTATTATGAATTTTAGTATCTTAATTTTTTTGGCATTTGTCAAGTATCTCATGACCATTTTTTAATTTGCTATTCAAAATGACACCCATTTCTTTCTTAGGCATTCTTTTTTTCCATTTACTACAACCATAATGCGATAACATGGTATTCAAATAAAGACAGATAACAACATCAAAGAAAGCACGCGTTCCAAAATGAGTGGTATGGTGTTAACTCTTACGCTTGAATATCCGGTAATTATATTTTAGCAGACCAGAAAAAGATATTCGCTCAATCGATTTTCTTTAATGATATCACCACTCCTTGTGTCTTGTTATTGTCTTATTTTCACTAAATTCTAACTGATAAACATGTCAAAATATGCTCAAATTGTTTGTGTATTTTTTAAAACAACTGTTTTTAACACATACCATAAACGAAATTAAAAATAAGATCGTCAGTATTGTACCCATAGGAACTTGTTGAGAGACTTCAAACTCAAAGCTGAAAATTCCCAGAGATGATTGACTGCTATCCATATGACATTCAAACTGTCTTTGATACATCATCTGAGTGAAAAGACAAAGACGTCATGATGAATATGGACACAGCATTAGAGTGCTCGAACGACATGCAAACTTATGCATCGGTCAGTACAAATAATCAGTCATACACTGACGAAATTTCCTTTCACATATCCTTCCTTCCTCCCTCTCCTTTTTTTTTTCTCTCTCTCTCTATCTCTCTCTCTGTGTGTGTCTGTATAGCTCGTTTTCAGTATTCACTCATATTTTCTCATTCTCTCAGACACTCTCATATTCTCTTTCTCTCTAACATTTTCTCATTCTCTCAGACACTCTCATATTCTCTTTCTCTCTAACATTATCTAATTCTCTTTTTTTTTCTCTATAGGAGATAGCTCGCTTCACGTTCTTTCTATTTAATGCTGCACAATAACATGAGGTAAGGCACATTCTCTGATTATTGTTTTGACGACAATGAAATAAGAAATCCGTAGTCTGCGCATTCCCAGCATCTGAAATTCTTTTTTTTTTTAAGGCGTTTACTTCACATATAACTTCATACTGGTGTATCAATTTCTGAAGTGATTAGATTCTTTTTCTTCTTTTTTTCTTTTTCTATTCTTATTAGTCATGTCGATTTTTCATATTTAAGAATATAATCAATAGTTTTTTTACCATAAACGTCTCAAATGAATTAAAAATAGCAATAATAAAAGTATCTTAAGATCTAAAAGAATAACAGCAACTCTGTGTTTTTATTGTTATTATTCTCATAATCCTTATTCTGAATCTGGACACTCTCTAGTATTTGCTTTATTTGCTTTCATCGAAATCGTTAGTTCCGCTCATTTCAGCTCATCTTTTTTCATATCTTTGATTTATATTTCTTTAGCTCTGAGAACCATCCTACATCACTGATTTTGCTCTCTTGAAGTCCTTTGACTCTATAAGCCACAACAGAATCTACTTCTTTTATATTGATAAAATAATAATAAAAATATCACTCGTGTTTTCCTCGCCTCGAGCGGGAATACTAACTTGCAAATCACTTTGCCGATATGAACAGCCTCCTGCCCAAAGTATTTTCCTTGTTTCTTTCTGTCTTTTATACCCCTTTCGCGTGACATCATGTATTACTTTTCATGTTTTATTATAATGAATTCCATCTTTGTTCGGGACTTGCCTCGAGACAGGACACTAGAATTGGGAATTTTATCTTAATTATTTTATCTTAATTTGTCAATTTCATATCTTTACTTTTTGTGTATAATTTGATTGGAAGCTCGATTTCGGAAGACAAAATATCAAAGTCGATGTTGATCAATCATATCAAGTTGATTCAGTTGAGTTAGTTAAAAAAAAAAAAATTCTTTCACTTTTTTCCTTCAAATAATAAAAATTAATCGCGAAATAAATTCAAGCCAGCGTTATGGTATTGACATCCTTTCGAATAAGGAAGGTAGCGAGAGAGATATGTTCGTTCGGTGTTTGGTCCTTCGCGATTGGAACCATTTGATGACTAAACTCTCGTAGATTACGTTTGAGAGTTGGGCACGGAATTCACACAACAACTTCATTGCTCTCTACATTTCTCAAAACTCTCTCAAAATCTCTCGGTGATAATCTGAAAATCGAGGGGGAAAAAAGATGCACCGCTATATTTCATCAGCAATCATATTTTAGTCTTTTAGGGTGCTTATTTTTTATGTACTTGTTTTAGCTTGCGCGTTTCTCCATGAGTAGTGTAAAAATACTTTTGGTGACGAAATTGCCAATAAACGCCGACTAAAACAATGATAATAATGCCGAGACAAAAAAAAAAAGGAAAATATTTTAGTAAAAATACAACGACTAAAGAGATACCCATACAAACAACAATAAAAACGAGAAGCATATAAAGAGGTACAATTTTATTAACTTAATAAAAGCAAACATAATGCTAATAACAAAAATAATAATAACAAAAATAAAATAAATAATAATAATAATAATAAAAATAATAATAAAAATAATAATACGAATAGTAATAATGATAATAATAATAATAATAATAATAATAATAATAATAATGATAATAATAATAATAAAAATAATAATAATAATAATAATAATAATAATAAGACTAACCATAAGATTGAGAACAAAAATAACATTGATATCACTTATACCAGCACTCATAATCTATCATGACACAAGCTAAGCTCAATAATAATAAAGCTTATGATAATCCAGACCTATGCGTTATATGAACCAGTAATGTATGATATCGCATAAGAAAAAGAAGAAATACTAATCATAATAAATAATCATAATCATAATAAGAATACTACTAAAAAGAAAAATAATAAGAAGAATAATAATTATAATAAAAATAACAATGATGATAATCATAAAAAGTCTGACAATAACCCTATAATAATAACATGAATACCAAAATGAATAGCAATAATAATAACAATTATAATAATATGTAAATACATATAAATACTCATAATAAAAATAATCATATTTTGCGAACTATTGCATTCAATCACTGGTCGAAAAAAAAAAAAAACATTAAAGCCTATTCTTGGCTATTGTGCTCAGAATGACTTGTGTCCCCCTCATGTTCGTCATCGTCCCATAGCGCTATATTTAATAGATTGAAAAAAAAAGTGAAAAAAAAATTATTAATGACTTGATAATTTACACATCAAACCTCATTGAAAGTATTTTGAGTCACGCACTATCTTCAAGATGAACATATTTAATAGGTTTCTTGCTAGGGTTCGATAAAATAAAACCACATCGAATATGTAAAACGCTAATATGTCACAAAAAACATATTTAACATGTTTCTTGGTAAAATTCAACTAAAAACAAATCTAATATGTTTAACGTGAATATGTATCACAAAACATATTTAATATGTTTCCTAATAGGATTCATCAAAAACCATATTTAATATGTCTAACTCAATAATTTAACATAAAACATATTTAGTATACTTCTCACAAACATTTCGAGAGACATGAAATAAAAAGGAGATACCGTAGGACGCGACAAACTTCTACGAACGCCTTCTCCATGCCTTTGGGCTTTTCGCAGTCTTGAAAAAAATAATGATTGTTGAGAAACAGTTTAGTGTGAAAAATTTGTAAAGTTTTTTAAATATCCCAACAGAAATATTACCCAAATTACAATGATATCAGCCTTTCAAAAAGAAAAGGGCTACAATGATCGTGCTCAGATATAGAAAACAATCAAAATGCTGGCTGTCATACCTTTGATGGTTTAATTGCCTGCTTACTTTGCTTCTACAATAATGAAATCAAATCAAAATCAAGATATGTTGAAAATGAAAAATTAATATTGAATATTTTTTTAATTAAAAAAAAAAAAAAAAAAAAAAAAAAAAAAAAAAAAAAAAGGCACCAGATCGTCGCAGAAAGCATTTGTGAGCTTAATTGTGAGCTTAATTGCGAGTTAGTACGAGTAAGTCGTCGCTACAAATCAATCCAAATCTTTAACAATAAGACCTATAATAATCATATCAATAATAATCATAATAATAATAGAATTGATCATAATAATAATACGAAAAACAAGAATAATCAAAAATCATAATAATAAAAATAATAGTCATAAGAAGAATAATAATAACCAAAATGATCAAAATTGTTAATATTATTAGCAATAAAAATAATCATAATAATCAAAATCATAATAAAATAGTAATACTAATCTAAATCATAATCAAAGTTATAATAATATTGAAAAAATCAAAATAATAATAACAATAATAATAATAATAATAATAATAATAAAAACAAAAACATGAATAATAAAAAATAATAATAACAAAAATAATAATAATAAAAATAATAACAATAAGAATTATAATAATAGTAATCCAAATCATCGAACCTATCATCACCGAATTAAAAATACCGACAACGATGAAGTAAACAGATAATAGAAAAAATAACAATAAAGGCATCTCCTTTTCAGGAAAAAACTCACAGAAAGTACATGAATTACAATATATATATATTATTATAAAAAAAGACTTACCACTGGTGTCTCGGCGCTCATGATCCTAAACAAGTGAAAAAAATATATCTAACGTCAAATATAACTATATTACATATACAAAATATAGTTTGCACACCACGCTGGTGATGATCTCAAAAACAAACGGTTATTGTGACGTAATATCGCTCCAAAAAGATCGAAACAAACACATCGATTAATATTAGTGTTCCAAAAACATCGAAACAAACACATCGATTAATATTAGTGTTCCAAAAAGATCGAAACAAACACATCGATTAATATTCGCGTCCCGAAAAGAGCCAAAACAAACACAACGATTAATAATCGTGCCACACCCTTTTTTATTTTGGGGGTATAAAAGGCGATTTTGACCAGATTATGCTCATTTTTCTGCATCCGCATCGCTCCAAAAGGAAGCCGAAGATCATCATCATCATCATCATCATCCAGTATCACGACTTGGGAGTAAAGTAAGTTATTGAGTATTATAGTGCTGTGGTACTATATTATATGTATAAATACCATACAGCTAAAGTATCTGTCAAGTATTTCTCAAGTCTTGTTTGCATATATATAAATATATAATATATATATATATAAAAAAAATTCAATAATCGATTGTCAATCGTAATATATATATATATAATATTTATTAGATATTTTATATATACATATATAATATGTATCATATATTATGTATACATATATAATATACAATATATATTCATTCGTTTTGTACTCGTACTATCTATTACTTTCTTATAATCGGTGCAATGTTCGCTAGTCTTGTAGTTTCATTTAGTTAGATAGTGTTTATTATTTCATACAGAAGAACCTGTGCCGACTCAATCATTTCTGTTCTTCAACTGGTTGACCCTCTATCGAAGCCAGAGTATGTCTTGATCATTTTATTAGAACAATTTCACATCATTTATGTATTCGATTATGATTATTATTGTGATCATTATTTTAAACTTCGTTGAATATGGTCTTGCTTTTTTTTCATGATGGATGTATTGATATCTTCTTGACCATTCAATAATATGATGACATCAAATTAAAGTTGAAGAATGTATCAATCATCATGATAAAAAGGCATATTTCTTTGATCTTCAATGTTCACTGCCCAGTCTAAATCTCGTCGTAATTATTATCTTAAACCAAAATACTCACTGTTTCTTTTCACTGACGCCATATGATCACTTTTCAATCTTTGAGACTTTCATGACAATAACAGGCCCAATTGCAAATCAATCAACGTTGAACTTGCCCCTCCCCTTCGAAACTCCTAACTAGCTGCCATGAGTGACTCACAAGGTATGATGATGTCATCAAATTATAATCATACTAAAAAAAATGATATTACATAGTATTGGGAAAATAGTCTAAATGAACAATGTCAACCAAAACACAAACAGCAGAGGGTGGCACGCTCATGGAGCAATTGGGACAAACAAACACGATCTTTACATGATAATGGTAAAACTTGAAGTATATCAGATATGCATTGTGCAAAAATCTTACACAGAACATATTAAATATGTATTTAGCTCTAATGTACCATAAACCATATTAAATGTGTATTATGCGCGATTGTAACATGAACGATACTAAATGTGTAATGTGCGAGATTCTAATAAAAAAAATATTAATTATGTATCTTACTGCACGTAACTTAGCATATTAACATTGTAACATGCTAGATTGCAGCATAAATCATATAAAATGTGTACTATGTAAGCCTGTATCATAAAACATTTTAAATATATATTTTACTTGAATTTTGCTTAACATATTAACAATTTAATAGGCTAGAATGTAGCATAAACTATATTAAATATGCGTTTAACGAGACTGTATCTTAAACGTATTAACAATCTATTTTGCTATAGTTTCACCTAAGACGTATTAAATATGTTTCACGCTGTAACGTAACATTAAACATACGAATTATGCATTACGATACAATGTAACATAAAACCCTATTAAAATTGTATAATCCTATAATGTAACATAAACCATATTAGATGTGTAATATGCTCGAATGTTACATAAAACAAATTAAACATGTTAAACGCTTCAATGTAACGTAAAACATATTAAATTTTTATTATTATCGTAAGTAGCATAACCCATATTTAATATGCATTATGCTTGAGTGTACCATAAAACATATCAAATATAATTGGCGCTAAGACTGTTAATAATTCACATCTATATATGTTATATGTTAATCACACTCGATGGTCTTAGTATTGACCAATCAAATCAATTGGCCACTTGCTCGATTTCGCATAGTATTACCTTAGAGCATGTGTCCAGTGGCCACTTTTGGCAGAAAACATATTAAATATGTATTGCGCGTTAATGTAACATAAACCACATACAATATCTTCTTTGCTAATCACACTCGATGGTCTTAGAATTGACCAATCAAATCAATTGGCCACTTGCTCGATTTCGCATAGTATTACCTTAGAGCATGTGTCCAGTGGCCACTTTTGGCAAAAAAACATATTAAATATGTATTGCGCTTTAATATAACATAAACCATATACAATATCTTTTATGTTAATCACACTCGATGGTCTTAGAATTGACCAATCAAATCAATTGGCCACTTGCTTGATTTCGCTTAGTATTACCATAGAGCATGTGTCCAGTGGCCACTTTTGGCAAAAAACATATTAAATATGTATTACACCATAATGGAACATAAACCATATTAAATATGTTCATTCCGCGTAGATCTGACATAAAATATTTTAAATATCTTGACGGCTTAGATTTGACATCAGGCAAATTAAATATAATTTCCATTTATGATTGACATTTAACATATATTATATGTTCACCGCCAAGACTTCGCTAAAAACACATTAAATTTGCATAATATCCATTATAATCATCATAACAGTATCAAATCATATCAAACATCGAACATGCTGACCCTAACTGCATTGTGCACCCTGCGTATAAAAACTTACACACAACCCCTAACTTTGATGTAACTAAACACATAACCTTATTATCCCTTAAAGAAAATCTTGCTTTTGCGTCGTCCTGAAAACTGATATCATTGTAATTCTTGTGTAGATAAGTCTTTTTGCGATGATAAAACCACACCTCCTGCACCACCGCAACCTGTTAACGCCCCACAAACACAAACCACCTCCTCCGACCGGTACCCGTGTGAAGCGCCAAATTGCGGTCGGGTATTTTCCGGTCTGCGGTACTATGTCATTCATTTCCAGTACAAGCACCCTAAATTGCATCTCAATTCACATGGATTGGTCCGTGTCTGCCCCACCTGTTTCCGTTATTGTACAATTGCGAATTTCAACAAGGGCGGTTGCTACGACTGCCTTGACGGGAAGTCACCCTCTACAATCTACAGCAAGAAATTCAAGCATTCACCGCTCTTCTCGGACTTCATTACTCGACGCAACTCTGATGACACTAACACGAGTCCGTCAAAGCCGCGACGTGGCCCTGACCCTATGTACAATGTTGAAGTTAGCATTCGACGCCTGCTTTATCGCAAAAATCGCATGTTCTACAACAAGCCTCATTTTACCAAGACGTCATCGGCTCGAGACAAATCAACTACGAGCGATGACGACGATGACATCGAGAATATCCCGGACTCGGATCCGACTCCACATGTTGCCCCACCGCCTGTGGAAGATGACATCGAAAATTTTCCCGACGATGATCCCCTTCCTACAGTCATCCCTGTCCCACTTCCAGCAAAACGAAATGTGCGCTTCTTTGAAACATCTTCTCAAATAGAAGCAAGACGACTGCGAAGTCATACTACGCAATCATCAAGAATTCTGCGCAGCCACACTAATCGCGTAAACAAGCCAAGTCCTGCTTCGTCGAAGCCAATGAAACACAGGAGCTTTCGTCTTACTGACGCTGCTGATCCCGTTTCATCAAATTCATCGTCAATTCATGTCACTTCCAATCAGGCAATCTTTGCTTCGTCTTCGCAGTTGCCTCTTTCACAGTCCTCCTCTTCCTCTGATCAAGTCGTCTACGAGAACATACAATCACTGTCACTTGACTCTCTCAACTCAATTAACCAGCTTCCACGGTTTACGTTGCGCGGTCCAGTCATTTCATCCCGCCCCTGTATTATGAATGCCTCGTACGAAAATGGCAGATGCTATCCAAAGATTACTCGTCCCTCCCTCAGCAAAAATTTGGCAATTTCACCCTTCTCTTCGCAACAAGGTGCCGAAATTGCTCGTCTGTACAACAATCCTTCAGTATCCTATGTCAATGATGAAATCAATCAAGATACAACTATTTTTCCCATCATTCGCTCTGTTACTCCTGAGGACTTTTCCTTTTCTACGATTGATCAACCTGCCCCGGCAACTCCTGATCCAACTTTTCATGCTGATGCCGATGACCGAAGCGGTGCCCCGATTACCAATATGACATACTTAATGGATTCTCAACAAGACTCGCTTTTTCAACCTGCTGCTGATGACCCTCTTGAAATTAATGTTGTCATTCAAGAACATCAACGATCATCATCTTCTCTGAATTCTTCTCATGGATCCAACCAATTGTCGCCATTGTTTACCTATACCCGTTACCTGCCCAAGATTCCGGACATGTTCAAGCCTCGCCCAACCCCGAAAAAGAAACCGCAAACCGCCAAAGCAATCATCAACTCATGCAAACCGCCATCGGAGCTTTTTGACAATCCATACCCTAATGAGCCGCGACCAGTTGTTTCCTTACCAAAACGGCGAAGCAAAATGTCAACATTGGAAACATATCATCCCATTACAAACACAGCTGTGCGAAAGTCTCTTTTGTTTACCGAGCTGCCCCGTCATCTCCATCACACCACTGCACCGGTCACGTTGAACCTTTTGTATGACGACGAAGACGAGCCCAATGGCGAAGAAATTCCAAATGACCACGATTCTTTTCCCACCAACCAGCTACGTCGATCAAAACGTTTTACTACTACC
>Ga0315904_10004610_pt1 | contig 19533 bp, 12 predicted proteins | sample LakEriMetagenome_6_FD_203529 | JGI IMG/M metagenome (GOLD analysis project Ga0315904, IMG submission 203529) | Freshwater fungal communities from buoy surface, Lake Erie, Ohio, United States - Buoy 12 MA120 | ecosystem: Environmental > Aquatic > Freshwater > Lake | place: USA: Lake Erie, Ohio...
GCACTATGAATAGCAGTGGCGTGACATTGAAGTGAGCGGCAATCAATTTCGGAAGCGTCTCGGTATCAACCGTTTTGGAAGCATCTACCTGCGAGCCGAGATACCAGAAAATCCCAATCGTCAACAGGATGCTGGGCGTGGTTGTCCAGAGCATATAGCGGACATGGGTAAAGAGGTCGCAGCCGGCCATCGCGGCAGCCAGGTTGGTGGTATCGGAAAGCGGAGAGATCTTGTCGCCAAAGTAGGCGCCAGAGACGATCGCTCCGGCAATCATCGGCTCGGAGAGCCCAAGCGCCCTGCCGATCCCCAGCAACGCAATGCCTACCGTAGCCACGGTCGTCCAGCTGCTGCCGGTGGCCAGCGAGACGATCGCCGAGACAACGACAGCCGCAGCCAGAAAGGTCTCTGGCGAAAGTACCTTCAAGCCATAATAGATCATGGCCGGTACGACGCCGCTCAGTAGCCAAGTCCCCGTCAGGCCGCCAATCAAAACAAGAATCAGCATCGCCGTAATCGCCGAACTGATGCTGTGGGACATTCCATCGATGATCTTTTTTGTCCCCGTACCGAACAGTCGCCCGCAAATCGCAGCCGCCGCTGTCGCCAGCATCAGGGCAATTTGATTTGGGCCATAGGAAGCATCGCTGCCCCAAATCCAGACATTCAGCGCCAACAAGCCAATCAATGACAGGATCGGCAGGCTGGCAAGCCAAGTGGGAACGGTGCTGGTGGACCCTGGATGAGATTGCTCGGACATGGGCGTCATACCGGACTGGGGTGGTGCTGGCAGCATCGAGACTCAGACGAATGATAAGGCGGTGCCCGAGGTGGCGTCCATTAGTCCCTTGAGAGCCCGGGGTGCGAGCAGTCTGAGTCAGGACGCTGAAAGTGCACTCGCGATCCGCCGTTTTCCAGTCACAAAGCGGGGAGGCCTCGCCGGAAAAGCCCGCGTAATCCCTCCATTCAGACCGGGAGCAGGTCGCATGATCGATAGATTCCCTGATTTATCGGGCTCTTTTCCCCCTGGCCACCGCTCCTGTCCGCCGCGGCAAGCCGTTTCAACCCTACTCTTTTCAGGTGGTTGAGCTCCCTTTGCTCCCACGACGGTAGGGCCGATCTCGCTGTCAGTAGTTTGAGTGCTTTTGAGGAAGTCGAGGAAATCCGTGCGCCGAAAGAAAAAGAATTCGACCCCACGAAAACCACGACGTCGTCCAAATCGTCCCGCTAACGCCCCGCTGAATTTTCAGCTCCTGGAAAAGCGAAATCTGCTGGCCTCTCTGACTGTCGAGGCCGATCTGGTTATCGCTTCCGTCGAAGTGATTGAAGAAGCCGAGGCTCCGCTCGCTATCGAAGAGAGTTTGAATGACGAGGCGGCAGAGGTGGGGCCAATTCCGGATCAAGTCCTTCCGCCTGACACCGATTTACCGGGCGAGACCAATTCCGGCGGCGAAACGGCACCCAGCGATTCAACCGATGAGACTGCGGGGCCCACTGAGATCGATCCGCCAACGAACTCGGACGCCAGTGGCGACTCGCCCGTTGGCGACGAGGAACCAGCCGACGGGGAAGTCCCGCCCTCGGCCGGCGATGACTCGGCCCCGCCGAGCCCACCTGCGGAACTCCCCTTGCCCCCTGATGTGTTGCCGCCTGAAGTGTTGCCCCCTGCGGGCGGAGAGGAGGCTGACTCCGAAGAGCAGAATGGTTCCGGACCAGCTCCGCCGCAGAACGACTCGTCCGATCAGGATGGTGATGGCGGCGGAGGGGCCGTCGCACCATCCGAGCCGGCAGATGACTCGGCCCCGCCGACCCCACCTGCGGAACTCCCCTTGCCCCCTGATGTGTTGCCGCCTGAAGTGTTGCCCCCTGCGGGCGGAGAGGAGGCTGACTCCGAAGAGCAGAATGGTTCCGGACCAGCTCCGCCGCAGAACGGCTCGTCCGATCAGGATGGTGATGGCGGCGGAGGGGCCGTCGCACCATCCGAGCCGGCAGATGACTTGGCCCCGCCGACCCCACCTGCGGAACTCCCCTCACTCCCTGATGTGTTGCCGCCTGATGTGTTGCCGCCTGCGGGCGGAGGGGAGGCTGACTCCGAAGAGCAGGAGGGTTCCACTCAGTCTGACGCCGGAAATGTTTCGCCTGATGACGAGACGGATGATGCCGAAGAGCCGCCGGTACGCGAGCCGGAAGAAGATGGTGCTCTGCCGGATGATGGATCGATGGGTCCGACGGATTCAGACCAAAAGGAACTCGCGGGCGATGATCAGTTCCCGGAAGAGATTGACGGGAACGCTACCGAAGAGGCGGAGCAAGCTGTCAATGACCAGGGTGACCAGACGGGGGTGCTGGGACTGCTCTGGTATCGGGAGAAGGTCAATTTAACGGGAATCTTTGACCGGGCAGCCACCCCACAGCCGGAGGTTCCCTTGAGTGACCTTGACTTCCAACTCGCCTTGGAAAAAAGCCCAATCCTCAAGCTCCTCGGGCTGCTGGATGAGTTGGCCTCGACGGAGAACTCGAACGCCGAAAGTTCGCCGAGCTTTGAACCAGAGGTATTGGACTCAGCGTTCGCTCAGCGGGCAACTCTCAGCTAAAAAACGCCGACAGATCCCCCCCGCCATCAGATGGTCTCGACGCCAACTACTGGAACATCTAGACGATGGCTGGAGTTATTGTTCGGGAGTAGCTGAGCAGACCTGCACGGTTTAGGCTGGAGCATCGGTTGCCGAGACCGATTCATCTAGCTGGTCGTTTGCGGGGTGTAACTCCATGTCGATAGTGCAAAGAGCGATTGTTCATTCAGCATTCGGGTTCAGTTGGTTGCTAGGTTCTGGTTCGCTGCAGGCTTGGCAGGCAGCGCCCAGGCCTGCTGAGCCGCAGCCGGCGAAGAAGGCTCCGGCAGAAAAGAATCTCGATTGGAAAGACGTCCGCGATTGGGGTGTCGAGGGAAGAATTCTCCCCGACCAGGCCCGGATGGGTTGGTTTGATCGCCTCCCCGCATCGGCTCAAGGCAAAGTCACGGATGCCGTTTGGAAGCTCAGCCGCGACAGCGCCGGAATGCTGGTGCGCTTTCGCAGCGATTCGCCCGAACTGCACGTTCGTTACCGTTTGCTGAATGGCGATTTGGCGATGCCCCACATGCCGGCGACCGGCGTCAGCGGCGTCGATCTCTATGCACGCGATAAACAAGGCCAGTGGCGGTGGGTCCAGGTGACCCGCCCGACCGGGAAAGTTGTCACCGCGCAGCTAGTTGGAAAACTGCCGGTTGAGGAAAGGGAGTTTGCCCTCTATCTGCCGCTGTACAACGGTGTCGAGTCGGTGGAGATTGGAGTGCGGCCGGGAAGTCACTTCGAGGGACTTGCTCCGCGTGAACGGCCGATCGTGTTTTACGGAACCAGCATCACGCAGGGCGCCTGCGCCAGCCGCCCCGGGATGGTTCACACCGCGATCCTCGGGCGGCGGTTCGATCGGCCAGTGGTCAATCTCGGCTTTTCCGGCAACGGCAAGATGGACCCGGCTGTGGGTGAATACCTTGGTCAGATCGATGCAGCGGTCTTCGTGATCGACTGCTTGCCGAATATGGGACACGAGCTGGTCGCCGAGCGCTGCGTGCCGCTGGTTAATCAGATCCGTGCGGCTCGTCCCGAAACTCCGATCATCCTCGTCGAGGATCGTCGCTTTACGAACAGTTGGCTCCAACGCGAGCGGGCCGCGGAGCATGACCTTAACCATGCCGCGCTGCGGACGGCGTTTGAACAACTGCAGCAGGGGGGAGTGCAGAAGCTTTTTTATCTTGAGGGGGATTCGCTTCTGGGTCTCGATAGTGAGGGAGCTACGGACGGCTCCCATCCCAATGATTTGGGCTTTTTTCGGCAGGCCGACCAGTTTGAGCTGATCCTGCGAGCAGCCTTGGGAGAAAGCAAGTAAGATCGAGACGACTTAAAGTCGAACGCTCATGCTTTCAGAAGTTGCTGAGCAAAAGTGGTTGTTTCTCAGAGAGGCTTTGCACGAAATGTTTCAAAAGTTGTTTTTGCTCGCAATTTCTGTCCTGGTGATCGGTTATGGCTTGCTGGGCGGGACCCAGCTTCAGGCCCAGGAATGGCAGCCCTTGTTTGATGGCAAGTCGCTCGAAGGCTGGGAGCGGGTCGGCAGCGAGACGAGCAAATGGGAAGTTGTCGACGGCTCGATTTGTGGTTCGGGCGATCCCTCGATGCTCGTTTGCACCGCAGGCCCATTCAAGAATTTTAAATACCGCGCGGAAATCAAAATCAGCGACGGCGGCAACTCCGGGATGTATTTTCGCACCACGCGCAAGCCCGGCTTTCTCGATGGCTACGAAGCACAAATCGACAGCACCCACCGCGACCCCATCCGCACCGGTTCGCTCTATGGGCTCTGCCATGTCTACGAACAGCTGGTCAAACCCGACACCTGGTTCAATTACGAAGTCGAAGTCCGCGAGGGCAAATGGGGCAATCGCGAAGTCACCAAGATCAAGGTGACGGTCGACGGCAAGCAGCTGTATGAGTACATCGACTTCGAAAAGCGGTTTCCGGCGGGGCATTTTGCGTTTCAGCAGCATGACCCTGGTAGCCGCGTGACAATCCGCAAGGTCGAAGTCCTGCCGCTGGAGGAGTAGGAAGAGGGGCTCTCACGGAGGCACGGAGGCACGGAGGGAAGAGATCGTAGAGCAGCTGTCCGCCGCTGCTCGGCAGCGCAAGGAATTTTTTGGAAGAGACGGAACGGAATTCGGCAGTGGAACGGTTTTGGACGTTCGTTCTCCGATCTTTCACCTGTATGAGTACATCGACTTCGAAAAGCGCTTTCCGGCGGGGCATTTTGCGTTTCAGCAGCATGACCCTGGTAGCCGCGTGACAATCCGCAAGGTCGAAGTCCTGCCGCTTGAGGAGTAGGAAGAGGGGCTCTCACGGAGGCACGGAGCAAGGAACTATTCGACATCGTTTTGATAGCAATTGGGATTGCCTGATGATGCGTTTCCTCTTGCGCAGAAACGGCTGTTTTGTTCGCGACTTATTTTTCGGCGAGATTACCCAGCCAAAGTATCGCAAGTGACGAGTCAGCAGAACTGGCTCCTGGGTTGCCTTCCCTCTTCTCTCCGTGCCACCGTGAGAGACCTTTCTTCGCCTGCCTCGAGATCACTCCGGGCCGATGAACTCAAATCGCGGTCTTTCCATGCCGTCGATAATCACGGTCTCCAGGAACATCGCTTTGGGGCGAACCCAGAGACTTTTATCGCCATAATCAGTCCGGTAGACGACCAACTCCTCTTCAGTCTCGCTGTGCCGGGCTAAGCCGATCACGATGTAGTCGCGGCCTTTGTAGTGTCGGTATCGTCCGGGCTGGAGAGACATGGGGGCGAAGTGGGAATGTGGAATGTGGAATTTAACGCGTTCGACCTGACTTGATCCCTCGGTTGTCTTCTCCCACAAGTCCCACTCAACCAGTGCAGCCGCGGCAAAAAATCCTTCTTCCTGCCTAACTGAGGATCGACTCGATCACGTTCCCGTGAACGTCGGTCAGCCGGCGGTCGATGCCGTTGTGCCGCCAGGTGAGCCGCGTGTGATCGATGCCGAGGAGTTTCAGCACCGTGGCATGGACATCGTGAACGAGCGTCGGGTTGTCGCGATCCAGCGGCTTGTAACCCCATTGATCGCTTTCCCCGTGCGTGACTCCACCTTTGACCCCGCCTCCGCAGAGCCAATTGGTGAAGACATAAGGATTGTGGTCGCGGCCGGTCCCGCCTTGGGAGCTGGGCATTCGTCCAAACTCAGTGGTCCAAATCACGAGCGTGTCATCGAGCATCCCGCGCTGGGCAAGGTCCTTGATCAGTGCCGATGCTCCAACCGCCATGCCGCTGGCCAGCGGACCATGGTCGCGCTGTACATCTTCGTGCGAGTCCCAGTTCCGTCGCGGGAAGCCATTATCATTGCCGCTCCAAACCTGGACAAAGCGAACGCCCCGTTCCAGCAGGCGCCGCGCGGTGAGGCACCGCGTCCCGAACAAGTGAGCCTCTTCCTCGGCGTTGATTTCACTCGGCCAATCAGTCCGACCCGACTGAATGCCATACATCCGAAGAATATGTTCGGGTTCATCCTTCAGCGAAAGCGCTTCCGGAGCGGCCAGTTGCATCCGCGCGGCCAGCTCGTAGCTCTGGATTCGCGCGTCGAGTTGCTGGTCGCCGGGGCGCTGGTCGCGATGCCGCGAGTTCAGTGCCGCGAGTGTCGCCCGGACCTCAGCATCGGCGGTCGAGTTGGCAAACGAGCCCAGGGCATGGGGCTGCAAGTCGGCCAGCGGCTGGGCATTGAGCGGCTGGATCACGGTGCCGCTGTATTGCGACGGCAGAAATCCGGCGTCCCAGTTCTTCACGCCGTTGGAGGCGTAGCCGCGGTGATCGGGCAACACGACGTAGGTTGGCAAGTTTTGATTCATCGAGCCGAGAGCATAGCTGATCCAGCAGCCCGCCCCGGGAAAGCCGGGAAGCACAAAACCCGTGGTCTGCAGCAGCGTCGCCGCCGAGTGGACGCCCGAAGTGCTGACGAGGTTGTGGATAAAGGCGAGCCGATCAGCGACCTCGCCCAAGGGAGCGACGACATCCGAGAGCAGCTTGCCGCTTTCACCGTACGGTTTGAAATCCCAAATCGGCTTGAGCCACGGTCCCAGCCCATCCTGGAACGCTTCGACGTGCTCGCCGAAATCGCTCTTCTCGCCGTGATGCTTGACCAGCGCCGGCTTGAAATCGAACAGGTCCAGGTGACTGGCGGCTCCCGCCATGAACAGCTGCACGACCCTTTTGACTTTAGTTGGAAAGACACTGGCTGCGTGCGGGGTGCCATCGGCGCGGGCTTGGTCAGCCATCATCGCCGCCAGGGCGATCCCCCCCAGTCCGCCGCCGGACCGGGCCAGCCAATCGCGCCGCGAAAGGCGGTTTGTCGTTTGGTGAGTTGCACTCCGCAGTCTGGAGCGATGAAAGGGCGAACCCATTCCATTGTCATTCATGGTCGCTGCTCCCTTAATCGATCCAGACAAATTCGTTGAGGTTGAACAGCGTACGGCAGACGTTTTCCAAGCCGTGTGACTTGCCGAGCGCAACCAATGCGTCACGCTCTGTATCATCGGGGTCGCGGCCAACGGCCAACTGGTAGGCTCGCGTCACCTGCGCTGACAAATCACCCCCCGCCTCGCGTGTCACGCGGGCAGCAAACTCTTTGGCTTGAACCAGCATCAGCCCGTTGTTCAGCAGGGCCAAGGCCTGCAGGGCGGAGATGCTCTGGTTTCGCCGATCGACTCGCATCGAAGGATCCGCGCAGTCGAGTACCGTCATGAAGGGTTGAGTTTGGCTGCGCACAATAAAGCGATAGATGCTCCGTCGCCAAAGGGAACGGTCTTCTGGGTTGGCCAGTTCATATTCATAGTGCGGCGAATGTTCGGGATGTTCGATCTTGAAATCCTGCCAGCCCGGCCCGCCCATCGTCAGGTCCAGCGTTCCCGAGACCGCGAGTACGGAATCTCGAATCCCTTCCGCTTCCAATCGCCGCGGAGTTTGTCGCCAAAGCAGGCGATTATCTGCATCGATCGCCAAACATTCGGCTCGCGGAGTGCTCGACTGCCGATAGGCAACACTGCAAAGAATCAATTTGTGAAGAGCCTTCAGCGAGCCACCTTGGTCGCGGAACCAGACGGCCAGCCAGTCGAGCAATTCCGGATGCGAGGGAAGGCTGCCGTTCAGTCCAAAATCGTTGGGAGTCGCCACGATTCCTTGGCCGAAGTGATACTGCCAGACGCGATTGACGATACTCCGCCAAGTCAGTGGGTTGCTTGGGTCGCTCAGCCATTTCGCCAGTGCGACGCGCCGATCGCCCTCGCCGTGATCGGGCCGAAGCTCAAAGCGGCTGGGGAGCATTTCCAGTAGGGCCAGTGTACCGGGGCTGACTTCCTGCATCGGCGTGAGGACATTCCCGCGAGCCAGCAGATGAATCGTGCGTGGCTGGCCCGATCGCTTGTGTGTGGTTGCGGCGTAGACCTTGGCGATCGGCTGGAGCGATTTCCGTTCGGCCTCGGTGGCGGCGAGATCGCTGCTTATTTTCGCGAGTTCCTCGCTGAGTGCCGTCAGCCCCTGGGCGGCAAGCAGTTCGCGGCGCCGGGCCTGCAGCGGCTTGGGGTCGGTCGAGGCGCGCGCGGGGCTGAGCCCATCAACGGCGTTGGCGCGAGTCCAACGCGGGGGTGCTTCAATCGAATCGAGGGAGCGGACGGTCTTGCCTTGCGCCAGATTCTCGCCGCTCGGCGAGAGGACTTCGATCTCGGCCAAAGCAAAAATGTAATCGTTCGCCCGGGAGACGAGTTGCGTCGCCGTGACCCGAACGTGTTGAGCTTTCACTTCGGTCGGATGGTTTTGTGCGGCGACACCCGGATTGGGGACTTCGCTGGCGGTCTGGTCGCTGACCAAGGTCACGCCTTCGCGAAATTCCGGGTCATCGGATACTTCGATCCGGTAACGAAGGGGGAAGCCGAATCCGGCGCCGATGCCATTAAAATCGTCGTAGCAGGGGTGCAGGATCAGATCGCGAATATCCTGCGGGCTACCGAGATCGATCTGGACCCATTTGGTGACGCTGGGCGAGGTTTCGATCTGGCTGTGGTAGCCGCCCTGAGCCGAGGAGGCTCCGCCACCGGCTTCAGCGATCCGCTTGTCGATTTGAGCGAGTTCTTCACCGCCTTGTTCCGCCAGCTGCTTGGCCAGTTGGTCGCGGCGTTGTTGCAGGTCGCCCAGCCGCAGTTTCAGGTCGACCAATTGCTTCTGGACAGCGGGGTCGGGGGAGTACTCGCGATCATCGCGATCGATCGCAGCAAAGACCGCTTGGAGTGAATAGTAGTCTTCCTGGGTGATCGGATCGAATTTGTGCTGGTGGCACTGGGCGCAGTGGATGGTCACGCTATTGAAGGTGCCGATCGTGTTCGCGACCATGTCGTCGCGGTCGAGATGCCGGGCGATCTTGCCGTCGGCCTTGGTTTCGGGAACTTCGAGGTGACCGATCAGATCCCACGGTCCCGCGGCGATCATCCCAATCGCTTCCTGACCGTCGCGAGTCTCAGGAGAGAGCACATCGCCGGCGATTTGTTCTTCGATAAACCTGGCGTAAGGTTTGTCCTCGTTCAGGGCGCGGATCACGTAGTCGCGGTAGGGCCAGGCATTGGGCCGGGGCTGGTCTTTGTCGTACCCGTGCGTGTCGCCGTAGTGGACCACATCCAGCCAGTGTCGCGCCCAGCGTTCGCCGTAGCGCGGAGAGGCGAGCAGTCGGTCGACCAGTTTCTCGTAAGCCAGCGGGTCGGGATCGGCGACGAAGGCGGCAATCTCCTCCGGTGAAGGAGGTAAGCCATGGAGATCGAAATAGAGCCGCCGAATCAGTGTGCGGCGATCGGCCGGTGGGGCAGGGGTGAGTTTCTCGGCAGCGAGCTTGGCCCTCACAAACAGGTCGATTGGATTTTGCTCGGACTCCAGTTGCGGGTGTGATTTCCAGTCTGGATTGGCCGCGGGGACAGTCGGACTTCTCAGAGCCTGCCAGGCCCAGTGATCGAGCCGTGGATCGCGTTCCTCCGCTTCGTTCTGATCGGTATGGGGCCAAGGTGATCCGGCGGCGATCCATTCACGCAGGATGGCGATTTCCTCGTCCTCGAGCCGATCGCCATCGGGCGGCATCGCTTTCTCTTCGTTCTCGGTGGTCACTCGAAGGAGGAGTTCGCTTTTTTCCGGGTGGCCCGGCAGGACAACTGGCCCGAAGTCGCCACCCTTTTCAATTCCCTTGCGGGTATCGAGCCGTAAACCCGACTCGCTCGTCTCGGCTCCGTGGCAATCGCCACAGCGGTCGCGAAGGATGCTGCGAGCCTGACTCGCCAACGCTTGAAGCTGTTCGGTCTGCTCAGGGTCTTGAGCTCGGAGCGGAGCGAGGTGCAGCGCGGCACAACAAAAAGCCAGTATCCAACCGTGCAGTCGAATCCGTCGTGCGCACTTCTTGACTGCGCGCGCGCGTTTGACGGAACTGAAATGGGAACGATTGCGGTTCACGGCTGGGACTCACCACAATGAAGTGATTGCTTGGCGTTTTGTCGATTATAGACGCAAATCCGCGGCAACGCTGTGGCGTTCTTCGGCCGGATTGGATTATCGCTCCATTTCAGAGGGTACAAAAAAATCTCTCACACAGTTACCTCGCGGGCCGTGTGAGAGATTCTGCATGGGTTAGCCAGTTGAGGACGAGCGGCTGAGGCTACCGATTATCGTTACGCTGCTCAAATGGAATCACTTCTCCGCCGCCCTGGGTAATGAGTGCCTTGAGTGTTTCCAAATCAAGTTTCGACGAGAGCGTTTGAATTGACCCGTCCGCAAATGCGGCCAAAAAGGAGTCTTGTCCCTCGGCAAGCATTCCGGAAAAGGGATTCCCGGCGTCGACGACCAGGTCGTCGGGTTTGGTCCAGGGCACGGCCGCCGAGGGAGCCGCTTGAAGCAGCAGGATCGTGTTGCTCGAGCCGTCGGTAATACTCTGCAGGCGGGCAGGTGCGCCGGCCTTGCCCATAACCGAATCGGCGGTGAGTGGAGCGAGGAAGCGGGTATGCCCCGGCTTCACCGCGCCTTCTTTGAGGTCACCGGATGAGCGGAAGATTACCGGCATCTTTTCCAGCAGGGCGAAATTGTGCGGACTGTCCCAGGCTTCGTCCAGGTGAAATTCCTTGTAAAGTTCTTCCTCACCGAGGTAGGGAAGGAGCAAGACGCGCCAGCTCAGCAATCGCTTGCCGGACTCATCCGTCAAAGCCTGTGGGGGAAAGGCATCGGCCACGCTATGGAAATTATGCATGGCCAGCGCAAGCTGCCGGAGTGCATTCATGTTTTCAGCTCGCTGACGATTCGTGAGCGCAGCCGCTGCCATTTCCGCAATCGGTTTATCGCCTTGGTTCTTGAGCATGACACGTTCCTGCACAGCTGTCAGCAGTTCGACTTTTTCCCCTTTGGTCGAGAAGGAATTTGCGAGCGAGTTCATCCTCTCGGCAAAATCGGCGGCCTGCTCTGGCTTGGCGAAGAACGCGTCACCCCGGAGTTTGGAATTGGCTGGCGTCCCACTGACCCGAGCCCATTCGATATTGACGAAGCTGCGAAAGGCTTTCGCCAAGGAATCGTTTCCATAGGGTGCCGATTGAATGACCTTGCGGTACTCCGCAGCCATGACCATGGCCATCCCGACGGCGTCTTGCCGGGATTCGAGCGCAGCCGTCAGGTCCTCCGAGGGCGCGCCATTCACCGCTGCGAGTAATTCAAGGCTCTCTGGGGACATCGTCAGGAGGACGGAATCCTTGGTAGGCTGGATTGACTGTTCGGTCAACGCTGGATTGGCCTCGAGCGCCGCGGCACAGCGCTCGGGCTGGTCGCAGCGAATGATCAACCCCACCTTCGAAAGATCTCCCAGCAAGGTCTCGGTCTCGAGGACAAAGTAAACCCGCTTCGCACCCGCATCTCGGAGCTTTTGTACGAAATCAACCGCTTGCCTCCAAGTCGGCGTGTCTTCGGCCAATTCAGGGACCTGCAGCAGTGGGCTGAGTTCGGTTTGTCTCGCCCAAGACAGGATCTCGCTGAAACCAAACTGGTCGATGTCAGCCCAAACTACAATTTGAGCGTCGGCATCGATCTGCGGCGGAAGAGGATCCAACCGCTGGGCAGCGAGACTCGTCGGAAACAGCAGCGCGAAGCTGAACAGAAACGTGAAAAGCGAGAGTCGTTTTATTCGCATGAAGATATCTCCGTGTCAGGTATGAAGTGATGAAAGACGGGGAAAGTCTTGAGGTTTGCCCTTTCAGGCTTTCTGGTCGGAACCAGCCCGCAAAAGAGCCTCGCCCATCAAGAATTAGTTGCGCCACCGCAGACGCCGGGTGCGCAGCACTTCCGGCAATTTTCCGCTTTGCAGCGAAAACTCGGCGGACTCACCGTCCGGACCGGTTTTCATTTCGTAGCCGATCGGTTCGCCAGTAAAGAGGTCGACTTGGGCTGGCAGGTCAGTCAGTTCCGCAAGGTTCTTGGGCAATTGACCGCCACGAGTTGCTGCGAAGTGACGGACTGCCTCGATGGTCAGTAAACGATGATGCTGCGACGCATTCCGCAGCTCGGCATCGAACGTAGCGTTGACCGCCGGCCAGAGCATGATTCCCAAAACCGTACCGAGATTTCGCAAGCCGACCGCGTTCGCCTCTCTATCGAGTCGCTCCATTACCGAATTCACTGCAGCCCGAGCCTTGGGGTAAGGTTGCAGGGAGGCCGCGAGCAGTTCGTCGCTCATCGTCCGCAGTTGTCGCGAGGCATCGACGGCAATCGCCTGCTCGGGAGACATGGCCGCCACTTTATCCTCGGCGAGCCCGGACTGGACCAAGCGTTTTCGTGAGTCGCGGGCATCCTTGGCGACTTCGGCGGCCAGCAGCAGGTTCAGGCCGAGTTGCCCCCCGCTCAAGCCGCTTTCGAAGCCAAAATCAGCAAGCCCACCAAAGTCCGCGGCGGCTCGAGCCCACTCCCGCTGCCAGGTGGCGCGGTCCCAGTTTCGCTGCTCGGCATCCTTGAGCAGAGGAAAGAGCCGCTCGAAGCTGCTTAATTCGAATTCCAGGGACCGCAGCAGCGGACCCCGTTCGTGGGGAACCGTGGCCAATGCGAAATAGAGGTTGGGACACCCCGGGGTGCGAATCGCATCTTCGACCGCTTCTTGCATGATTCCCTCGATGGCGATCCCGACCAGTTGTTGAATCAGGGTCTCGCCTTGGCGGACAAAGGCGGCGAGGCGATAGCCGCAGCGAATCGACGCGACAGCTCCGGCGAAGTCGCGCCGTCCCAATTGCTCCAGCACTCGAAATCTGAGGAGCCGAGCCAGCTCCCGATACTCCTGGACTTCGGGCAAAAGGAATCCAAAGACATCCTTTCCCCGCAAGTCTCGTAACCGCAGGTCCCAGCTCTGGTCCTCGCATTCGGCAAACCGCTCCAGCTCGACATAGACTTGTTGGAATCGCTCAAGTCGCTTGGTGAGGTCAGCCGGGTCAGGATTGGCATCGCCGAGGGCGACTTGATACTCCGCCCAAGCAACTAGCCCGGTTGGGCTACCGCTGTGATAAAAGACCAAAGCCCGTTCGAGATGAACCGATGCTCTACCCGGCCGCAGCGAGAGCTCGCTGGGCCAAAATCGATACGCCAGCTTCATTGCTGGAGCGGCAGCGGGCTCGGTTACCAGGTCTGATTCGCGCGGGATGCTCGGCACAGTTGACGGAGCGGGCTGGTCGCGCCAGCCATTTTGAATTTGCTTCAACGTTGCCGTCGAGCCCAAGGGCTGGTCTTGGCCGAAGCTGCTGGGCGAGCTGACTGTCGACAGGGCGAGCCAAACCAGACCGGCGACCGCGAACGCCCTGGGAATTTGTCGCGGGTAGCGAACGGATGAACTCATGCTCAGACCTCAAGAAGAAGGAAAATTTAACGTTTGGTTTTCAAATCAATCCACGTCGCGTTTCCGCCAGCTCCGAAAACCTCATGCCTCGATCAGTCGCGTCCCGCTGACCTAGAACCGCAAATTTCGAAAATCGCCTCGCCCCGGCTGGTAGCGGAAGAACTCGTCGTTGGGGCGGCCATCGCCAGGAGGCGCCTTCATCGATTGGGCCTCGCCTGCAGGCGCCCTCGCCGATGCCGAAAGCAGGCGATCCAATTCATTGCCGCTCCGCGGTGCCGTTGTCAGGACTGTTGAGCGTCGAGCCACGATCGCTTGAGCCAGATCCTCTGCGTTCGATCCGAACCAGTCGAGCAAGTTAAAACCTGCAGAGCCTCGACCGCCTTGATTGCTCGCGTTAACTGCAGATGCTGAGGGGACAGCGGCAGCCTGCGGGTTACCCTCCGCAGCGAGCTCGGAAGTCTTCGCAAGCTGCTCGCTTGGCAGGACGCTTTCAGGCCGCATCGGATTGGGCCACCATCCACTCGAAGCCATCGCGACGAACAGGAGGCTGGCGGCAACCAGCCCGCTCGCTGCGCCGCTGGCGAAGCCGATCCAATGGCGGTGCCGAATGCGAATAATTGAAGTCTCGATCGTCTTCGAGGTATCGAGAGCTGTCGTCGTCGCAGTCGCCTCCGCAGCCGTCTCCGCCTCCGCCGCCGCGCGACCCGCCTGCCAGCCCGCTTGATACAGCATCGCCTCCAGCCCGCTGACCGGCACCGGCCGCAGCTGACCTAACTGCTGCTCGAAAGCACTGGAAGAGTTGCGTGGTTCATGGGGAGTCGTCATGCTGGCATTCCGGTAAAAAAGAGTCCTGACACCTTTTCAGTCGACGTGGGCGGTGAGGAGTTGTTTCAGGCGATCGAGCCCGGCGACGTACTCGCGGTGGGCGGCCGAACTGGAGAGCTCAAACGCCTCGGCGATCTGGCGAAAAGTCAAACCGCTCCAGAGATGAGCCACCACAATCTCGCGCGTTGACTCATCAAGTTGCTCGAGCGCTGCCTGAACCTCGGCTGGAGAAGCAAGCGAGTCATCGCCCGCCAGCCGCGGCTCGATGAACCACGCCGGACGCTCGGCCGCCACCCGCTGTTCGCGCTGCCGCCGCCGCTGGTCCGATCGCCAGCGGCTGAGCGCCTCGTTCCGGGCAACTCGCGCCAGCCAGGCGACCGGGTCATCAGGCACCGGCACTTCGCGGGCCAAGCGAATGAAGGCTTCCTGCACGCAGTCCTCGGGGCTGGAGCAGCGCAGCCGACAGAGCAGCGCCAGCGACGCGGCGTGTTTCCGCCAGAGGTTTGCCAGTTCATCAGCCCCGATCACGGTGGAAGTCTTTCAGTCGTTGAGCTTGCGGTTACCAGCATGACGCCGCCGACGTGAGTCTGTCCCGGGAAAAAGAGCAGGAAAGGCGGAAGAGGGACTCTCACGGCGCTGCGCGAGAGAGTAGGAGGGAGAGCAGGAGAACAGTAGGAAAGGCGGAAGAGGGACTCTCACGGAGGCACGGAGGCACGGGGGGAGGAAGGGGGGGGATGCGGAATGAGGAATGAGGAATGAGGAATGAGGAATGAGGAATGAGGAATGGGGAATGAGGGGGTGGAGTGGTTTGGTTTGGTGCTTTGATTCTAGTTTTGAGTCTTGGCGAAGGAATGGGATTTGATTTGAGGTTGGACATGAATTCCAGAGGGCTTACTTGATTTGCTGAACCACCTTTCTGCGTCATATCAGAGTCGCTTCCAACTCTCTTCCAACACTCTTCCAACTCGCTTCTACCTTTCCTCTACCTTACTTCTACCTCTTTCCCCCGTGCCTCTGTGCCTCCGTGAGAGACCGGTTTTCGGTTTTTCCAGCATCAAAAATTCAGCTGCCAATTCTCGTCGTTCAGTCGTGAATGGTCTATGCTTGCTCGTCGATTCATCACTCCCGTTTGACCTTGTGAGGATGCCCCCGATGCGAATGGTTGGCCTGATCCTTTGTGCAATCCTCTTTCCATTATTGTTATTGCCGAATTTAAACGCTCAATTCCTTATGGCTCAGCAGCAGTGGCAGGGAAGCGTATTGCCGACCCGGCTGACGGTGGGTTACTCCGTGCGTGTCGCTGACATCAATCGGGATCAGAAACCAGACTTGGTGATAGTTGATGCCAAGCGGGTACTGTGGCTGGAGAATCCAATCTGGAGTGAGCATGTGATCTGGGCGACGCCCGAGGCGAAGTTCGACAACGTCTGCTGCGCGGCGGAGGATATCGATGGTGATGGCGACCTCGACCTTGCGGTGGGTTGCGACTGGCAAGCGAACAATACGGCCAGCGGCGGAGCGATTGGCTGGCTGGAAGCCCCAGACGATCCGCGGCGGCCTTGGACGCATCACGCGATAACAGCCGACGAGCCGACGACACACCGGATGTACTGGGCCAACCTCGACGGCAAGGGGCCACGCTCGCTGGTCGTCGCGCCGCTCAAGGGCCGCGGTTCGAGCGCGCCGGGCTGGGATAACGTTGGCGTAAGGTTGTCGCGCTGGAAGGTGCCGGCCGAAGTGAGCTCGGGGAAGAAGGACGTCGGCTGGACCAGCACGACGCTGGTGCAGTCGCTCCCGGTGATGCACAATTTGCAGGTTGTCGATTTCAATCGCGATGGCCGCGATGAATTGCTGCTCGCCAGCTTCCGCGGCGTGCATCTTTGGCTGGCAGGCGAGGGCGAGTCGAAGGCAAGGCTGATTCAGCTGGGGGCGGGCGAGCAGGCGGGGGCAGCCCCGGCTCTGGGTGCCAGTGAAATTCGCATCGGCCAACTCTCGGCTGGAAGACATTTCCTCGGGACGATCGAGCCGTGGCATGGGAATCAGGTGGTTGTCTACGAACAGCCCACCGAAGTTAGTGTCGAGCAGGTGTTGGCCGGCAATGGGCCGCTCTGGACGCGGCGGGTACTGGATCGCGAACTGCAGTGGGGCCATGCGGTCGCCTGCGTGAATCTCGACAGCGACACTGAAGATGAACTCGTGATTGGCGTGCGCGACGATGCTGGCTCCAGTCGCTGTGGGGTGCGGATTTATGATTGCCAGCCCTCAGGCGAGTGGACCCGGACGCTGCTCAACCCGGGCGAAGTCGCGGTCGAAGATCTCGCGGCAGCGGACCTCGATGCGGACGGCCAAGCCGAGATCATCGCCGTCGGCCGGGCGACTGGGAATGTGGTGATCTACCGGCGGAAGTGAAGTGCCAAGTAGCTCAGCTTCAACACGTTTACATGAAGGTGAGCCTAAACGAATCGAGCCCGGAATTCGTCGCTACCTGAAGTGCCTCACCGAAATCTCAAATGGGCCAGTCGCGGCCGTTCTGACGAAATGACTCCGGAAACAGTCCAGCGACGGCTCGGCAGGCTGGAGCAACTTTTCCAAGCGTGGCTGGAGTTGAAAAAGCTGCGGCCGATGCCGCCCGAAGAGTGGCCGTAGAGCCCTGCCAAAGCCGTTGGTAACGGGATAGCCCGTTTGCGGTTAGGGTCCGCGAGCCTCTCCGAAAGCCAGCCTCGGCCCAGTCCGCCTGCAGGTTTGGGTAGTCTTCGTGTTATCTTGCTGAGTCGAACTCGTCTGCGCGGCGTTTTATTCGGAATGGGAACGAACCTCAATGTTCACGCTTTTAACTTGGCTGGTCTGCCTGCCGTTGGCGATTTGGATCGCAGGAGCCCTGTACTACGACGTGGCCGGAGCTGCTCAGCAGGGCTGGTTGCTGGTCGCCGGCTGGTTGGCAATGGTTCTCGCCTGGTTGCTGCTGGGACCGGGAGGTACAAACGGATTTTTCTGGCTGCTGATCACCGAGGGGTTGTTTTTCGCCTGGTGGCTGACGATCCCAGCCCAGCAGCATCGCGAGTGGGACCCTAACTTCTCCACCCCAGCCCGATTTGCTTGCAACGGCGATCTGATCACGGCCGAGCATGTCCGGAATACCGAGTACCAATCGCTCGAGGAGTCGACGCCGCGCTACGAAACGCGAACCTATCGGCTTTCGAATTTGCGCGGGCTGGATGCGTTGATTCTCTACTGGGGTTCGCCCTACATGTGCCACCCGATGTTCGTGTTCGATTTCGGACCGGACGGGCGGCTCTGTTTTTCGATCGAGGTCCGCTACCGCAAGGGCCAAGAGTATGACTTTCTCCGCAGCCTCTACCGGCAACAGGAGTTGATGTACGTGGTCAGCGACGAGCGCGACGCAATCTTGCGACGTACCAAATTTCTCCCCAATCAGCAGATGTACCTTTACCGGATTAACATCGATCCACTAACCCTCCGCGCGTTCTTCTTTGAATATTTGACTCAGGTGAATGGCTTGGCCGATATGCCGCGCTGGTATCACGGGTTGACGGCGAACTGCACGACGGGGATTTACCTGCAGAGCCGAGCCCGCATGAAATGGGACTGGCGGATGCTGCTTAATGGCCAGCTCGATCGGCTGCTCTACGATCGCGGAGTGATTGATCGGAGCTTGCCATTCGAACAGCTCAAAGTCCAGAGTGAGGTCACAGCGATCGCCAATCGCGCTCCGGCCGAAGGGTTTGGAGATGCGATTCGCCGCGAGCTGCCGGGGTATCGCTGAGCGCAGCGGTCGGGAAGGCACCCATTTCTAAGGGTGTGTGTGAATAAGCGGAGGGGTTGGCCTGCGCCGGAATTGGAGCTTGGCCCTGGGGTAATTGCGCGCTGCCCAGCCTATCTCCAGGGGATGAGGGGTTACTCATCGATTGCAACCACTCTGGTCGGGCTCGATGGGGTATAAACAGGGCATCAGGTCTTTGGTTTGCTGGAGCGAAATGATGCTGCGGAAATTGATTGGCCCCCGCGGGGCCGTCTGTTTGGTTTGCCTCGGATGGGTGCTCGGACTGGCAGGGGCGGTGACTGGGCAGGAGTCGACCGAGACTCGCTGGTACAAGGGGAATCTGCACACCCACTCGCTTTGGAGCGACGGGGATGACTTTCCGGAAATGGTCGCCGACTGGTATCTCCGGCACGATTACCAGTTTCTGGCACTGACCGATCACAATGTCCTCGGCACCGAAGTCCGCTGGATGAAAGTCAAGGAGATCGAGAGACGCGGAGGTCCAGAGGCAATCGGCAAGTACCGTTCGCGGTTTGGCGACGATTGGGTGCTGCAGCAGGGAACTCCCGGCGCAGAGGACCATGCGATTGGCCTGCGTCCGCTGGTCGAGTATCGGACGCGTTTGGAAGAGCCGGAGAAGTTCCTCTTGATTCCGGCGGAAGAGATTTCTGACGCAGTGGGCAAGTTACCTATTCATTTGAATGCCACCAACCTGCAGGAGATGATTCCTCCAGCCCGCGGCCAAACCGTCCGCGAGGCGATCGCCAACAACGTGCGGGCTGTGGCGGATCAGGCCCAGCGGAGCGGCCGCAAGATTCTCGTTCATTTGAACCATCCGAATTTCGGCTGGGCGGTGACGCCTGAGGACCTCGCCTTTGTTGCTGCGGAGCGCTACTTTGAGGTCTTCAACGGTCATCCCACTGTCAATCAACTGGGGGACGAAACGCGGCCCGGCTTGGAGCTGTTCTGGGACATCGCCAATACGCTGCGGATTGATCGCTTCAAAAGCCCGCCGCTGCTCGGTTTGGGGACCGATGACAGCCACAACTACCACACCGGCAAGGGAGCGACTTCCGGCCGCAGTTGGATCGTCGTGCGGGCTGACAAGCTCGACGCCGACACGCTGATCGAGGCGATCGGCCGGGGTGAGTTTTATGCCTCCAGCGGCGTGGTGCTCCGGGATGTCCGCTTTAACCCCGAGACAAAAACCCTGAAGCTCGAAATCGAGCCCCAAGAGGGCGTCGAGTTCACAACGCAATTCATCGGCACGCCGAATGACTATGATCGGACCTGGCCCGCAGCCACAACCGAAGATGGTCGCCAGCTCACGGTTAAAGAGCGGTACTGCCCGAAAATCGGCACGGTCTTCGCAACCGAGACAGGGCTCGCGCCGAGCTACCAGCTGACCGGCAGGGAGCTCTACGTGCGCGCCTTGATTACCAGCAGCCG
>Ga0315904_10004612_pt1 | contig 19526 bp, 17 predicted proteins | sample LakEriMetagenome_6_FD_203529 | JGI IMG/M metagenome (GOLD analysis project Ga0315904, IMG submission 203529) | Freshwater fungal communities from buoy surface, Lake Erie, Ohio, United States - Buoy 12 MA120 | ecosystem: Environmental > Aquatic > Freshwater > Lake | place: USA: Lake Erie, Ohio...
TTCCCCGAACAGGCGGATCTCGCGCGTCTGCGAGATTCGAAATCCGAGATCCGCGAGTTGCGCCGCCGCGCCGACGAACTGGTCGATGCCGTGCTCGCCGCCAAGGAAGGCATCGATGCCAGCCTCGCGGAGGTGGTCGATCATTACGCGCCGGAGCGGATCGATCCGGTGGACCGCGCCGTGCTGCGACTGGCGACCCACGAAATCCTCAACGCTGGCACACCGCACAAGGTCGCGATCAACGAAGCCATCGAGCTTGCGAAACGTTTCGGCACCAGCGACTCCGGGCGCTTCGTCAACGGCGTGCTCGACCGCATCGCCCGCAAGTCCGGTGTGATGTCCGACGCCAGTCCGCAATCCTGACATCCCCGCCATGCAGTATCCCACGCCCTTCCAACGGAAAACCCTGTGGAACGCCGCCACCGGCCTGGCCATTCTCACCATCGGCATCCTGACAGTGGGATTCATCTGGCTGTTAGGGCGGCTCTTCGGTTTTCTGCAACCGGTACTCATCCCTCTGATCGTCGCGGGCATCATCGCCTACGTGCTCGATCCGGTGGTCAGACTGTTGGAGAAACGCGGCCTCGGCCGGTTGTGGTCCGTGGTGCTGGTGTTCGCCGGAATTCTGTTAGCAGCCACCCTGCTCGTCGCGGCGGTGGTGCCCGGCATCCAGCGCGGACATCACACGCTCAAAACCATGTTGAAAGGATCGGAGCCGGCGCAGGCGGTGGTTGAAGATGGGGCGGGCGACCCGGACACCGAACGCCTTGGCGGCGTGCTGGCGCGCGAACTGTCATCGATGCGCCACGATCACCGCCACAACGTCATCGGCTGGCTGCTCACCGAGATGGACGACGCGGGCGAAGCGCTGCCCATTACCGGCTCGGCCGCCGCGCCGGCGCCACTGGACAGTTTCGCAAAAAGCCGCGCGGGCCGGATGCTGTTTGAATACAAGGGCACGATTTTCAAAACCACCCGCGAGTGGGTGAGCGCGGGATCCACCCGCATCCTGCGTTTCCTCGGTCTGCTGCTGGGCATGATCATGGTGCCCATCTATCTGTTTTTCTTCCTCAAGGATTCCGCCGCCATCCGCGATCACTGGCATGATTATGTGCCGCTCAAAGCCTCGCATTTCAAAACCGTGCTGGTGGACACCTTGCAGGAGATCAACGGCTATCTCATCTCATTCTTCCGCGGCCAGATCGTGGTCGCGGCGATCGACGGCCTTTTGGTTGGCATCGCGCTGACGTTTTTCGGACTGCCGTATGGTTTCCTGATCGGCATCTTCATGGCCATCCTCGGAGTGATTCCCTACATCGGCAACATCCTGTGCCTGATCCCAGCGTGCATCATCGCCTGGCTGCACGCGCGCGACGCCGCTCCCTTCGGCATGGAACCCTGGGCCTATGTCGCAAGCGTCGTCGCCATCTTCGTGGTGGTGCAACAAATCAACTCGCTGGTCACCGCGCCCAAGATCGTCGGAGACTCGGTGGGGCTGCACCCGCTGACAGTCATCTTTTCGATGCTGTTCTGGTCGCTGGTGCTGGGAGGTTTCATCGGAGCCTTGCTGGCGGTGCCCTTGAGCGCCGCCGTCAAAGTCCTGTTCCGTCGTTTCATTTGGGTGCGCAGGATGCGCGGGCCGGATGAAGCGGTTCAGTCGGTCTCCGCGTGACCGAGCACTTCGACTTTGACGGGGACCACGCCGCGTTGGCGGAAACCAAGCCGCTCGGCGCTGCCGATGGTGAGATCAATGATGCGGCCGCGGATGAAGGGGCCGCGGTCGTTGATGGTGACGATTTCGGATTTGCCGTTGGCCTGGTTGGTCACGCGCACCTTGGTGCCCATCGGCAGAGTCTTGTGCGCGGCGGTTGCCCCCTTGTCGCAGAGGCGCTGGCCGCTGGCGGTCTTGGTGCCGCGGTTGGTCCGGATCGAGTACCAGGAGGCTTTGCCGAGCTGGACGTCTTTGACGGCATATTGCGGCTCGTGGTGCTTCTTCGAGTTGGCCTGGCCGGTTGTCGCGCAACCGGGGAGGATCATGACGCCGGCGATTGCCAGGGCCACGGATTTGTAGTTCCGGGTCAGGTTCATCGTGTTTTGTCTGGTTTGATTACCGTCGCTTGGCGGGGGGCGTCAGCGCACGGGCTCGCCGACTTAAAAAGCCTGGTCCTGAACATTCAAGGAAAACCTTGCCGGGCCAAAATCGGACACATCCTTGAATTTTCGGGCTATTTTCGGGATTTGTTTAGGTTTTCTTAATATTTTTCTGGTCATTCGCACGGGGTTTTTGCTAGTTGTTCGGGCGATGCTTGAGCACCTGATGCCGTCATGCCGAAGCCGCTTCACCGGGCGGGACTTCGATTTTGTGGCGTCGGTTCTCGCGCCGGAAGGACCGCGTTGCCATCTCGCGAAACTCTGGAAGGACTCGGACGGCATGCGCGAGATGCTTGATCTCAAGGAAATCTTCCGCTGCCTGATCGAGTCGCCGGCGGCGATCCAGATATCGCCGAGGTTTTACTTCTACGTAATGGTACGCCACGCCTTCCTGCAGGCGGAGTTGGGCGATGTGGAACTGGCCGACTACGTGGCTGGCGTGCTCGCCAAGCGGGTGAGCGCGGAGGGTGGCGATCCCTTGCAGGACGTGACACGCGGATTCACGCACGCGGCGCAGTTTCTCTCGTTCATCGGTTCATCGAAAGGCCGGATGCGCTATCACCTGCAAGTGGCGGCCGGCAACCAGTTTCTGGTGCTCACCGGCCTGTATCCGGATTTCATCCGCCGCCGCAGCGAGAGGGGCGGGGCGCCTGATTTGGATTTCTACGAATCGTTCGCGCAACGCGCCTTCCGCATCGCCGCGAACCAAAGCGCGATCCCAAAAGGACGCTCAAGACGGATTTTCGGCACGCTTTCCGAGGTGCTGCCCACTGCGCGCCGCTCGCTCAACCGGATGGCGGAGGAGTTTGTTTTCCTGGGCGAGTGATGATGCCCTCAGCCGTTCCTCCGCACGATGTCGGCGGCGGCCCCAATGATGGGGTCGGGTTTGAAAGGAAAGCCATGGCAATCAAACTCCGTATGGCGGATGAAATGCCATGAAATTGAGGAAGAAAACCATCGCGACAGCATTCATCGCCCAGCTCGCGCTCGGTGGCCTCCTCCACGCCGAACGGGAATTGTCCGTTTTCGACAACGGCCTTACCGCCCTCCGGACTGCGGAGGAACAAGCCGCATTGCTCCAAAAACTGGGTTATGACGGCATTTGCACACGCCCGGAGAAGGCAAGCGATGAACTCTTCACCGCAATGGACCGTCACGGCATCATGATCAGCGCGACCTATGTCGCGCTCCCGGCAAAGGCAGATCCGCAGGTTCCGCCAGGCATCGCGGACCACATCCGCAAGCTGAAGGGCCGTAAAACATTGGTCTGGCTGGCCATCACCAACGACAAGGCAGACGAAAATTCCGCTCTTTCCCTCATCCGCGAGGTCTGCGATCTGGCGTCCGCGAACGATCTTGAAGTCGTCCTTTATCCGCATGTCGGATTCCTCACCGATACCCTGGCTGAATGCGAGCGCCTGAGAAAACTCGCCGACCGCCCGAATCTCGGGATCAGTTTCAACCTCTGCCATCATCTCTGTCAGGACGGTCCCGCCACGATCGAAGCCGCGCTCAAGGATGCGGCTCCCCACCTCAAGCTTGTGCAAATCTCCGGAGCCGATGAGATCCCTCCAGGAAAACCCGACTGGCGGCGTCTCATCCAGCCGCTGGACAAGGGAACCTTCGACATGCGGCGGGTTCTCCGCACTCTGGACTCGATCGGTTACAAAGGTCCGGTAAACCTCCAGTGCTATCAGATCAAGCAACCCGCCGGACAGCACCTCGCCGCATCCATGGAGGCATGGAAAAAGCTCAACAAGAATATCACAACTCCATGAACACCCGCAGACAGGCACTCGGGAAACTCGCCACGGCGGGTGCCGGATTCACGATCCTTCCCGCCGCGCTCCGAGGCGCGGGCGCTCCATCGAAACGTGTCAACATCGCCATGATCGGCACAGGGCGGCAGGGCATCGAGGTCAACATGGCCACCTTCCTCGGCATGCCCGTGGTCCGCGTCATCGCCGTTTGCGACGTGGACCGCCTGCGCGTCAAACACGCCAAGGGCATCGTGGACAAAGCCTACGGCAACCATGACTGCAAAATCTTCCATGACTTCCGCGAAGCCATCGAGGCGGACGGTCTCGATGCCGTCATGATTTCCACACCGGACCATTGGCATGCCATCATCGCCCTTGCCGCCATGAAAAAGGGCCTGCGCGTCTGCTGCGAGAAAGCGATGACACGCTACTTCGACGAAGGCCGCGCCCTTGCGGACATGGCGGAAAAAACCGGCGTGGTCTTCCGCCTCGACAGCGAATGCCGTTCCCACGCCTACATGCAGAAGACCGCCAACCTCGCGATGAACGGCTATCTGGGAAACATCCGCCGCTTTGAGGTCGGAGTGCCGGAGGAATTCCAGGAAGGCTTCGGCGATCCGAAACCGATGCCCGTTCCTGATTTCCTCGATTATGAAATGTGGCAGGGACCCGCGCCGCTGCGGCCCTACACGCGGGACCGCGTCCATCGAACCGATCCTGCGACCGGCGCGCCGCTCGGCCGGCCGGGGTGGTTGCGTATTTCCGACTACTGCGCCGGCATGGCCTGCAACTGGGGCGGCCATCTCATCGATGTCGCCAACATGATCAACGGCACCAGTCATTCGGGTCCGGTCAGCGTCGAGGGAACCGGCAGCTTTCCAGAAAATGCGAACAGCTTGTGGGACACCATCATCGGCATGGATCTCCATTACAGATATGCCAACGGTGTGACCCTCGACTATAAGATCTCCACCCCCTATCTGCGGGTCGAGGGCGACGAGGGATGGATCCAGGCGCATTGGAACAGCAAGGGCGGCATCCAGGCACACGACCGCAAGATACTCACGATGAAACCGCGCCCGAATGACAAACCCGTGCCGTCCCGCACCGACAAGGCGGATTTCATTTCCGCCATCACCGAAGGCACGCCCGTCATGATCGACGCCGAGTCCGGCCACCGCGTGAACACCCAATGTCTGTTAGGACTTGCCGCCATCAAGCGCGGGAAAAAACTCGAGTGGGACCCGGTGAAGGAGACCGTCACCAACGATGCCGAAGCGCTGGCAGCCATCAAGGGAACCTACCGCGAGCCGTGGGATCTGAAAAAGTTCGCGGGATGAGGCTCACTCCGCACCCAGTCTGAAAAACGCCGCGTTGTCCGGTGAGGTGAACTCCATCTCGATATCGCCCTGCGGATTGATCGAAACGCTGTTCGCCGGTGCCGGGAAGTCGAGGAAGTCTGCAAGATTCGTCGATTTCTTCCAATCCATCGTCAACTTGAATTTCCCGGTCGCCGGATTGCGGGAAATCAGCGGCGTGCCGACGTGAAGAGCCTGCACTTGGGATGCGGTGAATAGTCCTGCGGTGTTTGCGTTGGTCATCAGAGCGCTCACCAGCGCGGGCTGGCTGACCTGCCAATCGTATCCCAGCGCGCTCATCAGGAATTCCGCAGCGTCGTTCAAGCCGTCGCTGTCGGTGTCATCGTTTGCCGAAAGCGCCCGGCCGCTCAGGTTGATTTCGAAGGGATGCTCATCCGCATCGTCACTGGCGATGTGGAGCGTCGCCGACTTGAGGCCGCTCGCCGGTGATGAGAACTGCACGGTAAAGGTCGTGCTGCCCGAGGGGCCGTTCACCGGAGCCACAGGCGATGTGGATACCGTGAAGAACTCTGCATCCGCGAACAGATCGCCGCGCTCAAGCAGGCCAACCAGGGATGGGGAGCACGGCGCATCGCGCAGGTGCTGCGCCGCTGGTTCCTCATGCAGGCCAGCCCCGAGACGGTGCGCCGCACCTTGCACAAGGAGGAACTCATCGCACCCGCTCCCCGGCGGCCCAAACGCAATCCCTCCAAGCCCCGCTTCTACGAGCGGGCACCCCCCAACCAGATGTGGCAGAGTGACATCTTCTGCTTCCGGCTGGGTGGCAACAACGCCTACCTGATCGCCTTCATGGACGATTACTCGCGGTTCATTGGCATCGACGCTCAAAGAGCGCCGCTTGCGGTTCCATTCGCCATTCTGCAGAAGTCATGAAAGCCCTCTGGTGCTTCTCATTTCGTGTGGTTTCGTGCCTTTCGTGGTTTCTTCTTCAGCATCCGGATTGATGGCTGCGGGCCTTGGGGATCGATGTCCCCACCACGGACTGGGACTGATAGTCCCAGCGACTAGCCCTTCTTCTGCGCGTGTTCGAGCGCGGCGGCGATGAATCCGGAGAACAGCGGATGCGGATGGTTCGGCTTGGATTGGAACTCGGGGTGGAACTGCGCGCCGACGTAGAACGGGTGATCGGGCAGTTCGATGATTTCCACCAGGCCCTCCTCGGCGGAAACGGATGAGATCACAAGACCCGCTTCCTGCAACTGCTCCTGATAGTCCGAGTTGAACTCATAACGATGGCGGTGGCGTTCCTGGATGCGGTCCTTGTTGCCATACAACTGGGCCGCCTTGGTGCCGGCGAAGAGGATCGATTCACAGGAACCGAGACGCATGGTGGCTCCCATGTCCTCGACGCCCTTTTGCTCCTCCTGCAAACAAATCACCGGGTGCATGGTGGTCTTGTCGAACTCGGTGGAGTTCGCATCTTTCAAGCCGCAGACATTGCGCGCGAACTCGATGGTGGCGATCTGCATGCCGAGACAGATGCCGAAGTAGGGAATGCGGTTCACACGGGCATACTGCGCCGCCTGGATCTTGCCCTCGGTGCCGCGATCGCCGAAGCCGCCGGGAACCAGAATGCCGTCCACTTCGCCGATGATGGATTCCGGGCCGCGATCTTCGATGGACTCGGTGTCCACCCGTACGATCTGGACCTTGGTGTCGTGATGCGCGCCGGCGTGGATGAGTGATTCGTAGATGGATTTGTAGGCGTCCTGCAGTTCGATGTATTTGCCGGCTACGGCGATGGTCACCTTGTGTTTGGGATGGATCACCCGTTGCACGAAGCTCTCCCATTTCTCCAAAGCAGGCGATGGCGTGTGGCCGAGGCCGATCTTGTCCACCACGAGGCGGTCGATCTTGTCGCGGCGGAGGTCGAGCGGACATTCGTAAATCGTGTGTGCCACATCGCGGAAGGCGACGACGTTCTTGCGCTCGACGTTGCAGAACATGGCGATCTTCTTGCGGTTGTCCTCGTCGAGATCCGCCTCGGTGCGGCAGATGATGATGTCCGGCTGGATGCCGATCTCGCGGAGCTTGGCGACGGACTGCTGGGTGGGCTTGGTTTTCACTTCGCCGGCGGCCTTGATGTAGGGCAGCAGCGTGACGTGGATGAAGCAGACGTTTTCCTTGCCGACTTCCAACGCGTATTGGCGCAGCGCTTCGAGGAAAAGCAGACCCTCCATGTCGCCGACGGTGCCGCCGATCTCGGTGATGAGCACGTCCACGTCCGGATTGTTCGCGGTCACCTGCTGAAGGCGGGATTTGATTTCATCGGTCACGTGCGGGATGAACTGCACGGTCTTGCCGAGATATTCGCCGCGCCGCTCCTTCTTGATGACGGAATCGAAAACCTGGCCGGAGGTCAGGTTGTTCATTCTTGATAGAACGCCGGAGGTGAAACGCTCGTAATGGCCGAGGTCGAGGTCGGTTTCCGCGCCGTCGTCGAGCACATAGACCTCGCCGTGCTGATAGGGCGACATGGTGCCGGGATCGACGTTGAGATAGGGATCGAACTTTTGCATCAGCACTTTGAGACCGCGGGCCTCCAGCAGCGTGCCGATGGATGCGGCCGCAAGGCCCTTGCCGAGTGAGGAAACGACGCCGCCGGTGACGAAGATGTATTTCATATAAGTGATGAGTGAGCGGTGGAAAGAAGACGTTCGATTTCGCGGGCTTGTTCGGGAGTATCGACGCCGGGAGAAGTGTCGTTTGTCAGCAGCACCTTGATGGACGCGCCGTTTTCCAAAGCGCGGAGTTGTTCGAGCGACTCGGCTTGTTCCAGCGGCGATGGCGGCCAACTGACGAAGCGCTCAAGGAAACTCCGGCTGTAGGCGTAAATGCCCTTGTGGCGCAGAACCGGCAGTCCGGGCACGGCATTGCGGAAATACGGCAGCGGAGAGCGCGAGAAATACAAGGCGCGCCCGTCGAGCGCGATGACGACTTTGACCACATTGGGATCGTTCACCGCCGGGTCGCCGGGATCGAGCGGGTTGGCGGCGGTGGCCATGTCGAGCGACGGATCGGCGGCCATCGTTTCCGCGAGCCGGTCGATGAGCCCGGGGTCGATCAGTGGTTCGTCGCCCTGAATGTTGAGAATGTGCGTGGCCTGCGGCGCGGAGTGCAGGGCTTCGGCGATGCGGTCGGTGCCGGTCGGGTGCTCCGGCGAGGTCATCACGGCCTTTCCGCCGAAACCTTCCACCGCCCTGAGAATCCGCTCGTCGTCAGTGGCGACGAGGATTTCATCGAGGAGGGAACACTCCCGGCAACGCTCCCAGACATGTTGGATCAGCGGTTTGCCGGCGATGGGATGCAGCGGTTTGCCGGGGAAGCGGGTGGAGCCCCAGCGCGCGGGCAGGACACCGACAACATGGATATTTGATGAGGAATGCGGCACGCCTGTAAAAGGTTGGGCGAGCGTATGGCGGAGGACGCGCGGCGGACAAGAGCGGTTTCCAAAAAATCTCCGGGATTGTCAGATGCCCCCGGAATTGCCATCCAGCGCGCGCGGATTCACCCGCAGCACCCACATGAAACCGACTCTCCTCGTCCTCGCAGCCGGAATGGGCAGCCGTTATGGCGGCCTGAAACAAATCGATCCGATGGGCCCCAACGGCGAAACCGTGCTCGATTATTCGGTTTACGACGCCATCCGCGCCGGCTTTGGCAAGGTGGTCTTCATCATCCGCGAGGATTTTGCGCAGGCGTTCCGGGATGGGATCGGCGCGCGTTTCGCGGACCGCATCGAGGTGGACTACGCGTTTCAGAAACTCGACGACCTGCCGGCGGGTTTCAGTGTGCCGGAAGGCCGCGAAAAACCCTGGGGCACCGCCCACGCGGTGCGCGCCGCGCGTCATGCGGTGAAAGGCCACTTCGCCGTGATCAATGCGGATGACTTTTACGGGCACGACGCCTACCAGCGCGCGGCGGCGTTTTTCAGCAGCCTGCCGCATGATGCATCCGGTGCGATGGCCATGGTCGGCTACCCCCTTGAAAATACTTTGTCCGAACACGGCCGCGTCAACCGCGGCATCTGCCGCATCGACGAGGGCGGCTTCCTCACCAACGTCGAGGAATACCTCGACATCGAGCGCGAGGCCGACGGCCATGTGCGCGGCAACGCGCTCGACGGCAAACGCCACATCGTGCCGCCCGGATCGCTGGTATCGATGAACTTCTGGGCCTTCGGTCCGCTGTTTTTCGCTCAGCTTGAAGAAGGCTTCACCCGTTTCCTCAGAGAATCCGGCGACCAGTTGAAATCCGAATGTTATATCCCGACCGTGGTGGACCAACTTATCCACGGCGGCGGTCACTCGCAATGCGGGGTTTTGCAAACCACCAGCCAGTGGTTCGGCGTCACCTATCCCGCGGACAAGCCATTCGTCGTGGAGTCCATCCGCAAGCTCATCGCCAATGGCGAATATCCCGCGAAACTCGTCTGATTCTCGTGTGATCTTTCCAACAACCCAACACCCACACCACCGTGCCTTCTTCCCCCCCGTCTCATGATGTCCGCGCCATCGCGGCGATGTTCGACATCCGCGCCGACTTCGTCCACGCGCACGCTTACGGATCCGGCCATATCAATGACACCTATTGCGTGTCGTTCGACCAGGCGGGCCAGCGCGTGCGCCACGTCGTCCAGCGCATCAATCACAAGGTCTTCAAGGACCCGCCCCGTTTGATGGAGAACATCGAACGGGTCACCCGTCACGCGCTCGCCACGCTCAAGGCCGCCGGCAATCCGCAGGCTTACCGCCACACGCTCACCTGCATTCCGGCGCTTGATGGTAAATTTTTTGCCAATGACAAGGACGGGAATTTCTGGCGGGTCTATCCCTTCATCGAGGGCGCGCGCGGTTATGACGAACTCGAAACCAACGAACAGGCCTATCAGGCGGCGCGTGCCTTCGGCGAGTTCCAGAAACTCGCCGCAACCCTCGGCGGCGAACGTCTTCACGAAACGATCCCGGATTTCCACCACACGCCCAAACGCCTTGAAGCTCTCAAAGCCGCCGTCTCGCTCGACAGCGCGGGTCGTGCCAGGGAATGCGCCGCGGAAATCGACTTCGCATTCGCACATGCCGCCGATTGCTCGCGCGTGATCGACATGATCGCCACGGGTCAAATCCCCGAGCGCGTCGTCCACAACGACACCAAGCTCAACAACGTGCTGCTGGACGACGCCACCGCCGAGGGTGTTTGCGTGATCGACCTGGACACCACCATGCCCGGATCGGTGTTGTATGATTTCGGCGACATGGTGCGCACCGCCACCCCGCCGACGCGCGAGGACGATCCGGACCCGGACGACAGCACCGTCAGGCTCGACCGCTTCGAGGCTCTGGCGCGCGGCTATCTCTCCAGCGCCGTGTTTCTAACCGATAGTGAGCGCGCGATGCTCGCCTTCTCCGGCAAGCTCATCACGCTGGAGGTCGGCATCCGTTTCCTCACCGATTACCTGAGCGGCGACGTCTATTTCAAAATCAAGCGCCAGCGCCACAACCTCGACCGCTGCCGCAACCAGTTCGCCTTCGTGCGGGCGCTTGAGAAGAACATGTCCGCCATGGAGGACATCGTGGCGCGTGTTGCCAACATGGAGGTCCCCGCATGAAAATCCTCGTCACCGGCGGCAGCGGATTCATCGGTTCCCACATCGTGGAGCACTATCAAAACCGTGCCACGGAAATCCGCGTGCTCGACAACCTGCGCACCGGTTACCGGCACAACCTTGATGGTTTCAACTGCGTGTTCATCGAGGGATCGGTGACCGACAGGGAACTGGTAAAGAAGGCGCTTGAAGGCGTGGATCTTGTCTTCCACCTCGCCGCGCTGGTCAGCGTTCCCGAGTCGATGGGAAAACCCGGCGAATGTGTCGATATCAACGTGCACGGCCTGCTCAACGTGCTCGAAGAAGCCTCCGCCGCCGGTGTGCGGAAACTCGTATTCGCATCCTCGGCCGCGGTTTATGGCGACAATCCCGTCGTGCCCAAAGTCGAGACGATGCTGCCCGAACCGAAGAGCCCCTATGCCATCACCAAACTCGACGGGGAATACTATCTCGACATGTTCCGGCGAGAGGGCCGTCTCGAAACCGCCGCGCTGCGCTTCTTCAATGTCTTCGGTCCGCGCCAGGATCCGAAAGGCGCTTACGCCGCCGCCGTGCCGATCTTCATCGAGAAGGCCGTCCGCGGCGAGGACATCACTGTCTTCGGCGATGGTTCGCAAACGCGCGACTTCATCTATGTGAAGGACATCGTCGGCGCGCTCGCTTTCGCCGCCGAAACCCCCGGCGTCACCGGTGTGTTCAACGCCGGCTATGGCGGACAAATCACCATCAACGAACTGGCCGCGCAAATCATCACCAACGCCGGAACCTCGTCGAAAATCCTCCACGCCCCCGAGCGGCCGGGCGACGTGAAACACTCGCGCGCCAGCGCCGACAAGCTTCTGGCAGCAGGATGGAAGCCGCGCCACACGCTGGAGGAAGGCCTCGCAAGCACTTTTGAATTCTTCAAGAAGCAGGGGCGTTCGTAAGAACGCGATCTTCCCGTCCTCGGCGTCCAACCCGTTCCCGTTCTCACGAACGGGCCTACGTGGTCTTTTCTCTTCCCCGCTCCGGGGAATCCCGCCACATCTTCGCGCGTGCCCTTGCCCGTTTTTGAAATCGCCGATGCATTGAAAAACGCCGCCGTCTCCGGCGAGCGTTCCCGCGTGCTGCTCAAGGCACCCACCGGCTCTGGAAAATCCACCGAGGTGCCAGGCATGCTGCTGGACGCCGGGATTTCGGGCATGATCCTCGTGATCGAGCCGCGCCGCATGGCCGCGCGCCTGCTCGCCGGATGGGTGGCCAAACAACGCGGTGCCACCCTCGGCCGCGAGGTCGGCTATGCCGTGCGCTTCGATTCGAACTACCGCGATGACACTCGCATCCTTTATCTAACCGACGGCGTGTTCCAACGCTGGATCCAGGACGATCCGGAACTCCATGGTGTGGGAGCCGTGATCTTCGACGAATTCCACGAGCGCCGCCTCGCGGTGGATGTCGCGCTCGCCCGTTGTCTCGATCTTCAGGAAGGCCCGCGCCCGGACCTGCGCGTGGTGGTGATGTCCGCCACGCTCGAAACCGCCGGACTCGCGGATTTTCTAACACCCGCCGTCTCGCTCGAAGCCGGCGGGCGCACCTACCCGGTGGACATCCTCTACCGTCCCGACCGACCGCAAGCCAACGACCGCCGCGGCGGTCCGCCGCGCGAGATTCCCATATGGGAGAAAATGGTAACCGTTTGCCTTCAAGCCATGGCCATGCCGGACGCCGGAAACATCCTGATGTTCCTGCCCGGCACGCATGAGATCCGCAAGACGATCGAATTGTTGGAGGCCGGCTCCACCACGCGGGGCTGGGATGTGTTCCCGCTCTACAGCTCTTTGCCGCCCGCCGCGCAGGAGGCGGCGATCACGCCGGGAAACAAGCCGAAGATCGTCGTCGCCACCAACGTCGCGGAAACGTCGCTCACCATCGAAGGTGTTAGAACGGTGATCGATTCCGGCCTCGCACGCATTTCCTCCTACGAGCCGCGCCGAGCGATCAACACGCTGCTCATCAAGAAAATCTCCCGCGCCGCCGCCGAGCAACGCGCGGGCCGCGCCGGACGCACCGCACCGGGACGCGCGTTCCGCCTGTGGAGCGAGGGCGACCACGCGAAACGCGCGGAGTTCGAAGCGCCGGAGGTCCACCGCGTGGATCTGGCGGAGGCGGTGCTCTTGTTGAAAGCCGCGGGCGTTGCCGAAATCCGGGACTTCCGCTGGTTCGACGCACCGCACGAAGCCGCGCTCGTCCGCGCGGAGCACCTGCTGCACGACCTCGGCGCTCTGGATGCGGCGGGAAATCTAACCGATGAAGGCGCGAAGATGGCATCGCTCCCGCTAGAGCCGCGCTTTTCTCGGCTGATGCTCGCCGGTCACGAACACGGCTGCGTGGCGGAAACGGCGTTCATCGCGGCAGCCGTGCAGGGCGAGGGCGTGTTTACGAACAAACGCGGTGGCGTCGGCCGCAAGGACTTCATCTTTGCCGATGATCACTCGGACTTCGCCGGCGAGTGGCGCGCATTCGAATCCGCAGAGGAAATGGGCTTCGATCCCAAACGCTGCGGCCAACTCGGCATCCTCGCCCGCGGCGCGCGCGAGACGGCCAAGGGTTTCGAACGACTGCGCTCGCTCGCCAAACGATTCGGCTGGGATTGGAAACCGGTGGATTTCAAGGCGAACCGTGAAGCCATCGGTCATGCGATGCTCGCAGGCTTCAGCGACCAACTCGCGATCCGCTTCAACCAGGGCACGCTGGCATGCAGGCTCGTCGGCAACCGCCGCGGCAAGCTCGACGAGGAATCCTGCGTCAAAGACGCGCCCGCCTTCGTCGCCGCCGAGATCACCGAGGTCGAGGCCCGCGAGGTCATCGTCCACCTGTGCCGCGCCACCGCCATCGATCCCGCATGGCTCGCAGGTTTGTTCCCCGAAGACATGAGCATCACTGATGGCGCGGCATGGGACGAATCGCGCCGCCGCGTGGTTTCGCGAAAAGAAACCCGCTTCCGTGATCTGGTATTGGAAACGAAAGAGAGCGACCAGAACGTGAACCTGGATCAAGCCGCGGAAATCCTCGCGGCGAAAGTTCTATCAGATGAACTCGTTCTCAAGAACTGGGACCACGCCGTGGACCAGTGGACGGCGCGGCTGATTCTGTTAGGACGCGCGATGCCGGAGCTGGAGATGCCCGGCTGGACCGACCAAGACAAGGCGGACGCCATCGCGCAGATCTGCCACGGAGCGGTCTCCTACAAGGACATCAAGGAGGCGAATGTCTGGCGCGTCTTGCGCGAGTGGCTCAGCCCCGCCCAACGCGCTGCGCTGGATTCTTATTGCCCGGAGCGCATCGAGCTACCGAACGGCCAGTCCGCCAAGATCACTTATGAACCGGGAAAGGATCCTTTCATCTCGGTGCGGGTGTCCCATCTGTTCGGTGTCTGGGAAACTCCCGCCATCGCCGGCGGACGCGTGCCATTGCTCGTCCACATCCTCACGCCCGGCCAGAAACCCTGGCAAATGACCAAGGATCTGAAAGGCTTCTGGGCATCCGGCTACGCGCAGATGAAAAAAGAAGTCGCAGGCCGTTATCCAAGACATCCCTGGCCGGACAATCCGAAAGGTAGCGGCGGTCTGTGACCGTCGCACGATTATCCCAACAGCTTTCGACGGTCACAGGCCGCCGCTACAATACAAAACATCATGTTCCGCCTCCTCCTGATGATATCACTCTTGCCCATTGCCGCCGCGCTGATCGCGCGCTGGTGGTTCGGACTGCGGGTGCTCGCGGACGAAGGCAAACAAAACTGCCGCTGCGATCTCGCGCAATGGATGCCTGCTCCAGGTGACACGGCGGTAATGATTCGCGCCGAAAAAAGCGCGGCGGAGTTCGGCCATGAACTCCGTCTCAAAGCTCTCGCGGAATGGCGCGACCAAGATCCCAAAGCCGCCGCCGCGCGCGAAGGCACGCGGCGTTTCGGACGCGCCGTGCCACCGCTCAGTGTGATGGTCGCGGTCTTCGCGCTCGTGGTTGGAAAAATCCCGCTTGCGGGCGTGTTTGCCATCGTCGCGTGCGCATGTGCCGTGGCCGCCGTGTTCGGAATGCTCACTCTGCCGCACGAACTTCAGGCAATCACACGCAGCGCGCACAACATGCGGCGGCAAAAAAGTTTTCCGAAGCAAGACGATGAAGAAGCCGTCATCCGCTGCGCCATCGCACACGCATGGGATGAAACAGTGCCGCCTGTCTTGCGATGGTTGCAGCGCTGAGCGGATGAATCCGCCCTTGCCGCGCGGCAGCACCCTGTTATGGGTTGTTTCATGGAAATTTCTCCCGGACATCAAGGCATCGCGCGCCGTGACTTGTTGAAAGGCCTCGGTCTCGGTGGAGCGGGAGTCGTCATCGGATCCCGCCACGCGCTTGCCGCCCCTCCGGAAACCCGCAGCGCCAGAGTCCGCGGCATTGTTTTCATGGTATCCGACGGCATGAGCACCGGCGTCCTGCAACTCGCCGAATCATTCTCCCATCTCACCCGCAAGCGCGGCACCGAGTGGTGGCGCTTGTTCAACGATCCCGACGCCGCGCTGGGGTTGATGGATACCGCCTCCGCCAACTCGATGGTCACCGATTCCGCCGCCGCTGCCTCCGCATGGGGAGGCGGCCAGCGCGTCAACAACGGCGCGATCAACATCTCTCTCCAAGGCAAAGCCATCGAACCGATCGCCGCCCTGCTGAAAAAATCCGCGCCCGACACACGCATCGGATTGGTAACCACCGCCACCGTCACCCATGCCACGCCCGCGGGCTTCGCAGCATCCGTCTCGAAAAGAGCGGATGAAAACGACATCGCCCCGCAGTATCTGGAACGCGTGGACGTGATTCTCGGCGGCGGTTCCGGATACTTCGATGCCGCGAAGCGCCCGGACAAACGCGACTTGCGCGCTGATTTCACCAAAGCCGGATACGGTGTCGTTTCAAACCGCGAGCAACTGCTCGCCGCCAAAGCAACGAAACTGTTGGGTACCTTCACCAGCGGCCATCTGCCGTTTTCGATCGACCGGGACCACGACGCCAAACTCGCAGCACGAATACCCACTCTGACCGAAATGACCGTTGCCGCGTTGTCCCGTTTTCTGGAGGATGGAAAAACTTTCCTGTTGCAAGTCGAGGGCGCGCGCATCGACCACGCCGCGCACCTCAACGACATTGGCGCGCTGCTTGCGGACCAGCTAGCCTTCGACGATGCGCTCGCCAAAGTGCTGGCGATGACCGCGGGCCGCAACGACATCCTGGTGGTGGTCACGAGCGATCACGGCAACGCCAACCCCGGCCTCAACGGCATGGGCATGGGCTACTCGGAAAGCACGCAGCGTTTCCAGCGCATCACCCGCTTCAAAGCCTCCCACGAACGCATCTTCGCAGACTGGAACAAACTCAAAGACGGGGATGTCCCGCAGTTGACCGGCCTGGTGGAAAGCGCCCTCGGTCTCGTGCTGCGGGAAAACGAGGCCGCCGCCCTGCATGACATCCTCCGCAACCACGAGGTGGAGGAATGGAATCATCTGCTGGACAAGCCCGAGGGTCTGTTAGGCCAGTTCGCCGGCAACCACACCGCCATCGGCTGGACCGGCACCACCCACACCGCGGACAACACACTCGTCTCCGCGGTTGGACCGCAGGCCGCGCGGTTCTCCGGCATCGTGAAAAATACCGATGTGTTCACTCATCTGTTTGATATGCTCGGATGAGCAGGGCCGACGCATCAAAAAATTGGATTTACCGCAAAGCCGCAAAGGCCGCAAAGGGTCGCTGAGGAAATTCTCAAAGAATTTGGATATGCGGCATGATTAATCGCACGCTACTTTGCGTTTCCTTCGCGACCTTTGCGGCTTGGCGGTGAAAATTTTGCAGGATTCAGATGCGACAACCCTGCTCGGATGAGTTTCCATGGTTGCCGGTGGCCATGTTCCGTGCGATGGGTTGTCCATGAGGGTAACCAAAACAGGAGCCGATCTCCGGCAGGTCCTCGACGAATACTCCGGGGCGGGCGGTCGCCGCGTGCTGGTGCCCACCATGGGTGCGCTGCATCACGGCCATCTCGAATTGGTGAAAACCGCCCGCATGGCGGCAGGACCCGAGGGCACGGTGATCGTTTCGATTTTCGTCAACCCGATCCAGTTCGACCGCGCGCACGATCTGGAGGCCTACCCGCGTCCGATCGAGAGCGATCTGGAAAAATGCCTCGCAGCCGGCGTCGATGTCGTGTTCCTGCCCGATGCCGCCTCCATGTATCACAAAGACCGCTCGGTGACCGTGACCGAATCCCTTCTTTCCAACGTACTCTGCGGAGCATCCCGGCCAGGTCACTTCGATGGAGTCTGCACCGTGGTCTTGAAACTCTTCCTGCTGAGCGGTTGTCACGCCGCGGTCTTCGGCGAAAAGGACTTCCAACAACTCGCCATCATCCGCCGCATGGTCCGCGATCTCGATGTGCCGGTCGAAATCCTCGAATGCCCGACCGTGAGGGAGTCCGACGGACTGGCGATGTCCTCGCGCAACGTGCGGCTCAATTTGCATCAGCGCGCCGATGCGCCCCGCATCCACCGCGCGCTGACCGCCGCCGCCAAACTTGGCAATGCCGATGACATCCTAACAACCGCCCGCGCGGAAATCGAAGCCTCGCCTTTGGCGCGGATTGATTACCTCTCGCTGGTGGATGCGGAGACATTGCAACCCGTGACCCAACTTCACAAACCCGCCGTGCTCGCCACGGCTGTGTTTTACGGCGATGTGCGGTTGATTGATCATGTCGCTGTTGGATAGCCGGGAGCGCGGGTTTCAAACCCGCCTGCCAAAGGAATGCGAAAGAGAAGTTGCTCTGATCATTCCATTTACAGCCATAGTCATGCGAGTCACGACTCGCAGCTGTGGGTTTAACCCAGAAAAAGAAATGGAACCACGGATGAACAGTAGAGTAGAGAGCAACGGGCGACTTGCGCCAATCCCGTTGCTCCCCCTCGTCAAACCGGACGTGCAGATTTCCCGCATCCGGCTTTCCTGCAAGCATTTCTCATAGGCGTTGAAGTCCAAGTTCTTGTAGATATTGGTAGTGGTTCAGCCCTTTCGGGCGGTGGTATTTTCTTTGGCTGCGCCGGTTGAGATGGATCACCATCCGCTGGCGCGTGTAGCGACTCAGGTCCCGGAACGCTTTGCGCGGGTAGCCGAAATCGAAGTAGTTGCTCCAGCCGCGCAGGAAGCCGTTGAGGTCGCCAACCACCTTGGGCGTGGGTTTGAAGCAGTTCTTTGGTCCGGTTTTCTCGCGAATCGCATCCCGGGCTTTCTTCAATGACTTCTTGGAAGGCGTCACGTTCAGATAGGTTTTGTCGCTCCCGTAGAGGTCGCGGTCATACCGGAAGGTGAACCCGAGGAAGTCGAGGCTCCCGGCTTGGTGCAGGTTTACCACTTTGGTCTTTTCACGGTTGATGCTCAGCCCCAACCAGTCCTCAAGCTTCGCATCGAGCCATTCGTCGATGCGCTGCCCTTGGTATCTGGCCATCACGACGAAATCGTCGGCGTAGCGGACCAACCGGGCGTTCGCCCAGTGTCGCGGCCCGTTGTGCCGATGAAACATCACATCGAACCAATGCAGATAGACGTTTGCCAGCAATGGCGAGATGACTCCGCCTTGCGGCGTGCCTTTGCCATCGCTTTTGCGGGGCGGTTTGGGTTTGCCGGTTTTTTCGTCGGTTTCGATGATCGGCGCTCTCAACCACCCCCGGATCAGTTCTAACACTCCCCTGTCGGTTACCCGCATCCGCACACAGGCCATGAGCTTGTCGTGCGGGATGGTGTCGAAGTAGCCTTTCAGGTCGGCGTCATAGACTGCCGTTCTCCCTTCCTTGAGATTGGCGCGGATTGCTTCCAGCGCGTCGTGCGCCTTGCGTCCCCGCCTGAACCCGTGGGAACAGTCGAGGAAATCCGCTTCAAAGATGGGTTCCAATATCAATACGACGGCCATTTGGGCCACCCTGTCCTTCAGGGTGGGAATGCCCAAGGGCCGTTTGCTGCCGTCGGCTTTGGGGATATACACCCGTTTGACCGGACTGGGGCGGTAGCTTTTGGTTTTGAGTTCCTCATGGAGGGTGGCGAGGAATTTCTCCACTCCGTTTTCCTCCGCGAGGATGTCCTCGGCTTTCACCCCGTCGGTCCCGCTGGCTTTGCCTTTCCTGCCGACGTGTTTCCAAGCGGCTTCCAGCACGTCCATCCGGAACACCCGGTCGTAGAGCGCGTAGAAGCGGAACTTGGGTTCGTTCTTCGCTTTCTGATTCAGCTTCCATCTCAACTGATGCAATTTGTCCGGCAGGAGGTCCATCTGGACGTCGTGGACGTCCAGAAACTCCCTGTCGGTGATCCCGTCGTGGACCTGTGGGTCAAGCGGTTGCATGTGGTTTCAATAGTCGCGCACTTACAGTCAGCCCCCTTCGCTCCGGGCTGGTTGGGCCTTTCCTCACTACTATGGGGCCGTCCGACTTCCGACGGAGCGTTGCCGCCCGCGCCGGATCTCCCAGGTTACTCGACTTCTCTTTCCCTGCGCGCTGTCTCCAGTCACCCCGGGGAGCCCGTCGGCTGCATTCAAGTGCCGCTTCACCGACGATGGCA
>Ga0315904_10004615_pt1 | contig 19516 bp, 16 predicted proteins | sample LakEriMetagenome_6_FD_203529 | JGI IMG/M metagenome (GOLD analysis project Ga0315904, IMG submission 203529) | Freshwater fungal communities from buoy surface, Lake Erie, Ohio, United States - Buoy 12 MA120 | ecosystem: Environmental > Aquatic > Freshwater > Lake | place: USA: Lake Erie, Ohio...
GCGTAGGAAGCATATTTTTTTGTAGGTCTGTACAAGTTTCCCGTCACATAAAACCCGGGTAAACTCTCAAAATAAACACTTTCAATGGAATAGCCATCAAAATCCATTTTACTATGAACGACAGCTTTTGAAGCTACTTTGGCCGGTATTTTTTGCAGATCCATCCCCTCCTTGATTTGTTGGATGATTAATCTGGACCTATCTTCCCATGCTTTTCGAGACGCAGGTATATGGGAATTTAAAAACTCAGCACCCTGGACTTCCGTGAAATATTTTCCCCGACACAAATCTGTCGAACCTGTATTATTTTCAACCTGAGCAGATATGCGATAAGAAAATCCAATGCAAAGCAAGATGGAAATCCAAAAAACGATTTGATTTTTCATATCATTAGATTTTAGTTAATCCAATTAAAATAAATGAGTTTGATGGTCAAAATATACGACATTTCCCAATAGGTTTACGTATTAGAAATTTCGGCTATTAAATTTTCTGCATCACGGATTTTAGGGATTAAGGGATTAAAGGATTTGGTAAGGAAGGTTTTGTTTGGGGGAGAGAATTCACCCTGTAGGTAGGATTAAGTGGGCGGTGAGTTTATTACATTTACTTTAATTATATATTTTTATTTACATCTTTTATTATTCACATTACTTTTAGAAATTGTTACTAAAACAGAAATTTACATTCCTTGCGACTTGAACCAGATTTCCAATGACAAAATGTTCCACAACAGCTTTTCGTCACCTGTTTTTCCGGCAAGCATATTATTATATTTACTTAATATCAATTTTTGATTATATATCCCTCTATTTTTAAAATCTGGACTGGAGAAAATACCTGACACAAAAGGTTTCATTTCGTTTTTCATCCAGTAGTGTTCTCCAGGTGCCAAATAACCAATCTTATCTTTTCTTGTAATAACTTCTTCCGGAACAATGCCCTCCATCGCGCGCCGATGGATATATTTACCTAAATTCTTATGGTTTTTAAATTCCGGCGGAAGGGAAAACAAAAATTCAGCCAATTTATGGTCTAAAAATGGAACTCTGCTTTCCAGTGAACTAGCCATCGAATTCCTGTCCTCAAAATGCAATAGCGTTTGCACCGACGTGGACATCATATTGTTATACAAGAAATTGGATAATTTATCCGTAGGTAAATCTTCAATATTATTAAAAACATTGAAGTCGTTAAATGAGGTACGTAGTACATTTTCCTGTGAGGATGCTTCTAACTTGTAAAGCAGTGATTCCTTAAATAAAAAAGAAGCTCCAATTTTTGAGATTTTCCCCAATGTCCCACCAAGCGATTTATCCTGAAGATATGCTGGAAATTCATTGACAAATTTTTGCCATTTTCCCGATGTCAATAAATAGGCATAGTATCTGTAAAAAGCATGTTTGTAGCCACCTGCTAATTCATCATTTCCCTGTCCACAAAGAACCACGCCCACTCCCAATTGTTTTATCTGTTTCATTAACAGGTAATTAACCGCAGGACTGGAACCATACACCGGATAATCATGGTGCCAGGTCATTTCACTAAAATGCTGCATAAACTCCTCGGCAGTGGCAGAATAGAAAAATGGATTCACCTTAAAAGAAGAGGTCATCACATTAATCCATTTTCTTTCATCGTAACGGGGGTTATGCGTAAAATAGGAAGAAAAAGTCTTAATGGTTTTGTCTGTTAATCCGTGGGCAGAAGCCAATATTGCTGTAGAATCCAAGCCACCACTTAGGGTTAATCCAACCTCCACGTCAGAACGCATGTGCAAACGAATGGTATTTTGGAATAATTCTCTGTAAATTTCCACTGCTTCCTGAAAAGTTCCTTTGAATGAGGCAAATTTAGAGGGGTCTAACCGATAATAGGGTTCTATTTTTACTCCGCCATTCTCGACAATGAGGTGATGTCCATGGGGCAATATATGGATAGCGTTATAAAACGTATTATTTGAATTAATCAGATATGCGCCGATTTTCAAACTTTTGTAAATGACCTCTTTGTTGATATCTTTATTTATCGGATAAACGAGAAATTGTTTTACCTCAGAACCAAAAAGGAAGGTTTCCCCGTCGAAATAATAATAAAAAGGCTTTATGCCAAATCGGTCTCTGGAGCAAAATAATCTTTTCTTTTGACTGTCCCAAATAGCAAAAGACCACATACCCATGAATCTTTGCTGGCAATCTACTCCCCATGCCAGATAGGCATTTAAAATAACTTCCGTATCGGTATGAGAATTAAAAACATATCCTAAAGCCTCTAATTCAGCCCTTAATTCCAGATAATTATAAATTTCGCCGTTGAAGACAATCCAGCAATTACCAATAATAGATGGCATAGGCTGATGCCCTTTAGGACTCAAATCGAGAATAGATAATCTTCGGAAAGCAAATCCCAGATTGGCACTAATCGTATTTTCAGGAGGCGCCAATTGATTTAATAATTGAGGATCGGTATCAGGACCAAAAGCATTTACAATCCTGTCAGAGTTAGTATTTATAAGTAAAATACCCTCATCATCGGGACCTCGATGCCTGATTTTCTGATTCATTTCAAGCAATAAATCTGTATTAACCTGCTTACCTGATAGATGAAAAACACCTCCTATTCCGCACATTTAATTTATCCTTTTTGATTCACATGATTCACACTCATATTCTTTTCAGTCCATTTGCTAAAATTCAATAATCTCCAGCCGGTAAAATCAAAATTTCTTTTACCTCTTTTCAAATCATCTATATATTTTTCAACGCCAACCTTATGTATAAATGGCAAATCATATAAACTGTTAAGCTTATTAAGTAAATTAAAATCCTCCGAAAGAAGCCACTTCTTTTCAGGCGTAGCGAAGCCAATTTTATCCTTTCTATCTAATATTTCATCTGGAACTATACCACGCATGGCTTCTCTGAAAACACTTTTAGTTCTACCTTTTTGATCAATAAGAAAGGATTCAGGCAGAGAAAGTAAAAATTCTGCCATAGGAATAGTAAGAAAAGGAACTCTGCTTTCCACAGACCAATGCATACTATTTCTGTCAGCATGTCTAAGCAAAGAAATCAGATTTCCCTTTAGCATTACATGCCTTAAAGTTTCTGGAACTCGTCTTCCTATATTTTCCTTTTTTCGAGGAACCTTTTCCGGATTTACCCTACGAACTCCAGAACTATTCAAAAATGGTTCGTTTAACCAGGTAGGAGAAGGATTTTTGCCATTCCATTCATGAGCCATATTTTTTAAAAAAGTAGGTGTAACGAGGCCAATAAACTGAATAACTGCGTTTTTCAATCCTCTTTCAGGCCATTTCGACCAATGGAATAAAAAGGAAATAATTTGACCATAGCGACCTTCCTCCTTTAAACTTGTTAATCTTTCTGCCGGATAACCCGAATAGCCAGCCAAAAGTTCGTCTGCACCTTGTCCATCGAGCATGACAATGACGCCATTTTTTTTAGCCTCCTCATAAATTCGAAATTGAGCATAAATACTGGTACTACCGAAAGGTTCCCCTTGCGCCCTCAATATGTTATCTATATCTTTTTGTAAATCGGAGGAGTCAATTTTAATTTTATGGGGAATTGCCCCGACAAATTCATTCACCCTGTCCACCCATTTTTCTTCACTAATTGACTCATTTTCAGCAATGAAACTAAATGTGTGGATAGGTAACTCAGGCTCCAGATAGCGCATGGCACAGACTATAGCCGAAGAATCAATACCCCCCGATAAGGCAGCGCCGAGGGGAACATCGCTACGCAAATGCAGTTTAACACTTTCCAAAAACAAATTTCTTAGCTTCGCTGTCGCCTCCTCGAAAGAAATGGAATAGTTAACTTTAATAGACGGAAACCACCAGTTTGTAAGGGTAACTGAGAATGACTCCTTCAGAGAGACCTCTAAAAAATGGGCCGGTGGTACTTGCTTAATTTCTTTATAAAAGGAATTTTCATTACTGTCATAACTGCCCCAAACCAGATAATCATAAGCACTTTGATCATTGGGAGAAAGCTTAATCTTGGGAAGAAGTGTTTTTAAAGCGTTTATCTCGGAAGCAAAAGCAAGCTTATTTTCATTCAAGAAATAAAAAAGAGGTTTAATCCCAAAAGCATCTCTAACCAAGGTGATTTTCTGATTAAGAGCATCATAGATAGCAAAAGAAAACATACCTATCAATCGGGGTAAACACTCACTCCCCCATTGCATCCAGGCATTTAAGAGCACCTCAGAATCGGAATCGGAATGAAAGGCCACGTTTAGATCCATTAATTCCCTTCTCAGCTCCTTAAAATTATATATTTCGCCATTAAATACCAATGCAAATCTCCCATTTTCAGATAACATAGGTTGATGACCAGCGGGAGAAAGATCGATAATAGATAACCTTCTAAAAAGCAAAAAAAGATTAGCGTCCTGATAATTTGCGGAAATCTCTGAAGCTATCAGGTTTGGAGCCAGGGTATTAAAAGCAAGAAAGCCCTCATCATCAGGGCCTCTATGCGTTAAATCCTTTAAAGCCGTTTTAAAATCGGGTAAAGGAGAAGGAGAATTTTCAGGAAAAGCGAACCCGGCTAGGCCACACATGGGAAAAGGTTAATAATTGTTATTACTCGAATCAACTTAAATTAAATCATTGTTAAATAGTCTATTTTTTTAGGGTATTTTCTATATCATTTTTTATCCGATTTGCAATTTTTAGCGGATCATGCCAACGTTCCACAAAATCACGACTTTTTTTTGCTACTTCTAACAAATTCTTTCTTGGGAGTTCTAAAACATATTTAATTGTTAACTCTATATCGTCAGGTGTCGTTTTAAAAAACGGTAAATCAGTTTTCATTCCCTCTGGAATGAACTTTAAGTCTTCTTCACGAATATATACAATAACAGGTTTACCCAATGCCATTACTTCTAGGGCTAACCCACCATACCAACCAGCAAACAGTTGATCGACTAATACGTCAATTGTTTTATATTTTTCTTTTGCATCTACATTACTTAACCCTTCTACGAGGACAAATTCAAAATTAAAGCCTTTTTCTTTTAAATTCTCAACGGCTTTAATAATTAAATCAGTACCTTTTACACTACGATGGGTAGGTGCGTGTCCAATGCGAAGAGGTCTTTCTTCAAGTTGAGTATAAACCGGTGACCATTCCCTTAACGAAATATGGCTATATGGTAAAAATTCAGAATCAATTGGTAAAACATGCAGTAAATCAGGATTTAAGGCATAAATTTTTACACAATTTTGTTCAAATAATTTTATTTGTTTACGTTTCAAAGAATCTGAAAAACGATTATAATAATCATTACCAACTTGGTTTGCAATTGATATGGGGAAATTGGCGGAGCAATAGTCGCCTTGACGGGCATCATCACCTTGGAATTGAACAAAAAGTTTTCTATTTAATAATTTCAATAAAAAAACTTCTACTTTTTGCATTAAAATATTGTATACATTATATAACGAACCAAAGATTAATTTTAAATATTTCTTTTTACCATTATTTGAAATTATTAAAGGATAAAATAATGTTCTCCCATAATTGAAAAAGATAACATCATATTGAAAAACATAATTTAATACCCATATTTTTTTTAATTCAATCCAAAATGGATTATCAGATTTATTGGCAATTATTTTATCAGCAGGGTATCCAAAATAATTTTGATATATTGAAAGTGATTTACTAACTACACCCAATTCTATTAGATGTTTACTTAATCCCTGTGGATTGCCACCAACTGTCGTGGGTAAATGTAACACTTTATAGCTTAACTCTTTCAATATCAATTTATTTTCATTTAAAACAAACAAATAAACTATACAAACAAATTTAACTATTTATTGATATCATCTAAAACTTCCAACAAATGAATTTTTGGATTGTGTAAATAGTTACGCATTTCTGAAATATCTCCTATTAAATCGTTTGATTTTTCTGTTTGAAATTCAAAACAGGGTTTTTTACCAAGAAACGCACCCATTTCCTCGCAAATTTGTCTAATTGAGAGAATATCCGGACCAGCAATATTAAAAGTTGAAGAATCTTGCACTGACATAGCTGCTAATACGGCGGAACTGGCATCTTTAACGTGAATTGGGTTTATAAGAATTCCGTTTTCCCCTTGAAGAACAATTGGTTTACCATTAGCAACTGAATCCATCAGTCTTGGAATCAGCATATTTCGATTTTGACCTGGGCCGTACATGAAAAAAGGTCTTAATATTATAACCTTAAAAATAGACGCATAACTTTGAACTAAAATTTCACTACATGCTTTACTTCCAAGATAGTAGCCTAATTGCTTAAAAGGAACAATAGGAGCATATTCGTGAAAAGGATTCACTCCATTTCCATATACACCACCTGAGGATGCGTATATAAACTGCTTTACACCAATCCTCCTGGCATAATCTAAAAGTTGAGCTGTCGAATCTATGTTCACTTTAAAAACATCTAAAGCACTTTGTGGAAAATCTCGAAAATTTGAGGATTGGGCTAAATGAATAATACAGTCTAATTGATCAGGTAATTCATCAGTCCAATGATGGGTTGTAAAATCTATTGTTTGGTACTTTACATCCTCCACATTCTTTCTTGTATTTATATGATTTAAAGCGATTACATTAAAGCTAGATATAACCATCGATTTACATATTTCATGACCTAGAAGGCCATTGGCACCAGTAATCAATACTGTTAAATTTGATGTCATTATAATATTATATAAATTAAGAGCACTGTATGAAGTCTAATTACAAACTAAAGTTTCTGAGGAAATTAACAAAAAATTCTATAAAAAGCTTTTCAACTACTAATTTGATTATGCACTTATATCGCTTTCCTGATACTACCCTTCTATCCTATACTTTAGCCGTATACAACAGTTTGTAATAGGAATGTTTCGATAACTACACAATGGAAAAAATATGATTTTTATCATATCCAATCACATGTATTTTCTTGATAAGCTCTACTTTATCAACTTAAGATACTTTTTTAAATTTATAATTTGCTATGGACAATATATTTAAACAATAAGGTATCAACTTAAGAATATTTTCTAAAATTAAAGATCACTGATCAAAGCAACATAATTTTTTCACTCCAATTTTACTTTTAACTTCAAAAGAATAAAATCTACATCTCAATAAATCAATCTTTTATTTTATTCTGAAAAATATTCAATCTACTATTCTATTATTTACTAATGGATGCTTAATTTTTGGTGACCTATTAGTATATTCCCCAAGTATTGGATGATATAAGTTAATTAAATTATCTCTCTTTCCATAAACATAATTTATTATGTTAGTAAATAAATACTGAGCTGAATCAAATCCATGGTATTTTTCTACATATTCACGACCGGCTCTTCCCAATTCCATTCTAAGCTCAGGTCTAGTTATTAATTTTCTAAGAACATCCACTAAATTTTCAGGTGTACCCGACACTAAAGGGCATTCATTAAAAAATGACCAGCGACGAAAGGGTAGTATATAATCTTCATTCTCTAAATTTGAAATAGTTGGTAGCCCAGAAGCCATTCCTTCAATTGCATTAAAGCCGTGCCCAGTGCATATAATTTGCTCAACTAGAATATCTACGTGCTCGTTAAACAATCTTCGAATTTCATTATTTTGTATTTTTTCGAGAAGTAAATATTCAATTAAATAGCCTTCCTCTTTTAAAGTATTAATTGCACGCTCTATAAATTCTGACCCTTTAAAACCTTTATGATTAGGACAATGAGCTATTACAACCTTCATTTCTTTACCATCAGCAGCACTTTTTTTAATCGATTTACGCCATAAGTTTAAGTCTATACACAATGAAGAAGGTGACAAAACATCCCATCGTCCAAAACCATCCGGACCCATAGTTCCTGGTAAGACTACATCAGCATTCCTAATCCAATAATCGACATTTTTTGCTATCTTATTTTGCACTCTAGAGCTTTCGGGGTAGGACATCAATAATCCATGTAAAGTTGAAGTCGATCTAATTCTTCTATATATGTAAGAGTCACTACCGTAAGGTATCACTATAATCTTCTTATTAGCTAGTTTAAAAATTTTATCTTGTAAGAATCTAATGGGGGTAAAACCTACAAAAAAGCCGTTAAATGGTATGATAAATAAATCATATTTAAATAAACTTTCAATAAAGGCAAAAAAAGGCTTTAAAGGATTAGGTATCCATTTGTACTTTTCACTAATAATTATTCCCCAATCTGACCTTTTATTAATTGTACTATAAAAATTAGTTGTAAATGTTTCTGAAGTGTACCCAATTTGTTGCATTGATTTTGACCAATATGAGTTGTTAATTATTGGGTCGCTTCCCCAAACGATTCTTGGCTTATCTCTAATTTTATTTAAGAATATTCTAACATACAGAGCACAAAAAAAAGCAATTATAATAAATAAAATTGATACCCCCCATATTGCTAATTTTATTATAGAATTTCTAACACTTACTAACATAACTGTTTTTTAAAAAATAAATGCTTAGTCATAAACAAAATATTTATACTTAAATATAAATTAATAAACCATTAATTAAAGTATTAAAGCAAATTAACCTGCTATAAACTTTTGTTAATCCACAAGTGAGCAATTTCGTGAAATTAACACATTATGGATAAAAAGAATCCTACAACAAACTTATAATCAATATAAATTATCATTGTAACTTTATTTATCTTAAAACGATACTAAATAAAATAGAGTACAATCTTGATTACCCTGATCAGTAATTATTAGATTTTCTTTAAATGTGTATTAATATAAATCAAAGTCAAAATCACAATAACCTCTTCCGAATAGAGCGGATTATCTTACTAGGGTTACCTCTAACCCCCTTATATCCAACCTCCGTAATTCTCAATTTGCTGTTTTTGCATGACACGACTATGTAGTCTTGACCAATTTTCAAGACTTGCCCGTTAACGGCAACAAACACTTCACTATCAACTTCAAGTTTTGCTCTCCAAATAATTATTTTAACGTTTTCATATTCTGCAAAAGCACCAGCAAATGGTTCACTCGATGCATTAACCAATCTAAGTACAGCCTCGGCATTTTTACTCCAGTCGATTTTACCATCTTGCGGCATCCTTGGGTAGCACCTCAATGCATTTTTAGAATCAATAGATTGTATCTCTAAAAGGTAGTTTGGAATTTTGGAAAGTTTTTTCACAGCAGAACACATTAATACCGGGATTCTCCCATCTAACCATTCATAAACCTCCCCTATTCTAGTATTGATATCAATAGGCATATACTCTCGTTCAATAATCGGCCCAGAATCCAATTCCCCACCAATCATCTGATGAATGCATAGTCCGATCCTATCCTCCCCATTTATTATAGCCCAGGCCTGACAGGCATTTCCTCGATATCTAGGTAAATCACCTCCATGTGCATTCAGTACACCAAGAGGGAAAAGCTCTATTACTTCCTGTTCGATAACACCGCTATAATTCACACTGATACAAATGTCAGTTTTTTTCCCTTTGGTCAGTTGAATAATACTTTCTGCATAAACTTTTGGGTGATATAAAAATGGGATTTCTTTCTTGTTTGCAAACTCCTGAAAGTCTTCATGTGTAATTCTATACTCAGGAGCGGCTTTTGATGTCACAATAAAAGATATTTTATGGCCAAGATCTAATAATGGTTGCATCACATCGTAGACAAATTCAGACCGACCAATGGCTAATATTCATTAAAGGAGTGCTACCCCAAACAATCCTTGGAGATTTTACAGAGCTACCTAGCAATCGTGCGATAACTGCTGCAAAAAATATTGTAAAACAAAAAATAGTTAGATAAAACAGAAAAAACAAGAGAAAATAACCTTAAAATTAATTCCAATACACTCCGCATATATATTCTAGTTTATGTAAGTCTTTTTCTAATTGAATTTATCAAGAAATCAGGAGTACTAATTTTACTTTCAAACTCAACTTGATTGATCCTGATTTTGCCTTTACAACATGCTACTTCTATATACCCTTTTCCAATCTTTGTTACCTGCCCGGGTATTGCACAAAAATTTTCAAATTCTTCTACTAATTCAGCATCCCATATGATCATCTGTTTTCCATCGTACTCGCAAAAAGCACCGGCATATGGCTTATTTGACGCGTTAATCAGTCGTAATACTTCCACGGGAGTGTCACTCCAATTGATTTGACCGTCTTCGGGGGAGCGTGGATAACACCGCAAAGCCTTAGTGGGATCAATGGATTGTTTAAACAAAACATACTCTGGATCTTTGCTTAATAGCTCTAATGCGGTCAGAATCAATCCAGGACTTTGTAAATTGATTCAGTCCAATATCTTAGTAACTTTTGTTGTGTGATCAATTTCGAGATATTCCCGGGTAATCACATCGCCATTATCTAATTCTCCTCCAATCATTTTATGAACACAAACAGCCACTCTGCTCTCTCCATTCAGAATAGCCCAGGCCTGACATGCATTTCCACGATATCGAGGAAGATCTCCTCCATGTATATTTAATATCCCTAAAGAAAAAAAGTTGACCACTTCAGCAGGGATAACATTTGGATAGTTTACGCTGACTGCTATATCTGCCTCTGCATTACTGAAAAAATCCAGATGTTCCTTTATTTTAGCAGAGGATCTAAAAGGTACATTTATTCTGTCCGCCAGATTCTTAAAATCTTCAGCACTTTTTGTGTATTCAGGTGCTTCTTTAGCTGTTAATACACAAGAAATAGTATGGCCTTTTGCAAGCAATTGTTCAATTATATTGTACAACAATTCAGTTCTACCTATAATAGCTATCCTCATACCTATTTGCAATGTAAGGCTAATAACTCGAGAAGTAGTGTGCGTGTACCCCGCCCTTCAAATCGATGCTTAATTAATTCTTCTGGATTCTTATGTATACTTTTAGTCTTATCATATCTAGACGAATTTTCTGTATTTAGAAAGACATGAATTGGATGAAAGTCAAATATAAAGAAATTAAACTGCTCCAAAATATTTTTAAAACTCGTTTCCCTTGTATAAACCCATTCATGTTCATCAGCCCAGAAGTATGGCAACTTTATTAGTGGCCCCTTGAGCTGATATGGTTTCAAATGGATTCCTGAATGAAACGGGATTGACTCATTTGATTCGAACTTAATTCCCCGTTCTATAAGTGCTCTGGATATATCTCTGCCCTGAATAATCCCATGGGTTCTGCACGAAATTGCTTCGGGAACTATTTGCATACATCTCTCAATTTCGTCATGAATATTTGTACCATTTCCGAGCAATAAAGGTCGGAAGTTTGGATGAATGCCCAATGAAAAGTTTTTATTCGCCCGAATACGGTCCAGCTGAGGAATTTCGTCTGTCACAAAAAAAGTGGCGTGGATACCAGAGCCCTCGATAAGGTCAACAGTATCTTTTATAATGTCATCATGAGCCCAATCATTATCAAATGTTAGAAATAGTTTGTTTTCCCAAGATCCGGTTACGATGGGGTCGATTTCATTGAGGTGTCCTGAAAAATACATATTTAAAATTAGCTAATTATTCTTGGTTTATTTTTCTTGGTTTATTTTCAGCTTCTGTGAAATATCCAGTTAATGAAGGGATAAATTCGGGATTGCCAATTAAAAAAACCGAGTCACTGTTCCTGAATTTCATTTGCTATAAATAGTTCAGAATAGAGTTATTCATATTTTCGGTATTAGAACCTATGATCTGGTCTGAACAGAATATCTGAAAAACAAAGTTTGAATGAGTCATCGCAATATTTTCGAATTCTTCTTGACTTGGCTTATATTCAAATTGCTTTTGTTGGGTAAAGACGAATACATTTTTACGGTCACTCAAGATTTTATTAACGCCGAGAATCATTGATTTAAATGAAATCAAACCGGTACATGTGAAAAAAAAAATATACAACTGAAATCACTCAACCTCATCTTCCTCTGCCCCCTCAATTTTGTCACCAATCTTAAAAGAATAAAAATATGAACTAAATTATTCATTGATCCTGTAAGGGATTGCGAAATCCATAGTAGTATGAAAGCCTTCTAAACTTTTTATGGAAAAAACAGATATAGTGTGTTTTTCAGATGACATGCTTAATGACAAATACCACCCATATTTATAGGAAAAAGTGACGGTATTTAGTTCAAAAAAAAACATTGATAGTGGTTGTTGATGCAACTGAATTAACCAACTCATTAATTCAACATCCATTACAACATTCTCCCTTTATGCTAACAGGCTATCTGTTCGATTAAATACATCTTTGATTATTTCGTTCTGAAAGAAGAGCCCAGGCTGAGATCCCAGTCCAGTAACTGTCACGGAATTAGGTAATGTTTTACAAAGAATATTAGCAATGTCGACAAGCCCGCGCATATTCTTTACCGTTGGAGTTGGGAATCCAGTAGGCAATCTTACTACTTCTGAGAAATCAATTGATTTTGATTTTATGAATTCCATTTTTTGTAATTGCTTCAAAAGATCTTCAAGAAGATTATCATTTTGGATAGTTCCCAAAATTTCTATTGATATACGTCTATCACTGTCATTTCCTGAAAAAGTACGATAGTTGGTCACACGATAAAAATCAACACTCTTGTCCATTCCGTAGAAATAGGATACTGGGCTGCTGGTTCTTTCCTCCAACTGCAAATTGTAGATTGTGTGTGCTAAAGGCCTATCAAGACTTACTGACGAGATGTCGGTGCCACAAACTTTTGCAGCTCCAATGACTCCGTTTGAAAAAATTACCTTATCGGCCTTTATCCTTGTATTTTGGTTCTCGATACTTAAATCAAACGTTAATTCTTTAGGATCAAACGTTTCTATGTTACAATTAAATAGAAATTGAACTCCCCGCTCTCCCAAATCATCTACTATACCGTCAATAAAGCGTCGGGAACCTGCTACACGTGAATAAAAACTTTTTCTACTATGTCGGAATTTAGCTGGCAATTCGAGTTGTTCTGGAAAGCCATAGATTGATCGGTAGACATCATTGACACTATTTTCAAGCCAATTCTCTTTATCTCCGCAAATAACGCGTGATATTCCTGACAATAACAAAGAGAAGCCAGCAAGTTCAGAAGCCGGAGTTTTAAAGAGATTTTCTTGGATTCCGTAAACCACATCCTCAGTTATTCTCTTTCCAAACCGGGCGTAAGAAACATCCGACATTTTCGCAAGGGGATCGATTGTAGGCAGATTTGATACGCCTAGTAGATGCTTGCGCAATTCAGCACTTAAAACGGCAAAATCATTATTGTTGCGCAGGTCAGGAAAAGACGCGTTCGTTTGCAACACTCCATTAAGGTATGATCCTGCAATATCGCCCGTTCCATTTTCAAAAACAATAAGTTCCTCTGGTGCAACGGCGCCCTGAATATAAGAATCCACTTCATTTAAGCCAGTTTCCTGAAATATGTGTGTGCCTATGTCAAAATACAGACCATTCGGATATACGATTCCGCTAAGTAAGCCGCCAGGTTGAGTGTTCCGTTCGATAATGGTTATAGAAGCTGTGATATCAACTGAAAGTATTCTCCACGCAGATATTAATCCTCCAATACCAGAACCCACAATGACATAAGTTCTTTTCATTGCTTCTCAAAGATATTATCAGGTCTGAGAATATTTGAGTTCTTATGAACAATCAACGTGAATTCATAAGGCAACAGATCATGACGGATTTGAAATTTTCTTCCCAAATGTTTAACACAGAATTCAGCAATTTCCTGTACTGAGAAATGTTGAGAATTAGATTGTTTAAAATCAACAAAATCACTGAGAAAATCACAAATCAGGACATCTCCGGCGATATCGAACAGATATTTGATTCGATCGAATGCATATTGTTTTGATATTGCTGGATCTTCATGTGTTATAATATTGAAAACTCCGGAAGAAAAAACTATATCAAAATTCTTACCTATAAGGTCATTTGAGCCGACAACAAAGAAGTCAGCTTTGCTATATTTTTCTTTACATTTCTCGATAAATTCCGGAAGCATATCAACACCCGTGTAATTAACATCCTTACCATTCGTTTTACTTCCAATATAATCATGCAAATAGCCTAAGCCACATCCATAATCACAAACAGACAACTTACCTTGTTTGAGAAATGGATCGATTGCGCTGAATCGTGTGGAGTTTCTCCCTTTAGGAGTCAGCAATGACGCAGGTGAATCACCATGCTCGGTAAAACTGTTTCGATACAGATCTTTTATAGCCTCGAAATAAGTCATATTTCAACTGTTTAATACTTGTACAAATAATAAAATGGAAAATCGAATTTTAATTGCTCAATAGGTATACTTCTTATTTTATCGGAAGTCCTTCTGCTATAATATCCATAAGGATGATCAACAGAACCCCATCTTTTTTTAAAGCGGTAAACACCGTCCTGCGACAGCCAAGTTCCACCCCAGTTCCACTGCTTGTAACCACGATCTATCATCTTTATCATAATACGATAAATCAAAGCAGATAATACCTGGCTTTCGCGCCATTCATCTTTTACAACTGGAGTAAAGTATTCTATGGTTTGTGCATATAAGATAATCAGAACACCGCATACCGGTTCACCGTTAGCCTTTCCGATATAAAGTTCGCAATCATTTCCAAACGATGATCTTAATGCCGAGAAAACAGCGAGCGGCTTAGGCAATCCTCCTAAACTAAGTATAGATTCTGTATGTTCCGAATGCAACCACTCAAACGAGGCATCATCACCTTTAAGTTCAATTGTTAGCTTAGTCTTCTCGCCTTTACGGATCATATTCCGTGTTTTGGAGTGAAAAATAGACATCAGAGCCTCTTCAATATCTGGTTGTTGATCGGGAAACTTGGTGAGTTGGCCGATTCTTTCATCAATCTTTTCGAAATCACTTTTTTCAGGATCATCCTGAACTATCGGATTTAAAGGATTTTCGATAAAATTAGCAAGATCGGCCTTTATCTCATCTGCGAATCCACAATATCCTTTAAGAAGTAAATTAACAATTTCAGTCTCTTTTTCTTTTGTCAAAACGAGAGGTCCACCGTAACTTCCGTAAAACGGAAGACTATTCAGTACTGTACAATCACCATTTTTTTTTAGCGCAAAAGGTAGTAAGCCGAGCAAGTTATCGTTATCAGTTACAGTAACATAGTAAAATTCAGAGCCAGGCATTATATTTTCCAGAAACGTTATAAATCCTGATGAATAATAAACCATTTGGTTTCCGTAAGAAAGCAGTTGCTTATCAATGCCAAGGATATAATTTTCATTCTTATCGCAAAATTCTACAATGCTTATTTTCATCTATCTTAAGTATCTAGTCCGTGATTCTCGTTTCTTAAAAAAAGTTTACACCACCATTCGAAATTCATTAGGCTCCATAGCAGAAGGCGATGATTAATTCTTTGTTCGCAATGTTCATGAATTATTTTCTTGATGAATTTAGATTGAATAAATTCATGACACGCAATATCTTTCCCTAGGAGAAGATCCTTAACATATGCAGCATTTTCGCCCCGATACCAGCTTTCATCTGGGGCACTAAAACCCTGCTTTTTTCTATTGACGATGGTTTCAGGTAAAATACCCTCCATAGATTTTCTGAGCACATTCTTTCCATCATCAAACTGTAGATATCGCGACTTTTTAGCGAAATCGTTTTCATTAACTTGTTTCATCATTTCCAGATTTCCAAGTTTATGTTTAACAGGTATCTTCTGCGCAAAATCAACTAGATTATTATCAAGAAATGGGAACCGTTCTTCAAGGCCATTTGCCATAGCTAGTTTATCACCAACAAGCAGTAATCCGGGTAAAAAGGTCTTTATTTCAAAATAAAGGCTATTCTGAATATGATGCTCTGGCGTGTCATATTTTAACTTATCGTTAAAAGTAAAAACCCGTTCAAAAATTTCTCGCGGCTCCTGTATATTTATTGAGGAGAATATTTTAGGTTGAAACAAATTTTGTTTTTGGTCATCTGAAACAAGACGCTGCCAAAAGCCATAATACTGACTAAAGAAATCTTTTTGATTGAGTGACTGAAATACTCTGTAATATCGCCAGGGATAACCGCCAAAGAGCTCATCACCCCCAGTTCCCTGTAAACATACCTTTACAAATTTACTCGCCAACCTGCTAATATAATAGTTCGGATAGCTCATACCAACCCTAAGGTCCTCCAAATGCCAAACTACTCTGGGAAGGCTCCATTTAAGGTCTCCCGCATTAATAACTTGCTCGTAATGTTCCGATTTAATGAAATTTGCTGTTAATTCCGCATCAATCCGTTCATCGTATCCTACCTCTACACCATGTACCTCACTCATCTCAAAACCCGCTGTAAAGGTATATAAGCGGTTAACATGCTTGCTGGCCATCACAGAAATAGACCCAGAGTCCATTCCACCAGAAAGATAAGAACCTACAGGAACATCAGCTACCATCTGGCTTGCCACAGCTTTTTTCATGAGCCTTTGTGTTTCGGCAATTCCCTCTTCAAAAGAAATATGTTCATCTGGTTTAGAGAAATCATAATCCCACCAGGAATGATGCTTTATTCCTGTTGTTGAACTATTTATTGAAACAGTATTTGCAGGTGGAAGCATTGTGACCCCTTTAAAAAGGGTTCGATAGGTGAAAAGATTTTGAAAGGTGAAATACTCATTTAAAGCATCTAAATCTACTTCAACTTTAAATTTGGAGTGTTGCATGAACGATTTTATCTCAGATGCAAATAATAAAACGCCATTATTTAACCAGTAATAAAGTGGTTTAATTCCGTATCGGTCCCGACTAAGCCATAAGGTTTTAGTTGGTTTATGCCACGCTCCAACAGCAAACATCCCGTTTAATTTTTCGAAAAAAGCTGGTCCATATTCTGCCAAACCCTCACTTATTACTTCAGTATCTGAAGAAGATAGAAACTCATGGCCCTTTGATCTTAAGTCAATCTTAAGTTCAAGATAGTTATATATACATCCATTAAACACGATTAGCCATTCTCCATTATGAGATGGCATAGGTTGTGCCCCCTTTGATGAAAGATCAAGGATCGACAGACGTCTATGACCTAAACCCAAATTATCATCAATAAATACACCCTCACCATCAGGTCCACGGTGCGCAATAGCACGAGTTACTTTAATCATCTCCTGATGAGTAACAGCGTTTCCGTTTAGATTAAAAATTCCAGCTATACCGCACATTGAATATAAAAGTTCTTGTTAGAGTGATTTAATAACGGAAACCACATATTCAAAATCCTCTTTTGACATTCTATTGTGCAAAGGAATGGCCATCGAATAATCATTGGCAGCCTGAGCTCCAGGATAATCGGATGCCTGAATGCCATATTTATCTTTGTAATAATTTAACATGTGCACAGCATGGGTACCAGGACGGGTTGATATACCCTGTTCCTGCAGTTTTTCCATGATATCGTTGCGACTCATAGGAGCTTTCTCTTCATCGACAAATGTCACAAATGACTGCCAGCCATGCTTATATTCGGCATCACATTTTGGTGTACGCAACCAAGGGATTGACGATAATTCATCTGTATAATAGGCAGCCCATTTTTCGCGTTCGTCAATAAACTGATCTAATTTTTTGATTTGTACTACCCCTACCGCTCCCTGAAGATCAGTCATGCGGTAATTATAACCCAACATATTAAAATCAGGCAGAATATAAGGCCGCGGACCATGGTGGCGTTGCTCTTCTGAAATCGATGCGCCGTGGTTGCGGAGCATACCAATTACTTCTGCCAGTTGATCGTCGTTGGTAGTTATCATACCACCTTCGCCGGTAGTTACCGACTTGCGGGGATGGAAGCTAAAACAGCCAATGGTTCCCAATGCGCCGGCAGGTGTGCCTTTATAAGCAGCACCTGCAGCACAGGCACCATCTTCGACCAGCGGAATATTGCCGGCAATTTTTTTGATTTCGTCCATATTGGCACATAAACCGAACAGATGAACAGGAATGATTACTTTTGTTTTAGAAGTAATTCTTCTTTTTAAATCCGTAGGATCTATATTAAATGTTTGTGGATCGACATCCGCAAAAACCACGGTAGCGCCACAGTACAAAACAACATTGGCTGTAGATACCCAGGTAAATGCTGGTACAATAACTTCATCCCCTGCCTTGACATCTAAAGCTATCAGGGCGAGATGCAATGCAGTGGTTGCGCTGGTCACCGCCAAAGCATGTTTTACATTATGTCTTTTAGCAAACAATTCTTCGAATTCACGGACTTTTGGACCCGAAGTTAGCCAACCACTCATAAGAGGTTCTTTTAATGCCTCCCACTCTTCTTGACCTGTTACAGGTAAGGAAATAGGTATTATCCTTTTATTTAACATTTCAAATTTATTTCAACTTATCAATACCAGTATCAATTCTCCAATCAATTAGTTTTTGAAGTCCCTCCCTCAAAGAATATTTAAACAAAAAACCTAATTCTTTTTCAGCCTTAACCCTGGATCCTATTCTATTTTGAACCAATGCTCTTGCATCGTCCTCAGAGTATGGCTTATAGGTTACTTTTAAATCTGACATCTTTAAACTCAATATGGTATCACAAAGTTCTTTGATAGAGGTTTGAACCTCAGTGCCCACGTTATACAAACCAAATTTAGTATCACTTTTTAATGCATCTACGTTACATCTCGCAACATCCTCCACGTAAATAAAATCATAAGCCTGCGAACCATCGCCATTAATTACTGGGGCCTCGTTTGCTTCAATCTTATTTAACATAATTGGCACAACCCCTGTATAAGCAGCTGTTTGATCCTGATGAGGACCATATACATTCATGTATCTCAACCCTATGAACGGCAATCCATAGCGATCATTAAATGCAGTAGCCATGGCCTCTCCCGCTATTTTAGATGCCCCATAAAAGTTTTTATTATTAAATGGATGGTTCTCCGTCATTGGAAGCTCAACTGCATCACCATAAACAGAAGCAGAGGAAGACCAAACCAACTTTTTTATATTATGTTTTACGCATGCCTCTAGTACATTAAAAGTACCCGCTATATTGACTTCAAAAGCTGTTCTAGGAAAATCCTTACAATGTAACAACCACATGGCAGAAAGACATATTACATAATCCTTTCCTTTAATGGCATTATCCAGTATATCCAAATCTCTGATATCTCCTCCAATGGGAAAAATACTACATCTTGAATCCAATAATTGATTTGTAAGATATTCTTTTTTTCCTCTTGCAAAGTTATCGTAGATAACAACTTCCCCCACATCCTCTTTTAGAAGTTCTGATACTACAAAACTACCAATAAAACCAGCACCGCCAATTACTAATATTTTAGCATTCTTTATTTCCATTTTGCTTATTTTTAGTTAATCGTAATCACTCACCCCACCATCTCCTCATACACCCCCTCCTCAATCACTTCCCCCTTATCCATCCTAAATATTTTATCACAACGCTTCAAAGTTGA
>Ga0315904_10004616_pt1 | contig 19514 bp, 24 predicted proteins | sample LakEriMetagenome_6_FD_203529 | JGI IMG/M metagenome (GOLD analysis project Ga0315904, IMG submission 203529) | Freshwater fungal communities from buoy surface, Lake Erie, Ohio, United States - Buoy 12 MA120 | ecosystem: Environmental > Aquatic > Freshwater > Lake | place: USA: Lake Erie, Ohio...
AACCCCGGCTACACCAGCGGCACCATCCACTGGTTGGATCAGACCTGTTCTGGCTGGGGTCATGTTGCCTGCCTCACGGGTGACGGCACCCTGGCCAAGTTCACCAACGTCACCGGCGACAGGTACAGCGATCTCTATGCCGGTCTCGGCTGGTTAGTGGAGGGCCGCATCGACTGGCTGGCCAAGCAACCACAGGAAGACGAGCGATACCTGAAGTGCTTGGAGTGGTGGCGTGATCACCCCATCCCACGGTCGTTGTGGAAGTCAAGCCTCATGCCTGTCATCTACGGGCGCAGCTACCGCTCATTGGCTGAGACCATCAGCCTGTACCTGCGGGATGAGATCGAAGACTTCCTTACAGATCAGGGCCTGCCAGTCATGGGCCTGGCCCGCACCCTGGCCAGCGTGATCAACAACGTGATCAACGAGGCCCTGCCCAACGTGAAGGAGGTGAGCAAGTGGCTGCGTGCTGTTGCTGATCTGCAGATGGATGCTGGTCAACGCCCGCACTGGCGCACACCTAACGGCATGACCATTGAATGCTGGGCCACTGATACAGAGAAGCAACGGTATGAGCTGCGTCTGTCAGGCCGGGTGATCCATATCAACATGCGTGAATACACCGGCAAGGGATTCAACCGCCGTGCTGTACGTGGTCGGTTGGTACCGGACTACGTGCATAGCCAGGATGCTGCGTTCCTGCAGCGGTTCGTGTCGCACTGGCAGACCTACGACCATCCCATCACCACCGTGCATGACTGCTTTGGCACCACGTTGGAGAACGTGGGCACGATGCGGAAGGAACTGATGGATCAGTGGCATCGGTTCTATTCGGTGGACTACATGACGCAGCACCAGGGGATGGTGGCGATGGAACTGGATCAGCTGGTCCCGGATCCACCGATTGTTGGCACGCTGGACCGCGGCACCATCGGAGAAAACCCCTTCCTTTTCTGTTGATGCACTGTTGACACCGCTCAACATTGCAAGTACCATCATTGCAGCTGGCATTGCGGCATTCCTGGAGGAGGCTCGCATGTAAGACCAGCCCTCAACTGTCCCACTTAACTGTTACCTAACTGTGTCTGAACTGAAAGCACTGCAACGCCAAAAGCACCTGACTCCCATTGGCCGCCACGTCTACGGCGCATTGCTTGAACCCCGTACCACTAGCTTCGGCAAGACTGAATGGATGTCAGCCCTTGTTCTCAACGACGCTGACAGCGAGCCCCTGTTTGCTGTCATCGAGGAACTGTTGACCGCCAAGCGCAACGAGAACAGCAAGTTCCCCACTGATAACAGCAAGCTCAAGCTCCCCTTCCGTCCGTCCGAACGCAAGAACGAAGCCGGTGAACGGGAAGCGGTGGAAGGCGAGTGGCTCTGGTCTTTCGTCCGCCGGCTTGAGCGCAAGGGCCGGGAGGGTGAGACTGTTCGCAACACGCCGCCCGTCATCTACGACAGCCTCGGCAACGTCGTCACCGGCAAGCTCAACATGATCGGCGGCGGCACCCAGGGCAAGGTGGTGTTTGAGTCATACGTGTACGACTCACCCGCCAACAAGGGTGTCAGCTTCCAGCTGTGTGGCTTCCAGATCAGTGAGCTGATGGTGGCACCGGAGCAGAAGCTGGATCCGATCGAGGGTGGCAGCTTCGTGCTGGCCACCGAGGAAGCTGAGGTCGCGGCGCTGCTGGGCGGCAACTGAATCTCAATGAGACCCCTTCCAGTCACTAGCTTTCTCAATAACAAAATGGCACAACGCAAGCTCGACGAACGCCACGCTGACCGCATTGAGCGGTGGTTTGCAGAGATCTGGAACAGCTCCGAGAAGTACCCCATCAGCCTGAGCAGCCCTGGCCCACACGGTGGCCCGGTCTGGGAATGGCTGGGGTGGAGCCGCAAAAACAATGCCTGGAAGAAGTACCAGGCCAGCATCCCCACTGCTGACTACGCATTGGTGGGAGAGAAGGGCAACCTGCTCCAACTGGAGCAGGTCTCTCCCGGCCTGGGCTTTGACGTTCTCCTGACCGCCAACGGATTCGACCATGCCCTGCTGGGTGCTCCTGGCGAGCACGGCCAACGGTTCCGACAGCTGTTCATCGACATCAAGAACCAAGTCTGGGCGGCCAGGAGGGAGAAGGCACGGGGCGGTGCCCGCTTCATGAAGGCCGAGGCACAGAAGGTGGCGACCGAGGTGGCCATTGCCTGTGGTCGCAACCCTGTTGGCGAGAACCTCCAAGGCTCACGGTTCCTCTGGGGTGAGGAGCCTGCTGAGATGAGGATCCTGGCCGAAGCGGCTACTGGCTTCAAGGTCAAATGTCACAGTGATGCGCTGGATGTGCAGTCTCTTGGCCTTGAGTTTCAACGCCTTGGTCGTCAGATCTCATACGGAGAGTCTGCCCAGGTGGCAGCTCAGGAGATCGTGAAGGATGCTCGGGGCAAGGGCTGGGCGACGGAGACTCGCTTCCACAAAACAAAGGGGTATCAGTACCCAGTGCTTGAGCCTCGCTTTGACGAAGGCCGGCTCATGTCTGCAGGCAAGGCCCGTCGCGTCAACGATCTCAGCGTTGTTGATCTTGCAGTTGGCCGGCTGCCTGCGAGCACTGAACAGGGCAGCCTGTTCTGATGCTCGACCGCTACAACCGGCGCCTGCGCAGCCGGAAGGATCGAGAGCACCGCTCCAACCTGGAGACACAAGTGGAGGAGGCCCTGCTGTCGCAGGGCTATGCCCCCCTGTATGAAACGGAGACGTTTGGCTACGTCCTCCACCGGAAGTACAAGCCGGACTTCAAGGTGGGTGATGTGTACGTGGAAGTCAAAGGGTGGTGGCCATCGCCGGAGCGGACCAAGTTCCTGGCGGTGATCATGAACAACCCTGGGCTGCCCATCTTTGTTGCACTGCAACGTCCTCACATGACGTTGAGTAAGCAAAGTAAGACAACGTATGCACAGTGGTGCAGCAAGTACGGCATTGCTTGGTGCCCCATCCCTATCCCACCTGAGTTCATGCAGCAATGGATGGCAGGAGCCAGACCCACATTCCATGCCCCGGCCCGGAATGCGAAAGCTCAGACGGAGCAGCCGTCTACCCAGACGGTTCTGTTTACTGCTTCGTCTGCGAACAACGCTACACAGAACACGGAGAACCTTGGACACAACGAATGAATCCAGCAGCAAAGCGACTGCTCGGCAGTCTTCCACGCACCGACACCATCACAGCTAAGGTGTCATTGCTAACAGGTTCTGCACCCACCAGCATCCGCAAGATCAGCAGCCGCACCTGTCGGTTGTATGGCTATGAGCTGGCTACCTACAAGCGTGATGTCGCTGCTCAGGTTGCCAACTACAGGGATGAGAACGGTCTGACCGTTGCTCAACACATCCGCTACGGCGAGAAACAATTTGCCTGGCTAGGTCGGGAGAAGGGCACCAAGATTCAGCTGTTCGGTCAGCACCTGGGCAGCGATGGCGTACTCATCCTCACTGAGGGAGAGATAGATGCCATGTCTGTGTATGAGTGCTTGCACAAGCATCGCTCTATTGCAAAGTTTGTTGTTGCCTCTATTCCTGACGGTGCTGCCTCGGCCAAGAAATCTTGCACGGATCAACTCAGTTGGATCCTTGGTTTCAAGAGAGTTGTCCTGTTCATGGACACCGACGAGCCAGGTCGGAAGGCTGCTGCTGATCTTGCCGCACTCATTGGCCCTACTGCTGCTGTCGCAGCCGGCTTCCCCTACAAGGATGCCAATGAAGCATGGGCGGCTGACGACCATGCCTCAATTCTTGAGGCCATCAGCAACGCCAAGCGTCAGCGACCTGAGGCGATCGTCCATGCACCGGATCTACTCGATGCGATCCTCCACCCTGTTGATCGCTTCGGTCTGCCCTACCCATGGGACGGCTGGAATTCGATGACCGAGGGCATGAAGCCTGGTCAGCTGATCATGATCAGCGGCGGCACGGGCATTGGCAAGTCGCTGTTCACCCGGAGCATCGCCCTCAACCTGTGCAAGCAGGACGTGAAGGTTGCCTACGTGGGGCTGGAAGAAAGCTGCGAGACCAGCCTGGAACGGATGCTCAGTGAGGAGCTGGGCTACAACCCTGGCTTTCACCTGGATACCCCCGAGATGAGGGAGCGACGGGATCCAGAGGAGATCAAGGCAGCGTTGGATCGGTTCGCTCCCAACCTGTATCTGTTGGATAAGTTTGGCAGCGATGACTTCGATTCATTTGTTGCCACCGTTAAACACTACGTCTTGGGCGAGGGCTGCAAGGTCGTTGTCCTTGATCACTTCTCATTGTTGGCTGATGGCATTGCGCTTGCTACTGATCAGCGGCGGGCTATTGATCGCTGCATCAAGGATCTCAAGACACTCTGCATCGAACTCAACTTCACGATGGTGGTCGTCTGCCACCTATCGAGAGGTGGTGGCATCGGTCCTTCGCACGAAGAAGGCGGCGAGCCCACGCTTGCCGAACTACGAGGGTCTCATTCCCTAGCACAAATCCCCGATTTCGTCATTATGCTGGTTCGTAATCCTAGGTCAGAAGATAAAGTCGAAGCCAACACGACATGTGCATGGCTAAAGAAGAATCGCGTGAAGGGTGAGCTTGGCCTGATGTCCAAGCTGCACTACCTACCGAGCTGTCGCTTCCATGAAATTGCGCATTGACAATCCCTCGGATGGCGGACCGAACCCTGCCAACCGTGGCATCACCTACTCCGACGACCCCAAGCATCCGCTATGGCACATCAGTGTGAAGTTCCCGGACGCCCCGCCGATGAAGGAACTGATCAAGGCACCAACCAAGCAGGCAGCGATGGCGTTCGCGCAGACGAAGTACCTGAGCGCAGCGATCACGTTGATCAGTACCTCTCCAGTGCGGACCTCGACCCGAGTAAGGAGTACAAGATCACAGGTCAAGCCCTGAACATTCGATACAACCACGGAGTACGGAACTTCAATGACAACCAACAAGAACATCAGTCCACCCCAAGGGAAGCCTACCCCTATGAGTACGCCAGTGGATTCTGGAACGGATATGTCGCCGCTATTACCAGCGTCCGCGACGAAGTTAGGAGAGCTGTCCTTGATCGAAAGGTGCAGTGATGCTTACTGGTTTCTTGACTCGTCTTTCACTCTCACTTCTCAACACCGCATGTCGGCGGCTCTTGAAGTTGTCGTCTCGGATATCAGAGAGTGGGCAGACCATGCCGACAGACAAGGCGCCGTCCTCTGTGCCGCAGCAATACGCGGTGTCGCCGAACGCATCAATGACAAGCTACATCAGTGAAGGTCACTGGCTAAGTGATACAGCAACCGTGCAAGTGATCGAACGACAAGGGTTCACCTGCCTCTACATCGCAGGTGCCAAGGGTAAGTCCGCCACCTTCTACGACCCTGACGACATGGCCGTCTGGCTATTGGATCAAGGCCTCGACATTCAAGACCCGATCTGGGATTACATCGAACTGCTACCTGCTGCCTAATGGGACTCAACGCACTACCTCCCCAATGTCCCAAGTGCGGGACATTGACCACCGAAGTGGTCATGACCAAGCCCGACCTGCGTCGAATCAGCGTCGTCCGTCGCCGTCACTGCGAACGCTGTGACCACCGCTTCTACACAGCTCAACTGCCAGAGCAGATCGTCAACGTCAAGTGGACGGGCGGCGGCAGCAACTCCATTCCGATGGTGGTGCAGCCATGAGGATCCTGCTCGACTCGGACATGCTGCTGTTCAGGGCAGCGTCAGCCACAGAGGTTGAGATCAAGCTGGATGACGACGTGTGGACCCGGCACAGCGAGCTGCCGGCAGCACGGGAGATGTACTGGCAACAGGTTGAGTCGTGGTGTGACCAGTTCGGCTGCAGCTACAACGATGTCTGGCATTGCTTCACGGATGCCAGCGCCTTCCGGCGTGAGCTGTTCCCTGACTACAAGGCCAAGCGGAAGGGGACACCAAAGCCGATCGGGTACAAGCAGCTGCGATCGGAACTGATGGGCGAGACGACGGCGTTCATGTTCCACCAGATCGAAGCTGACGACCTGCTGGGGATCTTCGCCACAATGCCAAGCATCGGTGACGAGGTGGTGATTGCATCAGGCGACAAGGATCTGATGCAGATACCGGGAGTACACGTATGGTTGGATCAGGAAACGACAGAGCAGACACATGAACAGGCTGAGCGATTCACATATGAGCAATACCTTACGGGTGATGCAACCGATGGAGTACCCGGATGCCCTGGCATCGGACCCGTCAACGCTAAGCGCATCGTCGAATCATTCGACCTCGACAAACCTGTGGATTGCTGGGAAGAGATTGTTCGGACGTATGAAACGAAAGGGAAGGTGGTCAACGCATCAGCGTATGCCACGCAACAGGCGCGATTAGTACGTGTGTTGCGTGCGGGTGAATACAACTTCGACACACACAAGGTCAACCTATGGAATCCCCCGACGCGTTGAAGCGCATCATTGCGCAAGGCCTCAGTGACGAAGCACTGGATGCGTTGGATCAACTGTTCCCTGAGCGCACACCTGAACTGAATGATTCAGTTGATCAGATTAGGTACGCTTCTGGACAGAGATCAGTCATTCGTTTTCTTCGGGGGTTGACCAATGGCTAAAGGCAAGGGTGGCGGCAACAGGGGCGGTGGGTCCAGTCGCGCAAACGATCGCGGTCCAGCCGGCAACACCGCCTCAACCACTAGCCCTTTCACACCGCAGGAGGTACACACCACTGCTGCCCGTTCCGCTAGCCGGAACGCTGGCCTCGGCGCTCAGGTCGGGGCGGCTGGCCGCACCGTCACCAGGAACGAAGCCGTCAAGATTGCCGAGCAAACGGGCAAGACCGTTGCCCAGGTGATGGCCAAGGCGCTCGACAGGGGCGCCACCCTCGGCTCATCCCTGGTCAACAACTACAACAGGGGCAACCTTGGGCCCAACGATCGGAACCTCACCAACTTTGGCGGCGTGCCAATCGGCACGGGAATCAACGGCGCGGCCACCAGGGCGATTACATCCTTGCAGGCGCTGCAGGGTCTGCAGATGGGCAAGGGTCAGGTGTACGCCGGCAGTACCACCACCACCACATCAAGGCAGAACCACTGGGATCCCCTGGGCGGTAGCTCCTACACCCCTGGCACCACCACCTACAACCCCATCGTCTTGCCCCGCGGCATGACTGCTGCTGGCCAGGGCGGTGCCGGTGGAGCAGGCGGCAATGGCAATGGTGGTGGCAATGGCAACGTCAAGAACGACGGCAGTATCGAATCCATCAAAGCGCTGTACGCGCAGCAGATGGATGACGCCAGGGCTGAGATGGAGAAGTACGCCCAGATGCAGGCTGAAGCAATCAGCACGATGCAGCTGGACTTCGGCAATCAGATTGGCGAAATCCAATCAGCTGCTGATGCGCGGGTCTCTGAGCTGAGCGACCTCATGATGTTCCAGCAACAGCAGGCGCAGTCCACACAGAACCTGTTGCAACAGCAGGCACAGGCAGCAGAGCGTGCCTACCAGGAACAAGCTCGCGTTGCTTCTGCCCTCGGCACCGCCTTCGTGCCTGGCGTTGAACAGTCCGCTGCCTCTGTCTCCCTCGGCGATCAACGCACCACTCAATCCGAGAAGCAGCAGAACAGCCTCAGTGATCTGGCCATCGTCTCTGGCCTTGGCACCAACTCCAATCCCCTCGCTGGCCTCCAGCTCGCCTGATGAACGACACCGCTCAATCCCGCTGGCGTGATCTGGAACTGTTCCGCAGCCAGTACCTCCGTCGTGCCATTGACTGCTCGGCGCTCACCGTCCCAACTCTGATCCCCGAGTCGGATCAGAACTACGGCTGGACGGGCCAGCAGTTCAACAAGCTGCCATCCCTCTACCAGGGAGCTGGTGCCAGGGGTGTGAGCAACCTCAGCGCCAAGCTGCTGTTAGCCCTCTATCCCCCCAGCCAGCCGTTCTTCCGGTTGGTGATGGACCGCGGCCAGCTGGAGGAGTACATCGGGCAGAGCGGCACCGACCCCAACCAGCTGATGAGCGAGCTGGACATTGCGCTGTCTTCCATGGAGCGTCAGATCCTGCAACGCATGGATCAGCTGCAGTCACGGCCTGCCCTGTTTGAGGCGATCAAGCACCTGATCGTTGGTGGCAACGCTCTTTTGTACATCGGTGCTGACACCATTCGGATGTACGGATTGCGCAGCTTCTGCATTGACCGTGACCCGGACGGCAACGTGACGGAGATGGTGATCCGTGAGCTGGTGTCACCACGTCACCTGCCAGCCGGTGCCGATCACCAGGATGACGAGAGTGACAAGGATGCAGAGGAGCTGTACACCCACGTCAGCATCGACCCGCAGGGTGGTGATCGTGCTGTCGAGTGGTATCAGGAGTACGACGGCAAGCGGATCCCTGGCACTGCTGGCTTCAGCAAGCTGGAGACCAGCCCGTGGGTGCCGCTACGCCTGAACCGGATTGCTGGTGAGAGCTATGGCCGCGGCCTGGTTGAGGAAGTGCTGGGCGACCTGCAGAGCCTGGAGTCGTTGAGCAAGGCAATCGTCGAGGGCAGCTTGATTGCGGCCAAGGCCATCGGCCTGGTTAATCCCAACGGCACCACCCGAGCTGATGTGTTGGCCCGCGCTGAGAACGGAGCGATCGTGGCAGGCAATGCAGCTGACGTTGAGTTTCTACAGGTGCAGAAGGCCAATGACTTTGCAACAGCGTTGCAGACCATGCAGCTGATCGAACGCCGATTGAACTTCACGTTCCTGTCTAACGAGGCAATGCAGCGTGATGCGGAGAGGGTGACAGCAGCCGAGATCAGGCTGATGGCCGAGATGCTGGAGGCCGGCCTCGGCGGGGTGTACAGCCTGCTCAGTGCCGAGCTGCAGATTCCCCTGATCCGCAGGGTGATGCACCTGATGGAGCGTGGTGGCGAGCTGCCCCCTGTTCCCAAGGGGTTGGTTGAACCTCAAGTCACCACCGGCCTGGAAGCGATTGGCCGCGGCAACGACAAGCAGCGACTGACTGACTTCCTGCAGGTGGTGGCTGCAAGCATTGGACCCGAGCAGTTCCTGCAGTACATCAACCCGAGCGAGTTGATCCGCCGGTACGCAGCGTCAGACGGGATTGACATTGCTGGACTGGTGAAATCCGAACAGGACATGCAGGCTGAAATGGCACAGCAACAGCAGGTACAGTTGGCGCAGCAACTTACACAAGGAGCTGTCAACAATGGACTCACCACGCCGCAGCCGCAACCTGCCGCCGCCGGTCCAGCTGGAGGAGCAGATGCAGTCCCAGCTTCCAGAGGAGGAGAAGCGCAAGCCGTCGTCTGAAGTTCAAGAGGGGGAGCACACACAGCCACTGCCTGGCGGTGGTTTCATGATTATTCGGGACGGCTTCAACCATGTCTGAAGTCAACTTCCCGTCTGACAGTGGCAGCCCGGCCGAGGTTGCCGCCTTTGCTGAAGAGTCCGCCAAGGTTGAAGCAGCCCGTGCTGAGCTGTACGACGAAGCAGCTGGCGAGTCCCAAGGCGAACTGATCCTTGGGAAGTACAGGTCCGTTGATGACCTGGCCTCGGCTTACCAGAGCCTGCAGGCTGAGTACAGCCGGCTGAAGGGGGGAGTGCCCCAGCAGCAGGAGCAGCCTGTTGACAATCAGGTTGACAATGCCGAGCCGGAAACGGACGAGGAAGAGGAGTCTCAACCTCGGGTAACGACGGAGCAGGCGCAGCAGATCCGGGAGCGGATCATGCAGCAGGCCGGTGGTGAGCAGCAGTACCAGCGCATTGCTGGCTGGGCATCGCAGAACCTGCCCGAGGAAAGGTTGACATCATTCAACACTGCGTTGAACAGTGGCGACCAAGGCGCAATCCTGAATCAACTGAAGGGACTGCAGTACGACTTCATGATGAGCAATGGGTATGAACCAAAGCTGTCAGGTGGCCGTGCCCCAAGCAATGACGTAAAAGCCTACACATCCAAGTACCAGATCCAGCAGGCGATGATGGATCCACGGTATGAACACGATGCTGGCTATCGGCGGGATGTGGAGCGACGCATTGGTGCCAGCCCAGAAGAGTTGTTCAACTCATAAGCGTCGCGCTATAAGTACAGGCAGATCAACCAGCCAGTGATCTGCCTCAGGGCCGGTACGCCGATACCCCTGTGAAGCGACGTTGGTGAAGGCGGGACGCCTCAACGGTTTATCAACAGCAAACCATTCATCAACAAGGAGACCGAAGGTGGCTGCACCTGACGTAACACTGTCAAGACCCGGCGTAATTAACAACGACTCGGGCACTTGGACCAAGGATAATGCCCTGTTCCTCAAGGTCTTTAGTGGGGAGGTTCTTACAGCCTTTGCTCGGAACTGCATCTTTGACGGCCTAGTCCAGAGTCGCTCAATTCAGAACGGCAAGTCTGCCCAGTTCCCTGTCACTGGTCGCTTCACCAGCCGGTACCACGTGCCCGGCAAAATGATCGAAGGCCAAGGCAACATGGCCCAGAACGAGGTCGTGATCAAGATCGACGATCTACTGATTGCCGACGCTGCGATCTACGACCTGGATGAAGCCAAGTCCCACTTCGACATCCGCTCGATCTACTCAACCGAGCTGGGCAGGGCCATGGCCAGGAGCTATGACAAGCGCTTGGCACGGGTGATCACTCTTGCTGCTCGCATCAGCACCAGCGGCCTGACGGCCAACCTGCCACCGGGCCTGAGTCCTGACGATCCGTATCGCGTTGGTACCCGGATTGACATCAACAAGGCAACTCCCACCCCGGACGACCTTGTTGCTTCTGTGTTCGCTGCCGCCCAGGCACTGGATCAGAAGGACATCCCTGCTGATGGCCGCGTTCTCGTATGTTCGCCCGATGTGTATTACACATTGATCCAATCTTCGAGAGCCGTGAATTTCGACTTCAACCAGCAAGGTGCTAATGGCTCTTACAAAGATGGCCAAATCTCCAAGCTGGCTGGATTCAACATTTACAGCAGCAACCACATTCAGCAAGGCAACGTTGTTGCCAGGGCTGGTGAACAGGGCTACACGATTGGCGGCACTGACACGGTGCTGTCGTCTGTGGACATGAGCAAGACCAAGATGCTTGCGTTCCAGAAGGGTGCAGTTGGCGTGGTCAAGTTGCGTGATTTGTCTATGCAAATGACTGGTAATGATTACAACGTAATGTACCAAGCAACCCTGATGGTGTCGCGGATGGCGTATGGCGCTGGCCCGTTGCGCCCTGAGGCGTGCGTGGAGATCCACAACGGTTGATGATAAAGCAACTGCTTTTCATCCGCCGAACTTGGCCTTGCCTTGACCTGGATTAACCGTCTCAGTCATTGGCAAGATGGGGGGCAGTTACCTGTCCCCTTTTTTTATGGCAGCGACAATCACCACGATCAATCCACCAGCAACCAAGACGACCATTGATTGGGCATGGCAGGACATCCAAGCCGCTGACCCACTGGCTAGCCAGCCCACTGTCACTTTCGCCGCTGGACTGAAAACCGGCACCCGTGCTGACGGTGGCACCGTGTCGAACCCCCCGACTTACAGAGTTGCTGGCGTGAACGGGATCACTGGCCCCGGTGGCGCCCAGACCAACGGCGTAATGCTGGCCTACCTGGCAGCTGGCCGCAGCTTGACTGTGACTGGCAACGGCACCAGCGGTGCTACTGCCAAGACTGCCCTGGCTACCACAGGTGGCGGCGGCACTGGTCTGACCGTTGACCTCGTTGCTGCTGGTGGCGTGGTAGTTGGTGCCGTGGTGAAGAGCCCTGGCACTGGCGCCTACAAGGTTGGCGATGTGATCACCGTTGCCTTGGCAACGTCTGGCACTGGTACCGACGTAACCCTGGTGATCTGATGACAGAACTGGAGGCGATCAACACGCTGCTTGGCGTCATCGGTGAAGCGCCGATCGATCGCCTCAGTGACATCACGGTCAACGAGATCACCGACAGCGCCCTGGCTCGCCGCACCTTGCATGAGGTGAGCCGGGATGTGCAGGCCGAGGGCTGGAGCTGGAACACCGACCGCAACGTGGAGTTGCAGAAGGACACCACAAACCAGTTCCCGATCAGTGACGACGCACTGGCGGTGATCTTCTCCCCGAACCGCTACCCCGACATGGAGTACGTGGCCAGGGGTGACAGGGTGTATCACCGTTTCAAGCGGGTGTTTGACTTTGGCAAAGACATGACAGGCCCACTGCTAGTGGATCGCGTTGTCATGAAACTGCCGTGGGAGCACCTGCCACATGCAGCACAGCAGTACGTCACCATCCGTGCTGCTCGTATATACAGCGATAGGTACGTCAACTCCAACATCATCTACACCTACACGGCACAGGATGAGGAGTACGCCCGCGCCATGTTGATCCGTGACGAGGAGCGTCACCTGAACAACAACTTGCTCTGGGGTAACGACCGGGGCATGGGCAGCGGACTTGGCTACATCCCAGCTGAAGGCACCCGTTTCAGGACACGCTGATGCGAAGCAAATCCAACTTGACCCGCAAAGTCAGCAAGCCCCCCAGCGGTCCTGTTGAAGGGAAGATCGACACGCTCATCCAAGGCGTGTCACAGCAGCCCAAGCACCTGCGGGTAACGGGTCAGGGGGAGCAGCAGCTGAACGGTTGGAGCAGTCCCGTTGAAGGGCTGTGCAAGCGCAATCCATTGCGGCTGGTGGGCAAGATCCTGCCTACCCCCGTGACGGACTTCTACCTGGAGATGATGCCTGTCATCTCGGGTGAGCGGTACAGCGTCATGGTCTACCCCGAGGGTGGGCAGACCAAAGTGCTGATCACGTTGAACGGAGCGCCAGCCCAGATTGATGTCCATGGCACTGGCATGACAGCAGTGTCAGCCCTGTCAATGGACCCAGCATTTCAAATTGCAGGCGCTGGCATCACCGTTGGCAGCACCGGCTACCTGTACAACGCAGCTGGCGACTACCAACAGAAGTACGTCCTGATCAACAACGGTCCACTGGGCCTGCTGTTGAACAGGGAGAAGGCTGTGGCCATGTCCACTGCCACAACGCCTGCAGCACGGAAGGAAGGACTGATCTTTGTGCAGGCCACGGCGTATGAGGTGAGCTACAAGCTGACCCTCAACGGCACGGTGGTTGGCACGTACACCACACCCAAGGCCAGTGACACCAACAACCAGCTGAGCACGTCAGCGGTTGCGACGGAGCTGGCCAAGTTCATCACGGCTACGACCGGCTTCTCTGCCACGGTGGATCGCCACGTGGTCTGGGTGAAGAAGACCGATGGCACGGACTTCACCATGAGCGTTGACGATGGCCGCGGCAACGCCATGGCCCGTGTGGTGAAAGGCAGTGTGACCAGCCTGGCTGAGCTACCAGTGGTTGCACCCAACGGGTTCATCATCAACGTCAGCTCGGACCCGAGTCAGACAGTTGATGATCGCTACCTGAAGTTCATCACGACAGACGGTGGCGCCATGGGGAATGGCAGCTGGGTTGAGACGGCCAAGCCTGGGATGGTCTACAAGATCGACCAGGACACCATGCCGGTAGTGATCTACCGGAAGGCACCGGGCGTGATCTTCGTTGGCCCTGCTGATGGCAGCACGCAGACACTGACAGTGGGTGGCACGGTGTACAGCTACACGTTCCCGAAGTGGGGTGACAGGTCAGCTGGCGATGAAGTCACGGTGCCGGACCCTGCATTCATCGGGAAGACAGTGCGTGACCACGTGCTGTTCCGTGGTCGGTACGTGATGGCAGCTGGTCAGAGCGTGGTGTTCAGCGAGACGGATCAGATCTTCAACTTCTTCCAGGACACCAGCGTTGCACTGACGGCAAAGGATGGGTTCAGCGTGCTGGCTGTGAGCGAGGTGAGCAGCGAGCTGAACTGGCTGCTGCCGGTGGATGAGAACCTGTTGGTGTTCAGCCAGTATTCACAGTTCCGGGTATCACCAGCAGATGCTGATGTGCTGACCCCGACAACAGCAATGATTCTGCGGTTGAGCAACTTGCAGATGAACCCGTACATCAGGCCAAAGCTGGCCGGGCCGCAGGTGTTGTTCGGCACGAACGAGTATGGATACAGCCACTTCCGTGAGTACAGCTTCTACGACACACCGCAGCGTCGGTCGGGGCTGAACCTGGGCGGCAGCAACGATGTGTGCTCCAGTATTCCAAAGTACATCGAAGGGTTGGTCACGCACTGGGACATCGGAGAGACGATTGACTTTGCAGTGTGCTCAACACCTGTTGATCGCAAGGTGCTGTATGCCTACAAGTATCTGTTCCAGTCCAGTGGTAACGGGCTGGCCAAGGCTCAGTCCAGCTGGAGCAAGTACCAGTTCAACGGTGATGTCCGCTGGATGAAGTTCATGGACAACGAGCTGTGGTTGATCCTGACCTACCCGGATGGGACGTACACCGCTCACATCACATCAGACGAGCTGGAGTTGCCGGACAGCATTCAGCCCCACCTGGACCGGCTGCTGCTGTACCCGGACTGCAACCAGGATCCACAGACCAGCAACAACGTGACAGCTGTCTACGACCCGGACACACGGCTGACCACGTTCACGCTGCCGTATCAGGTGGTGGGCACAGCCAGGGCCGTGGTGCGGTACAGCAACAGCACAAAGGAAGGCCTGCTGTTGGGCAGTGCAACCAGTGGCAACAAGATCGTGTGCGAGGTGCGAGGTGACTGGACTGGGCAGAAGGTTGCCTTTGGCGAGGAGTACCAATTCCGGTATGAGTTCACCACGCCCTACGTGCAGGACAGGGATCAGGCCAGGAGTCGGATCATCGGGAAGCTGGACGGTCGGACCCAGCTGTTGACCTTCAGCACATACCACCACAATGCAGGTCGGTATGACGTGCGAGTGCAGCGGGAGAACCGTCAGCTTGACAGTGTGCACAAGTTCCGCAGCCGTCGTCTGAATGTGGCAAACAACAGGCTGGATGTTGAAACCAGTCATGTTGAGACTGGTCAGTTCAGGGTTCCCATCTATTGTCAGAACACAGCCTGCCGCATCTTTGTGGAATCAATGAGCTGGCTACCATTAACCATTACAGGAGCCATGTGGGAAGGCTCCTATTCCAACCGTTCCAAAGGAGCTTGAGTCATGGCGTTCTGGGCAGCAGCAGGCGCAGTCCTTGGTCTGGGCCAGGGGATTCTTGGCGGGATGCAGCAGCAGAGCGCTGCGCGGGAAGCCAACGAGCTGGCCGAGGCGCAGGCCAAGGCTCAGTTCAGCCGTGCCAAGAAGGAGTGGCGGATTGATTGGTGGCAGCAGAAGTCCAACTGGTTGTGGGAGACCGCCCAGGTTGAAGCACAGCGGTTTGCTGAACGGCAGAAGGAGTCGGACTACAACTGGCGATCTCAGAAGCTGATCGAGTCCGCCATGGAAAACCTGGCGGTGAACACGGCAGCGATCCAGGACAAGTTCATCACCGAGGAAAAGCTGCGTGCCACGCAGGTCGGGATGGACTACGGCTACAAGATGGATCAGCTGGCCTCAACCGCTGGCGAGACGGTGCGGCAGTACATGGCTGGCATCCGCGACACGGCGTTGCAGTCCATGCAGGTTGTCAACCAGACGGAGCGGGAAGGACAGGAGCTGGTGAGTTCGATGGTGTTTGAGCAGCAGAAGGATCACCTGCAGTGGGAGATGGGTCAGATCGCTGCTGTGATTGATGGAGCGCAGGTAGCAGCGACAGCCAGCGCCCGCTCAGGAGGCAGCGGTACAGCTGATCGGTTGGCAATGAATGTGGCGCAGAAGCTGGGTCAGACGTGGGGCCAGATGCAGCTGCAGTCCCAGAGCAGGAGCGCACGACTGGGGTTGATGAACACGGCCATGCGTGGCGAGACCGCGACGCAGCTGGGACGCATGGCACTGCAGATGCAGGATCAGGCTGAGAAGATCAAGTACACCAACAGCAGGTATGCAGCAGATACGGGGTACGAGACCAGCGTGTTCCGTGATCTGACCATCCCCAGCTTTGACCTGGCTGGGCGACAGGGTGCGCGTGAGATGAAGTCTCTGCAGATCCAGACGCAGGGCGTGATCAACGAGGCGTCGATGCCCTACCGGAAGGCGATCATCTTTGACCCGATCAGGCCGATCAAGGGGCTGAAGCCGGAGTACATGGCACCAACCAAGGTGTATGAACCGAGCACTGCAGGGATCATTGGCAACTCGATCCTGAGCGGGGTGCAGGGTGCAATCAACTTGGGAACCTTCACCAAAGGAGATGGCACATTGGGGTGGAGGTGATACAGTTGACACTGATCAACAGTGTTACCAATGGCTCCACTGAAAGGCAAAGCGTTGCTGGCTTATCTCGATGAGCACCAGGGCGAGAACCGCGACAAGGTGATCGAAGGTGCTGGCTATGCCACCAAGCGCAGCGGCAAGCTGAGTCTGCAGCGCACCAAGTTCTTTGAAGCGTTGGCCGCGGCCAACGGTCATGAGCTGGGTCCGGTGCTGAACGACCGAGCTGAGGGCTTTGGGAAGGAAGCGACCTACCGGCTGAAGGTGGGCCCCAAGGGTCTGGTGCCAGTGAGCCGTGCCTACACCGAGCAATGCGGGATGCAGCCTGGCAGCTACGTCACCGTGATCATCGAGGAAGGCTCGATCGTGCTTGAGCCAGCGGAAGTTGCAACGCAAGCTGCACAACCACCTGTTGCATCGCTGGCAAGTGTCGCCTAATGTCAATGCTGACGTGAAGGCACGGGGGCTTCGGCCCCCTTTTTCATGACCATCAACGACATCCAGCTCACACCCGAACGGTGGCAAGCGTTCTGGGTCAACTTCAAGAACGAACCCCAGCAGCGTGCTGGCATCGAGGAACTACGCCAGGCCATCTGCCAGGCAGACCCTGGACTGCTCACGGAATCGGCATCGTGGGTCCAAAATTTCCATAAGGAACAGCCACCCACCCTGCTGCACAAGGCTGGCAACGAGTGGCCACTGACCAAGGAACAGCTGGGCAGGATCATGCTCTGCCACCCATCAAGCCTGCCCGACAGCTTGATGAATGACCTGGCTGCTGCTGTTGATGCCTTCCACCTGGACCGCCTCAACCTGGCGTACTTCCTGGGGCAATGCGGCGAGGAGTCCGGTGGGTTGCGGTATCCCGTTGAAATTGCCTCGGGAGAAGCATACGAATTCCGTGCCGATCTCGGAAATCGCAGAGAAGGCGACGGCGTGAAATTTGCCGGGACTGGCTGGATTCAATGTACAGGACGCCACAACCATCAAGCCTTCGCAGATTACCTTGATTCAATAGGCAAACCTGACCCCAAGGTGATGGAGATAGGTAAGACCTACACATCCGAGGTTTACCCCTGGTCGATCAGCGCCTTCTGGTGGTTCGACAACGGGATGATCAACTTCTGCAAGAGCAGACCTGATGTGGACCGTGTTGGTCAACGGGTCAACGGTCAGTACCCACCACGTGGTGCAGCCGAACGCAGGGCCTACACCGAACGGGCCATGCAGGAGCTGGGGGAATGACTGACATCACCCCACCGCCGGAGCTGGTGCAGCAGTGGCGAAAGAGTGGCCCCGCAGATGCTGCCGTCAACAATGCCTACGAATGCCACATCGCCACCCGCGCCGCCCAATGGGGCGCCGACCAGGAGCTGGAGGCGTGCTGTGAGTATGTGTACGAGCGATTGAAGTTGACCACAGTTGCTCATATTGCACAAGATCTACGCGCTGCCCGCCGCCCCAAGCCGCCGAGCGCTGTCGCGCAAGCGGAAGCATTGATCGAGCGCCACGAGGATGGCTGGATGCCCAGTCCCAGCGAGTGGCACGTCATTCGAGAAGGACTGGCCGAAGGACGCCGCGCACTGGAGCAACTCGATGGCTGACTTCCGAGCACTATGCGCTGAACTTACTGACACTCTTGATTACTGGCTTAAAAACAGCAACCTCACCGACAGCGACGCCCGTGACCTAGTAGAGGAAGCCCGCGCCGCCCTGGCCCAGCCCGAGCCGCAGGAGCCTACAGATGATGAGCTAGGCAAGTTGCTTTATTACGAGTTCACAACTAGCACAGGGCATGGAGAGCGTGTCGATGCAATGGGGTTTGCCCGCGCCGTTCTTGCCCGCTGGGGGAATCAATGACTGACCTCTCCCCCGCCGCGCAGGCGGTGCTGGATGCGTTCTTCAAGGCGCCCATGGGGCAAAGCTATGTGGACGATGACCTGAACGCCATCGCCGCCGCCCTGCGAGCTGCTGCGGATCAGGTATTAGCCGCCCAATGGGAAGGGCGAATACCTCCTGATGCAGCGCACAGTCTCGGCATCAACTGGACCCGTGACGCGTTGCAGGCCATAGCCGCCGAGCTGGAGGGCCACGATGCTTGACCACCTCCTGCTGGTGTTGGCCCTGTTGGCTTGCGTTGGTGCCGTCCTCGTCATCATTGCCTCCCTGTACGAATGAAACACAGAGAGAAGTGGGAAGCAGGCGGCATGTCCATCACCACCTGGACAGAAGGTGATACCCGTTGCTTCATCTGCTACAAGGCCTCAGTCAGCATCTATTGCCAGACCAGTCAGGAAGTTCTGCAGTTCGCTGCCTGGCCAGCATCACTGCCAACAGGTGCCAGCCTCAGATCCTGGCTAGCGTCCCTCGGTGCAGCAGATCAACAGCGCAACCTTGAACAGGACAGGAACCTGTTAAAGGAAACAGGGTTTGGCGAACATAACGATGCGGACCTGTTAAAGGCAACAGGCTTCGGGCCAGAGCAGCACGATGACTGAGGGTTGGGGCAGGATCTCACCCCTGCCCCGTGCAACGGAATGTCACGACCGTCGCGTTGCTGCTTTCAGTCAGCCTGCAGATCTTAGACCTAGGGGTTGCTGGGTGGATGCCTTGGATTTGCCAGCAACGCAAGGATCACCTCAAGCCAGCGGTTCAAGTTGTTCTCCTGCCGCTGGCGTACCTCGGGACAGACATCAGTGAATTTCACCGCTTCCTTCACTGTGCCTTCCTTGCGTAGTGTCTCCATCTCACCGTACAAAGCCTTCTCGCAGAACAGAAGACTCTCCCGGTTGTTCAACACACTCCCAATCAACAGCACTGCCAACAGGCCCAGGAGCACGTTGGTCTGGCTGATGCCGGGGAGTCTCATCAGTTGATCTTGATGAAGACGTTCACAGCGACGTGAACAGGAGCCGTTTGGGCATCACCGCCGCTAATGGTGTGGGTGTGAGCGCCAGCAGTAGAGGTGCTCAGCGTCATGCGGCCATCCTGTCCATCATGTACCACCGGAGAGCCGATCGCCCACGTTCCGCTACTTGATTTCGATGCGTAGTAACCTTCTGGGTTAGCAGTGTGCGTGTGGGCGCCAGAGCTGCTAGTAGTGAACGCTGTCTTAGGCAGCGCAGTGCTGTCTTCGTACCACTGACCAACATCACCACCATTCCATCTGTTGTATCCATTTCGGTTCTGACCAGCAGACCGCAGGAACGCACCTCGCAAGTCAGGGAGATTGGTTTTAC
>Ga0315904_10004617_pt1 | contig 19511 bp, 6 predicted proteins | sample LakEriMetagenome_6_FD_203529 | JGI IMG/M metagenome (GOLD analysis project Ga0315904, IMG submission 203529) | Freshwater fungal communities from buoy surface, Lake Erie, Ohio, United States - Buoy 12 MA120 | ecosystem: Environmental > Aquatic > Freshwater > Lake | place: USA: Lake Erie, Ohio...
TTATAGGTATAAGTACATTGATAATCAATACAGTTCTTTATCTCCATTTTCTGCTGTAGCATTTCAAGCAAAAGATTATTTGGTTGACTATAACTCAGGCTTTAATAAAGCTATGCTAAACAGATATAATATTGCATATATTACATTGTTTACAGGAAATGAGTTTGTAAAAGAGATTCAAGTTGTAATGCGTGATGCACGTAGTCTTAACACTTTTATAGTTGATACTATAGATAAAGACAATTCAAATATATCTGACAACGTATATACTGAATATAAATTCAGTAATGACAAGACATATAGCGTACTTTCTCCTGAGCAATTGACTAGGCTTTTTGATAATGTACCATTGTTAGCAAAAGCTCAAGACTATGTTGGAAATAGAATAATGTATGGTAACTATACTCAGTTCTATGATGTTTTTGAGAAGATTGTACTTTCTGTAAACTATAAGTCATTTGATATACTTGATGAAGGTGCTCCAATACAAACATTTAGATCTGACAGAGACTATCAGATAGGAATTCAGTACTTAGATAATTATCGAAGAACTACGACTGTATTAGCTCCCGATAATTTAAATAACACAAGTACTGTATATATACCCCCATCTCAATCAAATAAGGGAAATAGCATAACAGTAAATGTTGCCAATAGACCACCTCAATGGGCTACTAACTACCGGTTGGTTATTAAGCAAGGTAAGAGAGATTATTACAACATTTTTCCTATATACTTTTATTTAAAGAATGAGTTTAGGTATTTCTTGATACACGAATCTGATAAAGATAAGATTCCAGTAAATGGATACGTTATTTTTAAATGTACTCCAACAGGACCAACATTTTCAAATAAGAAGTATAAGGTATTAGAACTTAAGTCTCAACCTGCTGGTTTTATTCCAAATGCTCAGGCAGGCCTTTACTTCAAGATAAAGGTAAACTCTCCATATGAGTTAAACAATAATCTAGGACTAACTACATTTTTTACTGATGCATATGGAATAGAAGGCGCAAGCATTAATTCAACTATAGTAAACTTTACAAATAGTACTGCTAGATATGCCGAAAATCCAATATATTATGGAGAGGTAAATCCTAATGCTTTAACACTATCTTCACCTCCTACAAATCCAACGATATCTGCAAATAGGTATAACTTTATAGGAAGCTATAGAATTACAGTTCAAGTTACAGATACTAATCAGTTTAGATGGACAAATTCTGTTTCTTTTAATGGTCCTTGGATTACTGATACTATTGTTTTAAATACACCATATTGGATTAATATTGGTACAGCAGGTGTAAACTTTAATCAAAGTAATGGCTTTGGTGTTTGGATTGTTTGGAATTCACAGCCTGCAATAGGAGATGTTTGGAAAATTGGATTAAGAGGTTCAAAACCATATCAATATTTTACAGCAGGAACAGCATTTCCATCTAATGTACCAATAACTCCATTGGCAATAGATGTTTTCAATGATGAACAAGTATTTCCTGGAGATATAATAGAGATAAAGATAAATGAAGAATTAAATCCAAATATGTCAAATGTAACTCAAACATTTTACAGCAATGGATTATATGCAAATTTAGAAGAATGGTTTGTAGAATCATTAGCTTATCAAGATTTTCAGTATACTGATTTAAATCAAGTTCCAATAAATGAAAACGCTATATCATTTAGAAGAGGTTATGATTTTGCTGATATAGTTAATGGGGCAAATGGTGATACATATTCTAGAATATTTACAGGGCCAATACTTAACGACTATAGTGTTATCTTAAACAAACCTATGTTTATGATAATACGTGGTAGTTCGGCTCCTGGAATAAATAGGATGTCTGCATCTATTACTGTTAGACGTTTTGATAATACATTAATCGCAGAAACAGTTCCGGAAGAGAATGACTTAGATGTATATCACGAGTTAAGTAGAACGTTCCCTATTAGGAACAATCTACATAACGTAGTATGGACATTCGCTGATGCTACAGTCGCGCCATTCGCAGTAGGTCTGCTATTTAACCCTACTATACTAGGTCAATTAGTACCTGGTACTACTCCAGGCGCAAATGACCAAATGCATAACTATGTTGTTGGTGAAAGCATTTATGTGAAGTCAGGTAATCCTAACTTACCTAATGGATACTATGAAGTAATAAGCATACTAGACCCATACAACGTAGTTATTGATTACGTGCTTCCTGCATATACAGTTCCTTATCCTGGCACAGCAGCATATGATGTTCAGGAGCAAAATCAGACCTCATTATTGGGGGCAAGAATAGTTCTCAATAATCCAAGGTCTACAGTAAACTCAGACTTTAATGGATGGGCATATGAGAATGGTCTTGAAACAAATAGAATACGAGACGATTGGAATGGATTTACGCTGCAATACAGCCCTAGAACATCAGCTATTATTGATGCATACGGAAGAAAGGTAAGTAGAAACGCTATTTGCTATAGCAGTATTTTTGGGGAGAATACCGGTATAAACAGGCTTAATGAGTTCAATCTGTCTACAGCTAACTTCAAATACCTAGATGGTGAGTATGGTTCTATTCAAAAGCTTTACGCTAGAGAATCAGACCTACTTGTCCTTCAAGAGGATAAAGTGAGTATCGTTCTTTATGAAAAGAACATCCTATCAGACGCAACAGGCGGAGGATCAATCGCCTCTATACCTGAAGTATTGGGTAATCAAGTAATGTTCCCACATGAGTATGGAATTAGTAAGAACCCTGAGTCTTTTGCTACATGGGGATCACAGGCATTCTTTACTGATGCTAGAAGAGGTGTGGTTCTCTCAATGTCAGATAATCAGCTAGTTGAGATATCTGATACCGGAATGAAGGATTACTTCATTGACCTATTGAGAGACTATCCTAACACTCAGAAGCTTGGAGCGTATGATCCTAACAATCAGCTGTATACTTTATCAAACAATAGTAGGACTGTTCTAGGTTGTACACTTGCGTTGAGCAGGACTCAATGGTCTGTTGGTAAACCTGCTGTAAGCAATGTCAATCTCTTCACAATCATCACTGATGTTAATTGGACCCTTACTGTAGTTAGTAATGGATTCGGTACAAATTGGGTTTCTGGTTTTCAAACATCAGGATATCAATCTTCAGATGTATTTGCAGACGTTGCTGAAAATAATAGTGGTGCTGTTAGATCTGTTATATTTAGAGTTACATATTGTGGTAAAACAGTTGACTTCACATTAATCCAAGGGCGTTCTAAGCCTATTGTTTTAAACGTTGTAGTTAACCACGACCCACCACCAAAAACTAAAAATTAATATATGTTTACCGATCAGGCATTTCAATATTTAGGTGGTCCAAAATTCGATATAAATAATATCGAACTTGGTCCATCGCAAGTAGCTTTATTTGATTCAATAACAGGTATTGGAGGAATTGACTTCATGCCTTATGATGGAGCTACTGTTTATTTATTTACCGGATTAATAAACACAGATCCATCGTTAAAAAACTTTGAGCCATCGTTAAATAATAACTTGTATTATCTAGTTACTAATGAAATATACGATGAGACTCAAAAAGATTTAATGATTGCATTAGCTACACCTATACCTGTTATTTTAATTGGAGGTCAATATAGAGGCTCATTTGTTTTCAATAATCCAAACGATTACGATAACCTATACTTGATATGGGATTATAAGGATAACCTAAATTCAGGAACTGCTTCGTACAGTGGAAATGCATCCACGAAATACATTAATGTTGATTTAAGTTCTGATAAAGGAATCGCAGGTGTTGACTATCAAACGTTAGGTGCGCCATGCAGGTATGTACTTGATTATAACAATGAAACATTATTTGACACAGGATATATAGGACTTAATACAGCAGGTAATGTTTCAGCATTACTAGCCGCTGGTGTAGCTCAAGATGACATTAAACTAGTATTCCCATACGATGGGCTAGTAGACAATGGAACTGGGCATTTACTATTCAAAAAAGTACTAGATAATTTTGATTCTGTAATTACAGTGTATGCACCGTTGAATGGAACTTCATATATATTAAATAGAGTTAGTCCATATTTAAATACATTCTATATTGACACAACAGATGGAGACTTATCCAATGTTTGTAGTCAAACGGCAACTACTCAGTATTGGCACAATGGCTCAGGTACATATCCTGTAAGTGGAGATACTATATACCTTGATTCTTCTGGCGCAACCACCTATGACGGTAACGATGCATATCATTTAGTTAGTGACACCATAATGATGTCTCCTCCGGTAAGCGGTGGAGTTTATGCATTTGTAAACTCAAGAGGACTTGTATTATTAGGAGGGTCATGTGACTGTAATGAGGCAGCTGTTCCATTTGTATATCAGGATGATATCTATCTAAAAGAGGGTGAGCAAATTAATGTTTATCTACAGGCATCAGGCAATCCTACAAGTTGGTCAATTACAACATCTTGTGAGACATATGAAATTACAGGAGGAACAAGAGGAACACTTTGGACATATACAGATTGTTATGGAAATACTCAGAACATAACTGTAGGAGTTGATAATGTACCTGTATATATTTGTTCTAGTTCAGGTAGCCCATCAATAGTTGTTGGAGATGGTGTATTTTCTCTTTATAACGCTATTTGTCCTGACTTCTTGCTTCCTAAAGGATTAACGTTTTCTGCTGATACAGGAAATATTACAGGTATCCCTGAAGAATCATGTACGTTCCCAATTACAATTGAAGCTGCAAATTGTGCAGGAACTAGCTCATCTAAAAACATTAATATAGTAATTGATACAAACATCAAATTAACTCCATTCGCTATTGATGTAGAGAACTTCGGGGATACAGGAGATGCTGCATGTGCTGTGTCACCTATCTATAGCTTATTGTACCACAACGGACAGGGACGCGTTCCAGATGTTAATGATACCATATATACGGATGCTACGGCACAAATAAAATTCATGGGTGGAAGCCAATGGTATCATATTGACCATTCTACATACTCAATCAAGATATGTGAGACAGGAAATGTATGCGATAAGAACGAATGTCCTTCGGTTACTACTACCACTACGTCAACTACTACTACGACTACTACAACTACTCTTCCAACAGGAGATTGGTTTGAGGGTACATTGTGTACTGATCCAACTGTGACAGTTGTATTGTTTGACTCAACAACGTTTGGTATTGTTGTGGGTGATTATGTTAAGACTGTAGATGGAAACTGCTGGGAAATCACAGCCACTACAACTGCTACATTCCCATATCAAGCAATTGAGAACCCTGTTGTAATATATGTTGGGTGTCAAGATTGTCTTGGAATAACTACCACAACGACTACAACTACAACAACTACAGCTCCTGTATTTACAGGGTTTAATATGGACCCTACTCAATACGATTCTGCATACGATGCATGCGTTAACACAGGTGGTCCGTATACAACATTCTATCATAATGGGGTGTCTGCACTTCCTTTTATAAATGACTTCGTATACTCTGACTCACTAGGAACAACTCCTGTAGTTGGTAATGGATATTGGTACAACGTTCCAACTATGGGTGGAGATATATCTATTCAGATATCATCCACCGGACAGGTATTGGATATTGCTGTATGTTCTACAACTACAACAACTACAACTACTACAGCATCTACTAATTATTACTTTGCTAAAACTTGTAGTAATGTGGGACCACCTCTTGTAAAAATAGGACATGTCTCTAATACAATATTAACTCCAAACACTGTTGTTAAATGTGATGACGGTAGTTGCTACATTATAATGTCAAATACGACATTCTCTCCTTCTGTTCCAATGGTGTTGTTTACATATGCTACTTGTTTCGATTGTACAGGTATCACAACAACAACTACAACAACATCTACGACTACAACTACAACGACATCAAGTACAACTACAACTACGACTACAACGCTTCCTCCATTGACAGGTATATTTATGAGGTTTGGAACTAACCTTACAGTATGCAACGGGAACATTGGTCAGTACTATGTAGATGCTCCTGTAGGGATAAGTGGAAACAACCTATATAGATTGTTTTTAGGAAATTATATTCCTGCAAATGCTGGATATTACAGACAAATTAATAGCTTTGTTGCTTACGAATGGGACGGCTCTGACTGGACCGGTAATTCAATAGGATGCTAAAATTAATTTCAGCTCAACCTGCTATCGACTATTACGCGTGGCAGGTTGAGGTATACCTACACAACTTCCTATCTCTAGGATACAAGGAAGAGGATATACATGTGGTTGCAGGATACCTTGAAGATATACCTGAGTCATGGCATAAGTTAAAAGCAAAGTTCCCCAACATTGGCATATACTTCTACCAAGATACAATGGGAGAGTGCGACTATCCTCCTGCAATACAGGCACATATATTGGAGAAGCACTTCAGGCAACATGCATACCTTAAAGACTGTGCTGTATTCTTCCACGACTGCGACTTCATATTTACCAGGTATTTTGACTTCACTCCATTCCTAAAGGATGACAAATGGTACTTCAGTGACACTATCAGCTACATTGGAGCCAACTACATTAAGAGCAAGCACGAGTCTATCCTTGATGGTATGTGTCAAATTATAGGCATAGACAGGTCTATAATTGAGGCCAATCAGAATAACTCTGGTGGCGCACAGAAGTTGATGAAGAACATTGATGCGTCCTATTGGCACGAGGTTTATAAGGCATGCAGAGATCTTTATTCATACCTAAGATCAGTAACGCATCTGAAGAAGGAAGGTGATCCATACGGCATACAGTCGTGGACGGCAAGCATGTGGGCAGAGCTATGGATAGCATGGAGGCGAGGACATGAGGTCGTGGTCCCAAGAGAGTTTGACTTCTGTTGGGCTACATGTCCATCTGAGCGATGGGACTATGTGCATTTCTTCCACAATGCTGGAGTGCCTAACGCATCGCAAGGCATGTTCTTTAAGGCTGCATATATTGACAAGTTTCCATTCAAGGAAACATTGGATATTGATAAGAGCAGATGTTCCTATATGTACTACGAAGCTATGAAGTCTGTGGATAGTTGTTTGGTTTAAATTTACTACCTTTGCACTATGCCAATTCCTAATACATTAACGTTTTCTCCATCGTCTAACGGTTGGACTTCGTTCTGGAGTTATAACCCAGATTGGATGTTGGGGTTAAATAGTTCGTTCTATACTTGGAAGTTAGGTGAGTTGTATAAGCATGACAGTAATAGTGCTCGTAATAATTTTTATGGCAGCAACTACGAATCCAAAATAACAACTGTCTTTAATGAAGACCCTACTCAGAATAAGGTGTTCAAGACATTGGATTTAGAAAGTACACATCCTTGGAAAGCTGTATTTACTACCGACTTAAGTAATGGGGAAAATGACGCTAGTTACTTCGTTGAGAAAGAAGGTTCATGGATGACATACATTCGTAGTGTTGCAGGTACTAATGACAATCATGAGTTATACACTCAAGGATTAGGACAAGTACTTGGATTGACTCCTCCAAACACTATTGAGCTTGCATCTGTTGACAGCAACATTAGTGTAGGAGATCAATTGTATATTTATAATTTAGTATTAAACACATTAACACCTATTGGTGCGGTTATTAGTTCTACAGATACAACGGTAACGTTCTCTCTGATTACTTCTCCGGCAATAGGTAATTATATAGTATACATCAAGAATAACTTGGCTGAGTCTTTTGGGCTTAGAGGTTACTACATGCAGGTAGAACTCTCTATCCTTGAGTCATCTCCGGTTGAGTTGTTTGAGGTGGCATCATCAGTATTTAAAAGTTATCCTTAAAAGTTAAAGATATGATAGGAGCAATAACAGGTTTAGCTACGTCTTTATTAGGAACCGGAATGAGCATAGCTCAGATGGTTAAGGCTAATAAAGATAAGAAGGCAGCACAGAGTGCAGCTTTAGCAGCTAAGAAACGAATTGAAGGTATCTCTTCTGAGAACCCATTCGCAGCAGTACAAGTACCTATGCAGGGGTACAACATGGCAATGGATGCCATTAAGAGCCAAGCAGCACAAGGTCTTCAAGCAGCACAAGGTGCTGGAGCTGAGGGAGTTATTGGTGCAATACCAGGACTTACTCAAGCTACTACCGGTGCAGCACTTGAGACAGGAGCGCAAGCGGCTGAAGCACAGTATAACCTAAAAAGAGATCAAGCTGCTGTTCAAGCAGATATTGATAAGCGGAAAGAAGAACGTCTTGGTAATTTGTATTCAGATGAACTTACAGGAGCGCAAGGTGCGGCAGCTGCTGCACAAGCAAATAAAACTGCTGCTATTGAAGGTATGTTTAGTAGTGCTGGTAGTGGTTTAGCAGCTGGACTTGGGGCTGTTCCATTGTTTACTGAAAATGAAAACTTAAAAAAATTATTTGGTGATCAATATACCACCAATCCTCCTGCAACACAAGCACCATAAAAAAATATAATTATGGCAGAAATTACATACGCTGGATACATTCCAACATCAAGGCCTGACTACAGCGCGTTATCTAATGATCTCGCTCAAAAGATTTATGGCGTACTAGACAAACGCCAAGAAAGAAGGACTAAGCTTGATGAAGTAGAGCAGGCTAACCAAAAGTTACTAGACTCTTGGATTCCTGGTAAAACGCAGACATTGAATGACTTCATGCTTAATGGGGTTGACAACATGCGTAAAGATTTACTTCAATGGAACAAAGACCTAAAGGCAGGAAAGATGTCAGAATCAGAATACGTTCGAAGGAACCGTAATCTTGAGGAAAGCTATCAGATGCTTGCTAATGTATTGAAGAGTCAAGATGAAAGGGTTAATACTGTGATGCAACGACAGGAACCAGATGAGAATGGTAATGTACCTGCTAGTAGTTATGAGACAGATTACTTACTGAAAAAGTTTGGTGAGTTTTCTGAAGGCATTAAAGACAAGCAAATAAAGACAGGTTCTGATGGAAGGGTATACTTGGCAACAGTTGACCCCCAAACAGGTCTTGTTACAGATAAAGTAATGGATGTTAGGTCTATGGCTCTTCCTGAAAACCTAGCTGCCAATAGAATTGATGTTCCATCTAGAGTAGAAGACATAACTAAGAACTGGTCTCCTGATCTTATATGGAAAGACCTTGGACTTAAAGGTGAAGAGAATATAGAGACTGTAAAAAATAAACAGGGGTACAAATACATGGTTGAAAAGGCAGTCAATTCAATTATACCTGACAGTAATCCTAGGGCGCAAGTAAGTGTACTTGTAGACAATGGAGTTATTGATGAGCCTGAATACTATGACACTGAGGAAGAAAGAAATCAGATTGTTCAAGAAAAAGCAGCTGAGTTAATGCAGATTAAAAAAGAATCTGGATTTAAAGGTCAAGCAGTATTTCCTACTGAGGAAGAAATGAAAAACATTGAGATTAGCTTAATTAAGAATGTCTTAACTCCTGATGGGGTATACATGCCTGAGTTAACTGAAGAACAAATAAAACTAGCTAAAGAAAGAGTTAGAAATGAAATAGATTTCAGCTTCAGCGAAAAGGTTACTGGAACACCTATGCAGCCACCTACTCCAAAGTCTAATAGGGGTCCTGGTAGTCCAAGCAGTACTAGTGAAGATAAACAGTCTACTGCAAAGTATAAATTAATAGATGCGGCATGGAGAAAGGCTGACTTTGCAAAACTAAATTCTTATATGCCTGATGGTATGAGAAGGGATTATATAATTGGATATGGTCCTGGTGGAAAAGGATATGCTGTTTATAGCAAAAATTCATTAGGTGAGAAAGATAAAATAGTATATCAAAATCCAAGTGGATATTTAGATGAAGAATACCTACAATACTTTTTTGGAAATTCTGCATCATCATTGACACAAGCAGAAAAACAGAAAAAAGCATTTGAACAAAAAACCTATGGAGGTGGAAATAGACCAGCTACTCAGGGAGGGAATAATACAGGTAGAGCACCTAGATAATAATATATAAAATATATACTATGCCTAATTATAGTGATCAAATATACAACTACATTCTTAAATTAGACCCAACGTATAAGAATGATGTTTCTATTCAATTGTTTAAGTCTAAAATGGCTAATGCATCGTATTCAAAAAAGATATACGATTGGATTGGTACAGCTGACCCTACATTTAAAGGAGACGTATCATTTGATGCATTCAATACTAAATTAGGATATCCAAAAAAAAAAGTCACTACGGTATCTCCTTCAGGTGGAGGAACAAAACCTTCTTCTTCGGCATCGTTGTCGAAGGCAGTTAGTGCCGGAGTACAAAAGGCTGTTGAATCTATTATTAAACCTGATGGATCGTATAGGTATCCAGGTAGGGAGGACGCGCTTTATAAGAAGACAAAAAATCAGTGGTATATTGATTTAGGTAAAACAGGAAACTATACCAAGGTAAGTGAGAAGAGTAGAGTAGCTGCATTAGAGAAGTATGCTAAGGCATATACCCCTGTTAAGACCAAAGAGTTTACAACTGTAAAATCAACAGTACCTCAAGGTGTATCTCAGAAGATAAATAAAGAGATGACTGAATCTTTAGTAGATGCAGCAAAAATACTTGCAGGTGAGAAAAAACCAAAGGCAGAAAAATATGAAGAGCCTGAGACATTTAAGGCTCCAGGAAAAGACAATAAAGAATACCAGCTTGTATATTCAGAATCAGGTGTTCCTATTTGGAATGAAAGTGTTATTCAATATCAGAATGGAAAGCCTCTTACATGGAATAATGGTAAGGGTAAAACAGGATATGTATACGACTATAAACAGGTAACAGATCCTAAGAGAGTTGCTACATTGAATAAGATGTATAATAAAACTGCATCATCTAGCAACATTGAACAGACATATGTTGGATACCCAGGAAAGGATGACGTTGAGTATCGAGTAAACATAGATAAAAAAACAAACGAGCCTTATTGGGAGAAACGTCCAAAGGGATACAATGACTTCTTTAGGATTACAGCAAAGGGTTCTATTGATGCATTGAATGCACAGTTTAATAAAGAAATTAAGTACGATGCAGCACGGGATAAGTTCTCCGGTGTTGCTGAAGATATTGAGTTGATTAAAAAGAAGGAGTTTGATACAAACCTTCTTTCTGTTAATACAGCACTTGTTGGTAATAACGAGGATGTAGTAATTAAGAAACTTAAGGATAAGTTTCCAACATTTGAGTTTAAGAGAACATATGGAAGTGTTCAGGAAATGTTAGGTGACTTTATTGAGGTTCGTTCTCCGGATGGAAAAAACAATATTAAGGTAAGCCTTGACAATTGGACAGATGCAACTGATAGCCAAGAAGCAAAGAGGCTTCGTAACTTTATTAGAGTAAATGCTAGTCAAGATTTAGCTGAGTCATCTAAGTCTCTTGATGTTGCAGAGAAAGAGAATGATACTAGGGTGGGAGTTAACTTTAAATCAAGAAGAGCTGTTCCAGGAGATCCTGAATATGATATTAATAGGCCTCCTGACCAACAACCACTTGTTACAAGGACTAGTTATGTAACAAAGGAAGAAAAAGCAAAAACAGAAGAAAAAGAAAGATTGGCTCGTAAGGATTATGCTAGAGAGTCATACCTTAATCTTCGTGACGTATATTATAGACAGAAGAAAGCAATTGAGACTGGAAAGAATCCATACGATGACAAAGAGGTGGAGAACATAATTGCATATCTTCCTAACGATAAAGAGACATTAACAAACGCAAGTAAATTCGCTGATGATATAAATAAATCATTTAAAGACTATAACGGTAAAATGAAGCTTCTTCAGATTTACGCAGATGATGCAAATGAGCGTATTAGGTCTGGTAAGATATCTGAAGAAGAATTCAATGAGCAGTATAAACCTAAGATGGAACAGCTTCAGGCTGAGATACAGCAAATGGGAGTTGACTTAAAAGAAGAGACAAAATACCTTGGAACAATAACTAAATCAGCAGATGAATCAATTGCAGCTGAGTATATAGTTAATGAGGCGCGTGGTACTTTTTTGGGTGGTGTATCTAAAAAGTTTGTAAAGGGATTGACAGCACTACCTAGATTAGGTATGATGACAAAAAAAGAGCAAGAAGGTATTGTAAAATTTATCACAGGAGATTATACTACTGAAGAGTATATGAACTCTAAAAATAGAAGTGATGTTACTAAGGCAATATTTAGTCTTGGTGAATCACTTGGTGCATTAGCAACAGGTGCAGTCCTTGGAGGTGGACCTGCTATGTATGCATCATTCTTTGCTCAGTCTTATACCGAGATGAAGGATGAGCTTGACATGATCAAGGATCCTAGTGGTGCAGGTCCATCAGAATCAGCTAAGGTATTAATGGCTGGAACATATGGTGTTGTAAGTTCAATACTTGAGAAGTTTGGTCTTGATTTAGCTTTGCAAAAAACAGGTCTTGGGAGACAACTTACACATGCGGTAATCAAGGATGCATTTATCGATATTCCGGAGAATGCATCGAAGGAGTTTGTTCAGGCGGCTATTATTAATAGCACTAAGAAGATGTTCGCTACTCTACCTGTTAATGCCTTAATTGGTGGTACAGGTGAAGGTGTTACAGAGATGACTCAAGCCTTGTCAAAGATTGGAATACAGGAGGTATATGATGGGATGGCTGGATCTGATTACTTCAACAATAAGACAGCAAGAGAAATATACGCTGATGTATTGTATGAAGGATATTTAGGCGCGCTTGGTGGTGGTATCATGAGTACTGTATCCACTGCAGGAACTATTACAGGAAATGAGTTCAGACAAAAAATGAACAAAGAGCAGCTTGAGGTATTAATGAATGCTGCTAAGATGGAGAACATTGATAGGGCTCTATTGACAAACCTTAAGGCTGGAATCATTAGTGGTAAATACACAAAAGAAGAGTCGAAGCAGATTTACGATAATTTTAGAGAAGTTCAAGGTAGGATAAACTCTATGCCTGATGAGATGAGTGTGGAAGATAAGTCCGTTGCTCTTGATTTAATGACAGAAAAAGCTAACTTAGAGAAAGCTATAGCAAATAAAGATGAAAGTCTTACTGCGCCTCAAAGAAAAAGGATTGCAGAGATTAATGTTGAACTAATTAATATTGCAGAAAATGCCGTTCAAAAGCAAACAACAAGTGAAGTATCTGTTCAGCCAGAAGCCGCAGTTAGCGGAGAAGTGGCGCAAGGAGAACCCCAAGCAGAACCTCAAGTCGCTACCCAAGAAGTTGGGCAAGACGTCCGGAAGGAAGACGAAAAAGTAGATACTTTAATAGAGGATCGTATAAGTAATTACGATTTACAGCCTGTCGATTTGTTTGAAGATATGACTGAGGCTGATAATAACATTATAGAAAGAGCGTCCAAAGGAGAGGCTGTAGATGTTAATGCATTAAATGGTACTATTGACTACATATATGCTAAGTACAAAGAAATAACTCAGCTAAAAAAGGATGGCCAGCAACGTCTTGAAAAGTCTACTACTATTAAGTATTTAGATGATATATTGTCTAATCTAGACAATGACCTAGACTTCTTAATGACTTACAAGCAAGAGGTAGAGCAGGGTAATGCGCCTATTAGTTTAGAGCAGTTTAATACTACAATTAAGCCTGCTACCGCTACTACAGCAGTTGAGCCAACAGTAGAAGCACAACAAACAGCAGTAGCACAGCCAAGTGCTAAACAAACTGCTACGGAAACAATTGATGTATATCACGGTGGATCATTAGATGAAAAAACTGGAGATATATATGTAACTGAAGATAAGAATCAAGCTACTGAATATGCTAAAGGTAATGAAGGACAAGTAATTAAATATAGCATAGATAAAAATAAAGTTGCATCTGAAAATGATATTTATGAAGCCATATCTGAATTAGGTATTGAAATAGATGATGAATCAAAAATATTTGAATTAATAGATCCAAGATTTGAAGAAACTTATATTGGTGATGAAAATAAGCAAAAACTATTTAATATACTTGAAGAAAAAGGGTTTGAATCTGCATCATTTATAGATGAGGATTTATCATTGAGAAATAAAGGTGGCGTAAAAAATATAGTTGTATTTAATGCTGAAAAACTTTTACCATCTTCTGTAACTGTTAATGAAAATCAAGCTGATAATCTTTATGATCAAGGTTATAGGCCTGTAATTAATGGAGATGTTCAATCTGATTACATCAAAGAAAATATTGGAGATTTATTTGAACAATCTGAACGTATTGAGATGGCTTTACCTGCTGAGACAATAGCAGCAGAAGTTACTCCTGTTCAACCTACAGAGGCAACTGTTACTCCTGTAGCAGAGACACAACCTGCAGAAGCACAGCCCATAACTGAAGAACAACCTACAGAAGCACAACCTGTAGCTGAGGAGGTTGTAGCTGAAGAAGAGATGGCTCCGGAAGAGGAAGTAGTTGCAGAAGAAGAAGTAGCTCCGGAAGAGAAGCCTAGAACAAAGGAAGACATTGATGCTGATGTGGCTAAAATGGATGAGCTATTTGGTAAGACTCCTCCTAAATTTAAGAAAGAAAAACAGGAGCCACAGAATGCTATTGAGGCAGGTGATGTAGAAGAGATAACAGATGAGATGAATCAGCTTCCAGAAGAAGTTGCTGATTTCGATGTACCATCTGACTTGACTACTAAAAACAAAACTAACATTAAGTCATTGATATCTAGGTTTGGTAACAAACTTAAGGCAGCATGGAAAGGAGGAATCATAAAAGACATCTCTGAATTTAATGGTGTTCCATTTACTTTCACTATCTCTGATCAACTATCTTCTGGTCCTGTAACAAATCCGTTTACAGGAAGCACTATTGACTTAAATGGTGGTCTTGGATTCAATCTTACAGAAGGTAATGAGAATAATGCATGGGCCAATACTGATTTAAAATCAAGTAAGGATACATATAGAAGAGCATTAGAAGTATATAATGCAAATAAGTCATTATTTGAAAGGCTTTGGTCAGAGGGTAAATTACCAAATGGACACGTTCCAATGGCTGTTGTTAAGATGGGTCAAGACTCAATAAAAACTAATGAGGCTTTATTCAGATTAGCATCAGACACAATTAAAAGTAAATTCAGTGCAAGAGAAAGAGCCAATTCATTAAAAGGTTTAATCGAAGATATTGGAAATTCTGCTGTTACAGCTGAAAACAATAGAAGACAAAAAAATGGTGAGGCCAAATTAACAGAAAAAGAAGCAAATAAAATATACAAAGATGCTGTACAAAGTAATAAAGTTGTAGCATTTATAAGAGAAAACAATTTTAAAACTATTGATGAACTTCTAGACAATATGTCTAGTTTAAAACCAATAGGGGAAAGAGCTACTGTAACTAAATTTTTGTTTACAGGAGGGATTGAATTAGATAAAGAAACTAAACCAGGTATACCTAGAAGTAAATCAGGTTTAGCATTAGTTGGGAACAAAGGAGATGCATTCTATAAGTATATTCATCTTCAAACATTAAACAATATTATTCAAGAAGAGGCAACTAGTAAAATACCTACAAATCATGTTATTGCTATTGTAGGTGTAGACGTATTAAATGGAGGTGTGACATCTGCTGCAAAAGGAGAAGTAGTTCATGGAAATTATCCATATGGATTAAAAGGCCAATTGATTGGAGTTCTTGAAAATCCTATTCATGCTGTTGATATATTTCCAGAAATGTACAGCAAAGTATTTGCTATGCTTAAGCCTAAAAAGGGTGGTGATCTTCCATCTGCTGCCGAGACAGTCAGTCAATCAGTAGCAGTATCAGGAGCAATAGCATCAACTAAAGCATTTAAGGGTGCTAAGTTAGCAGAAAAAATGACTAACCTACAGAAGTTAATAGCAAAGCTTAAGTTAGCATTTCCAACTATTACCATTGTAGATACTCAACAGGAGTTTGATGAAGCACTACAGGATCCAAACGTCAAGCAGTTTGTTAAAGATGGAGAAGTAGTGTATGGATTTACTACTGATGGAAAGATATTCTTAAATCCTGATAAGGCTAACTCTAATACAGCTATACACGAGTTTGCTCACATATGGATGAACTTTCTTAAGTTAAACAATCCTGGACTACTACAGAAAGGATTTGATCTCTTAGAGGGAACATCTATACTTAAACAAAAAATCAAAGAACTTGGAGATAACGAACTAGCAAGAGAAGAGGCAATGGCTGATTTGATTGCAAGTCGTGGAGAACTTTTGGTTGAAGCAGGGGCAAGGTCTAAGTTTAAGAGCTGGTTAAACGCTGTATTTAACTATGTTAAGTCTAAGTTCAAGGCATTTGAAACACTATCTCCGGAGCAGTTTCAAAAACTAACACTCAATCAATTTGTAGATGGATCGTTGGCATCGTTACTAAGTGGTAAAGAAATAACTAGCAATCAGATTAAATCTCTTCAGGTATTATTCTCTAAACAAAACGACATTGACTACATCGTTGCTACAGCCAGAGCAAACAATATACAAGACGATGCTATAGAGGTATACCTTCGAAACAATGGCTTCAGCGATGCAGATATTATTCAGGCAATGACTCAGATGAAGCCTGCTAGGGATATTGATGTTAAAAAAATATATAAGCTAAGTCAAGATGCGCTAAAAAGAAAGTTTGATGCTAATGCTATTGCGAGAGCATTTAGATTTACATATAAAATACTTTTTGAACGTCAGAATGCTATTAAAAACTTAATTAGGGGTATTAAAAACAAAGATGCTAAACGAGCATTTGATAAAATTGTAACTAAGGCAGGCGCAACAGGTCAAGCTTCATATAGATTTAAACGTGCTGATAGAAAAATATATGGTGGGCTAAGTTCTGATTTAATGGTGGCATTAAATGAAATGATATACGCAAGGCGTATTATTGATATAAATACCGCCAGAAGAGAAAAAGGGAAGCCACCATATACAGGAATAGATGGATATAACATAGCCAATGCAATGGTTGATTTGAATCGACTAAGAAATGAATTAGACGAAAAAACGTATGAAGATTTAAATAGAAGAGCCGCTTTGTATTTTGCAGAGTTTAGTGAGAGTCTTAAAAGATTATACGAGTCAGGAAGAATAACAGAAGCTACTTATTTAAACTTTAAAGATCGTGAGTATTCTCCTATAAAAACCATTAAGTATATTATTGGGGAAAATACAAACCCGGATAATGCTGATCGTCAAGCGGCAACTTTAGGTGTAAGTAGAAAGGACATTAATCAACTATCTGACAAAAATGACAATCCAATACTTATGGATTCTCGTTGGTTGCTTATGATGAATATGCACACTGTTGCAGCAAGAGAATTTGAGAATAGAATGTTAAATAATTGGGCAGAGGCAATGGATAATACTACTCAGGAAGAAAAGGATGCCATGTCTCAATACATAAAAGAAAATCCTATAGTAAGAACTACAAAGGATGGAAGACCTGTACAAAAGTATGAGTTAAGTGATTTTGGTAAAAAAGCCGAGCTAGTAGGATTTACACCTATAACATATTTCAAAGATGGGCAACAAAGAATAATGGTTGTTAATGATATGTATGCTAATCAAATACTTGATATCAAGAACTCTAAGCTTATTAACTCTATGAGAATAGCAGGGATACTTACTGGAGTTCCTGTTCTTAGGTTTATGGCAACTGTTGGAAACGCAGTATTCATATTAGGTAATGTACCTATTGATATTATGAACGCTACATTTTCAACAAATGTATATAGCTGGTTCAAACCATTGGCATTGGTTCAGGCAACTACTGGATTCTCAAGAAAATTCATTCGTAGTATTTATGATGACATTAGATACTTGATGAATGAAGACTATGAAAATTCAGAACAAAGAGAATTCATTGAACATGGTGGGGCAATGGATTTTCTATCACAAGATGGAATCGTTGGAATTAAACAAAGATTATCTCAAAGTGCAATAAGGTCATATCTTACAAAGCCATTTATAGTTATTGGTGCTACAACATCATACTTGGGTGCTAAGTCTGAATTTGGAATGAGAGTAGCTGTATATAGCAAACAGAAAAGAAATCTAATTGCTAAATATAAGAAAGACAATAATGGCAAAGCACCAACAGGACAAGATCTTGATGACATTATGTGGGCAGCAACGAGAGAAGCTAGACAACTTATTGATTTCTCTCAAGGAGGTAGTGCTGTAAAAGCAATAGATCCTATATTACCATATTTAAATGCGGCTACTCAAGGTCTTAGAAAACCATTTCAATTTGCAAAAGAAAACCCTGGAGCATTTGCACTAAATATGACACAAATAGCTATAGGTGCAGGTATAATGTCCTATCATTCTATGGTTATGGCATTAGCTGCAATACCAGGAGAAGACGATGAAGAAAAACTAAGAAAGCTAAAGGATACATTAGATTCAATTCCTCAGCATACTAAGGCTATGTTCCATATTCATTTTACAGGAGAAAAAGATAAGGATGGAAACTTTAAATACATAAAAATTAAAAAGCTTCCTTTCATATCTATTCTTACTACAATAATGGAAGAATATGCATACCAAGCATTCTTCAAAGAACACGGTGGAACATATGATGTGAATACAGCATTAATGTGGGAGACTGTAAAGAAATCAATGCCTATATGGCCTACTGAATTAGCAGGAAAAAACCCAGGTGCTGCTGCTTTCATGGCTTTAGCATATAACAAGGATACATTTACCGGAAAGGATATATTTACACAGCCTAGAGATAAGAAAATAAAAGAACAGTATCAAGGAAAATATGACGACAAAGTAGAAGATTTCTTTAAGGTTATTACAGATAATTTACCATTTGGTATATCTATGTCACCTAAAAAACTTAAGGTAGCCTTAGAAAAAATAATCACATCTCCATCAACTAATCCTATGGTGCATGTTGGTTATTGTGCAATGAATGGATTATTTAGTAAAAAACAGCCATTTTATGAAGACCTTAAGGTTTGTGGAGAAATGATAGCCAAGTCTGTCTCTGAGAAAATGGTCAAGTACACCGATCCTGATATCTTAAACTTTGTTCGTGAAGATAGAATGAAGGCAATGGAGACTGAAATTGAGTCTGAAATTTGGAGAAAAGAGCAAGAAGTATATAATAAAATTGACAAGGTATACGACTCAGGAAAAGAATTAACTACAGGTGAACTGATAGATATTGTTAAAAACAATTTTGATGAAGCAGACCATGAAAAGTATGCTAAGAAGTATTACACCTATATACAAAACAGAAATACTAATAAAGGTATGTTGGATATTCTTTACGAACGTGTTCCAGAAAGTCAAGCATATAAACTATACATGGAGTTTGGTCCTAAGATATCTGAAGATGAAATGAAGTACTTAAATGAGGTAATGGAGTTGTCTGGACAGAATTTATCTAAGAAAGCTTACGCAATATACCTACAGAAATACAGCAAGAAGTAATCTTCTTTCACAATCATCATTGGAC
>Ga0315904_10004619_pt1 | contig 19509 bp, 21 predicted proteins | sample LakEriMetagenome_6_FD_203529 | JGI IMG/M metagenome (GOLD analysis project Ga0315904, IMG submission 203529) | Freshwater fungal communities from buoy surface, Lake Erie, Ohio, United States - Buoy 12 MA120 | ecosystem: Environmental > Aquatic > Freshwater > Lake | place: USA: Lake Erie, Ohio...
TGTGGTTGCACCAGCTACTTCTGCGGCACGACCACCAAGTGTTCTAACAGTTTGTAGAGCTGATTCAGCGGTACGAGACTTTAGACCTAATAAAGGTACACCAAATGCTTTTTCTGATGCTCTATAAATAGCTGGAGATGCTGTTCTCAAATTGCTAAGGAATAGAGTTGCTTGTTTTGCTTGTGGAGCTAGTTTAATGATTGAATCGTCGAGTGATTGCCATACAGCTAATCTTGCTGCTTCTTTAGGATTTAAGTCAACAGCTCTGTCTATCTTGCTAAATATGTTAGTCATTTTATTACCAAGGCTGCTTTTTGCTGTTTGCACTTGAGCAGCTGTGACTTTTGAACCAGCAAATTTAGAAGTAAGTTCTTTTAATTCACTAGCCAAAGCATTTCTATACTTAGCGTCTGTTTCTAAGAATTGTGATAATCCCTTAGCTTTAGTAGCAGCGTTTTGCCTTATAGCTGTTTTAGTTGTAGAAAGTGTGCTTTTAGATAAAATGTCAGCAATCTCTGCGTTTTTTCTTGCAATAACTGCTGGCATGTTTTGCAATTTAGAACTAGCATTTGTGCCTGGAACTTGCTTTAAGACATCTAATAATCTTCGAGTTTCTGTTGCAGTTTGCGGGCCACCAGTTCCTTTAATACCTAATGCAGATATTTGTTGTTGTACGCCTGCTTTTGTCAGTCTGCTGCCTTCTGCCACACCTTTAAGAGCTTTTGCACCTTGAAAACCTCTTACAGCACCGCCTAAACCACCAGCTATACCAGAAGTAACGCCTTCACCAAGTGCTTGTTTGATTCTAAATTCGTCATCTCTGACTTTATTTTCTAGTGAGCGACCTAAGAAACCACCTCCAAAACCTCCTACTATACCACCGATTACACCACCTATTATAGTTCCTGCACCAGGAGCTATTGCAGTTCCAATACCAGCTCCAATACCCGCTCCTTTTGAAGCTCCGGCTAGACCAGCTGTTTCAGATATTAAAGAGGTAGCTATACCTCCTCTACCTGTTGTTTTAGGTGCCTGAGCTTTAGAAGCAGGTAACCTAACAGGTGGTTGCTGTGGTGTAGTATCAAATGCTGGTGCGTCAAATCCTTTAAAAAAATTATCCATTATGTCCCCCAGAAGATTGGGCTATAAGCCTGTTTAATTTTTGCGTCATAAGCTGCGTTACCTTTACCAAAGAATGGATCTCTCTTTAGCTGGTTGTAAAGGTTCTGTGCGTATGTGTCACCAGATTTGCCCATGTTATAAAGAACTTGGCCAATGCCTTGACCTGTAAGCTGAGCATATTTACCTGCGCTAATTGCTTTTCCACTGACATCGGTAAAGTCAAATCCTTTGTTAGCTCTTTGTGTAGCAAATGCTTTGGCTTGTTCTGCCGCACCACCGCCACCTCCGGTTAATGCTGATAATACTTGGCCCAACACATTACCAGCGTCTCCGCCTCCACCGCCGCCGGCTCGTCTTGAAGCTGCAAGTTGTTCGTTAAACTGTCTTTGCTGTTCGGCTTGGCTTGTTTCGTATTGTCTGATTTGCTCTGCACGATTTAATCTTTCAGAGAATAGCTGATTTAATGAATCTTCTAGTGATAATGCCTGAGCCTGACCTTGTGTGCGAGCTTGTAATACAGCTGGAGCATAGACTTGTGCAGCATATTTAGCTTGTTCGCCTAGAGGTATACCAGAAAATCCAAGCCCTCTTCTACGAGCGCCTGTCAAAATGTCTTCGTAAGCCTGCCCTTTGGCTGCTTCTGTCTGTTGGATTAAAGCTTCAGTTTGCTTAGGTATTAAAGCTCGTTGCTGTTCAATATTCTGAATGCGAGGATTATAAACCTGATTTAATTCTGTAATGATTTGATCGAGTGTTCGGGGTTGCATAAGCCTATACCATCTGCCCTGTTAAGTGTATTATATCATAAATCATTATGCTACTTGATATGTACCTTGTATATATAGAACATCATTAGTAGCCCAAGTAAAAGGTACTGTAGCTGCTAAAAATGCTTCAGTAGCATATGTGCCAGAAGCCCCTACGCCAGTTACTGTGCCAGCCGCTGTTATCTGGCCAGTATAAATGGCTGTTCCAACATCATTCATCCTTACCAAACCTATAGGAGTAGCGTTATTTAATGTTGATGCTTTTGCTACAGGTAAAGATAAAGTTACTGAACCAGTAACAGCGCTCGTAGAACCAAGTGCGAATCTAACATAAAAAATTACTGTTTTACCTATTTGTGTATAGTAACCCTCATTGATAGTCGAGTTACCCACAGTTATATTTGTCCAAGAAGGAGTAAAAGACTTCCAAGCTCCACCAGGTTCACCAGGGGTTGTGCTAAAATCAGAATTTTTAATCTTTTTATTATTTAAATCCCTAATGGCATTGTTAACATTATTGTAGTTCGCTAAGTTAGAGTTGTTTGTATTAAGTGGTACGAAAGCCATTGTTTACTACCTACCTAATCCTGCGTGTTTGTACTACAAGTGTATGCCCCAAGAAAGTATGTGGCTGTCTAGTAGCGTAGTGCTTGTATCTCAAAGCAATTCGTCTGTATTCTCCCGGTACTGTGAGATAAGCCTGTAATTCAGAAGTTGTGCCATAAGTAGCTGTTGATCCAAATGTCGAGCCACCAGCGTAAGTAAAGCCCTCACCTTGCACGTTCTGTGCTTGGTAAAGCTCCCAGTTATCTCGTAAATCGTAGGCATATTCGCAAGCAATAGTGTATGAATCTGACTGTGCACCGAATCTTGGGTTCCAATATCGTATTTCTTTTAGAACTGATGGACTTGCAAACGGCATGTATGGTGTAGAGAGTTCAAACTCTATAAGGCCACCAGCGTTTGTGTAATCGTTAGTTGGGAGTTCTTGCCAGTAAACCTGTCCTACAAGGCTAGAACCCACCAAGAGAGCGTTATTGTCGTCATAGGCAGCAAAGGCTCGTGAACCGTAACTCTGCGTGTCTCGGCTTTCCACAGTGTCTGAGCGAGTTGAGTAGTTAAGATTCCACACTAGGCACTCGTCATTAACAGAAGAACCACTAGTCTGGTACCAAAGATAGAGTCGACCACCATTGACTTGAATTGTGCATTCTGGTTTGTCGTTTAAGTCAAAGATTTCTTGGTATACATTCTCGCTGAGTAGCTGAGCTTCGGAACCATTTGAGCGGTAAACACCGTCATTAGATAGGTAATACATAAAGTTCTTGTCTTTTGTAACAGTTTCTTGAGTAAAAGTACCTCTTTGGTCTGGTGCTTCGCCTAGTGAGAAGCTGTCTCGGTCATCTCCGGCTAGTATGTACTTGTTATTTAGGGTGTAAACGAACAGATAACCGTTTAATGAAACTAGGGCTGTAACTGGGTCACCAGTTTTAGGTGCTGGAACGTAGATAAAATCAGTTGCTGTAAACGTTTCATAGGCTGCAAAGTTAGAAAACACTACTTTGTTGGGGTCAGTCTTGTCGCCCAAGAACATTAAGCCTTTATGCTCGGCTATTGTAGTGTAGTTAGTTGCAGATACTTGAGACTCTGAGCTAAAGTCCCACTTACGGTAGCCATCATAGCCATTCACATAATAGACAATATCGTTTACCAGAGCGAATCGGTAGTCGGTAGCACTGGCGTTGAGACCTGTTTTAACGCTTGTAAGAGCCCCTGTGGAGTTGTTTACTGAATAGAGCACTGTCCCAGCCACAAATAGCGTAACTTTTGTCCCATCGGTCTTATATGCCCTGAAAAGCCCTTTAACTGGTTGGCTGGTTGCGTAGTATTGTTTGAAGTTAATTGAGTAAGTCTGTGCCGACCATGATGTACCAATGTCCACTGATGTTTTGGCAAGCGTAGTGTTAGTAGTTGTGGATAAAGTATAGTTTCCAGTAGCGTTTGCCTGTGCATAAATTACCAGCCAATAAGATGCACCGCTGGTAACTGATGGGGCTTCGTTATAATAAAAAGTTTGGTACGCCAAAGACCCTGTCGGGACTGATGCTGCAATAGAAGAAGTAGCAAGTTTTGTCCCAGGGTTGCTTGCACTATCTGTCCAAATCTCACATATAACTGCACCTGTTCCTGACAAATCGTTTTTAATATTCAAGTCTATCTTTGTAAGACGGCCTGTGGCACCAGCTGTAAACTTTTGAGCTACCCTGTTTGTATAATTAAAGTTAACGGTAGATGCACCTGTTGTAGATGTCTGAGCTTGGTCTTGAGTTTCGCCTGCTGCTGCACTGTGAAAGTCTACGCCCCTGCGAGTTCCATACTCCCCGAGGGTAGTTATACGAGCGTTCTTAGCCACACGCCACATATTAGAGCCACCGCTTTTAAGTGGGAAGCTATCATTACCAGTAAATGAGTTAAACCCACCAGAGTAATCGTTAATCTCAACGGTTTGTTTTGGCGAAGTTTGTCCGGGTATTCGCTTTGTTACTCTTTTAGCCCAAGGCATCTATAACCTCCTTAGAAGTATTGCTTGCCGGCAGCAAGACGGTTAACTCTCATACGAAGTGCGTGGCCAGTCTGTGGCACGCTAAACTTCACTACGAGCTTTTGTAATAGTTCGTCGTATTTGTTTTGGAGAACTCCTGCTTGATCGTAGTTGTCTTTTACTTGTAGAACTCGATATGCAGCACCAACTACAAGTAATTCAGAGAATTGTGATGGAATACTTGGCACGTCTGATGCGATAACCAAGTCAGTAGGTTTCTTGTAGTAGCGTAGTCTCACGGTTAAATCTTCGCTAGATGTTGGGAACACCTTAATTGTTTCGTCATAAAAGTACCAGTATTTAGGTATGGTTGATGGGTAAGCAGTGAGGTCGTCTGGGTTAGGATACTCTGCAAATATTTCTTCGTATGGCTTGTAGATAAGCTGCGAGTCTTTGCCTTGCGTAGTGACAGTAAGATCTACGGCTTGAACATAATCTGGCAGCAACCCAGAGCTGTTGGTGATATCGGCCACATTAGCAAACAAAGTATAGTCGACATAAGTCTGCATGAATGGCAGACGATATTCGTTATAGATGTCGTTCTGTGTGTCGTTTAGGTAATCAGTTATTTCAGCAGATGAATAGCCGGTATCTCTGACTCTTCTCTGAACTTTGGTTATTAAATCGCTAAGTTGATATGCCACGAGATTTCCTCGCCTGCCCCGTTACCCTTATTATATCACTATTTCTTTTTCTTATACTTGCGTGCAGAGCTAAGTGCTATCGCAATAGCCTGCTTTTGTGGCTTGCCAGCTTTCATTTCTTTGCGAATGTTAGCTGATACTGTTTTCTTCCCGTAACCTTTTTTTAATGGCATGATGTTCTCCTTGTACTTTAATTATATCAAGTCTAAGTTACGCCCATAATAGTTTCTAGATTCGTATAGGCTACTCCTGAGATAGTTTGGAGGTTGGTGGAAGTAACACCATCAAAGCTGCCAACATTGGTTGGGCCTTGCAAGCCTGGGTTAGTAACAAACGGTAAACCAGCATAGCTCCAATCCATAGTGCCTGTAAGAATATCGCCTTTGGCGGGAACATCTACAAATGGAAGCCCAGCATAAGACCAGTCCATTGTCTGTAGGTCGGTGCTAGTTGGTAGTGCCATCTGTAACTTCCTCGATAACTGGATCTACTACTATTTGAGATGCTTGCCAATCTAATAGTTTTTGTTCGGCTTCGGCTTCGGTTATTTCATGGTCATCTTCTACCATCATAGTATTTAGACCCTCTGTAATAATCCAAGTAAACCATTTGCCGTCTATTTGTTCTTGTCTTGAAATTATGCTCATATCACTCCTATGCTTGCTGAATTGTTACATCATCTACAAATATGGATTCGTCAGCTAGATTAGCAAGCCAGTAGCCCTGAACATAAATCTGTGCTACGCCAGCTACTGTTGGTGTAAAGGTAATAGTAAGTTCTTCCCAGTTAGTGTCTGCAGATTTAGTTGCTGTAACATCTGCTGAAACACCCGCTATTTCATTGGCTTGTATCATTAGCTTTGCGCCAATATCTGTGGCGTGAGATAACTTAACCCAAGCTTTAACAGTTACTAATGAACTAGCATTACAAGCCACTTTAGCTATTGGATACATAACTGGTTTATTAGAATCTTGAGAACTACTTGTAATGTTTATTTGCCAAGCAATGCCTGAAGCTGTGTGTCTAGTTGTGGTTTGAGACAAAGCATTACCAAGTTTCCAATATGCTCTATTATCATTAGCGTTGTTATTTATGGCACTATAAAATGCTGTGGGTTGACCAATTCTTAAAGTAGAACCAGAAAAGTTAGAACCTAAAATTTGTGTTGTAGCTGCGTTAAGATTATTGACATATAAATTTCTAACATTACCCAAGTTAGTGTTTCCTGACGCAGTCAATTTGTTTATTTTTATTCCAGTGCTAAAATCTGCGAATGTAGTAGTGCAATTTTTAATAGTAGCATCTTCTATAAAAATATTACTTGACATAAGAACACCATCATCGCTATCATCCATTGTAAATTTATTTATTCGCCAAATACCTATGTTGCTACTCAATGTTAATAATCCTGCACTATTGCTATGTTCTAATTCGTCAATATACATATTGCTACCATTTATAGTCGAATTAGATGAATTGTTTTTCGATATAAGTTTACTAAAATAATTGTCGTAAGTTTCTGGTGAAGAAGATGATGTCGATATTGGGTTACTGTTATTGTTAGATTGGACGGAAAAAGTATTTAAGTTTCCACCTAAACTTATTGAATTAGAAGAGTTAATTACGATACAAGATAATTCAGAACCTACCACTGCATTTCCAGAAGATGTAAACCCAATAGAGCACCTTACAGCGTTTACTCTTTCAAATTTGGTATAGTTTATGCCATTATAGTTTATTAAGTTAGGCGTTCCATCTTGTGCGTCTAACCAAGTTTCGCCATCTTGTGTATTAGAAGATGTGTTCCATCCACCTGAATAAGTAATTAAATTACCTGCAGTGCCTGATTCTTGTAAGGTTTGTAGTGATGTTCCAGATGCACCTTGAGGCAATTTTATTGTTGGTCTTATGTATGTTGTAACTGTTTCTGGTGTTGTGCCAGCAGTATAATACCCTCTTAAGCTTGTTGACCCAGCTATTACGCTTTCAATATTACCCAATATGACAGTTGTTCCATCAATACTTTGTAATCCGTGCCAAGTGTCAGAGCCATTATATTCGACAGAGTTTTTGCTAATTAAAGATGTTAAATTAAGCCCAGTAGCAGAACAAGCAGAAATGTTATCTAGCCTTACTTGGTTGCTGTTGCCAGGACTAGATGAACCTGTATACCAAGCAATAGATTTAATGGCTGAACCTAAATTACCACCACCTACACGTGTTAAAACTAATGGCTTCCAACGGTTATTGTTTGTTTGAGCTGGTATTAAAAATTCATCAACTGCAGTATCTCCAGTAGTATCTGAGCAAAGTTTAATTGTATATCTATTAGCGTCTGCTAAAGCATTTGTTACGTTCACAAACCACAAGGTTATTGCGTCATAAGAAGAGTAATCAAAAGTTCCGCCTAAGTCTAAATAAGCATATTTAGTAGAAGTAGCAGTAGAAGCTGGGGTAGTTATCTGTGCAGCGTTTGTGCCTTCTTTTCTTGCTGTAGTGGTTGTTGAAGTAGCAGAGTTTGCTAATGTCCACGCACCATCTTTATAGATAGATGTTGTTTGTGCTGTGGCTAAAGTAACTGTCGCAGATTTATTTGTCCAAGTTCCATTACCGATAGATGTTACGCCACCACTTTTAGCAATTCTAATTGTATCTCCAGGTGCTGTTCTTGCTGCGGTAGCACCACTTGTAATAGTTTTCCAAGCAGTAGCCCAAGAAGTCCCTGCACTAGCGTCATTCCCGTTTTCAAAGTCTAGGTAGTATGTTGCCATTGTTATGCCTTATATGTCGCCCATGATACTGATGGGTCGAACTCTAGATTAGTTGTTGATGATGCTGTGCCTATTGGTCTAATCACATAGTCCTGAGTGCTAGGAGGCGTGGTAGATATGCCGCCGCCTGTAGACATGTAATAAACAGAACCAGCAGTTAAACCAGTCGTAGTAAATGTCCCATAGGCTACAAACTGCCCAACGGCATCTGCGTTAATTGTAGCGTTAGCCATCAAGAGCTTGGCTGTGCCTGTGCTTGTAGAACTAACAGAGGCTTTCCAATACTTACCATCGCTTTTGAGATAGCAAAGATTCCCAGCCACTAGGTTTTCACCTGCTGTGGCGTTTACTTTAATTGTTGAGATTGATGCTGGATTATATAAAGGCATATCATGTCATCTCCGTTACTCTAAGTGTAGCAGTGCCTGATGCTGTAATGCCTGTGATGATTCCAGTGTAGCCAAAAGGAACCTCGTAATAAGAATCTACTATCATTTTAACTGTGTAAGAGCTGGCTGAGGCTGTTGATCCAAGCTTGACCAAGCAGTCTACTGTACCCTCGTTATAGATAGTGGCTCCCATTCTGTTGTTATTTGAAGCTAGAACTGTAGTGTTTGAGTTAGTAACTGAAGCTGTGGTTACTGTGCCTGTATCTGGCGTTGCTGAAGTGGATTCTACTGCTAACGCACCACTAGGATTTACTTTTACATTAACATAGCCACCACCACCGCCTGTTGTCTGGCCAGTAATAACTGAGCGTGAAAGCGTAGCCAAAGTGTTGTCTGTAAGAGTGTCTGTAATCTTCTGGAAGTTAGAAGTTGTACCACCTGCCCAGCAAGCTGTGTACATAATGATATTTGTAGCACCTGAAGTCTTGCGAGCATCTAAAGTAATAGGAAGGTTAGGGTTAGCCACTGAAGGTACAGTGCTGGTGTTTATGGTGCGGTGGATGTGGAATACAACCCATCTTTGGTCTGGGCTTAAGACCTCAAAGTAGATAGCAGCAGCACCAAGCCAACCGTATCTGATGCGGTAGAGATTGTCTTTAGTGAAATCAATAGCTTCTGGAACTGCATTTCTTGTGTATTTAGAAGTAGAGCCACCGGTTAGCGTATCGACATTAAAAGAAGCCTGCGGTACTGTTGTGTCAACGCTAGATTTTCTAACTGTTACACCGAAAGATGTCCCTTCATAACCTACAAAGAAACCATTATTAGTGTCATAAATACCAATTCTTTGGTAAGAGTTAGCTACTCCAGCTGTAAAGATAGCCGAGAACGCTGCATAAGATTCAGTGTTAGGTCGGTAATTAACTGTGGTGTTGGTAACTGCTTTGATGCCACCAGTAGCACTTGTTCCTGTTGAGAACACTGCCTGACCGTTAGCTGTTGTTGCATCACCACCGCTAGTTTTAGTGACTGTTATGTCAGTGATTGCGTCTGGGTCAGCTGTTGAGTAATCAATCTCGACTTGGTTGTAGCGTGAGCCAGTTATTGCAGAGCCGAATAAGTCTATTGCTGGGATTGAACCGTCTGTTCCTATAGAAACTGGTAGTGAACCATCTGGGTTTAGCTCTACTTGAGTTGCTGCACCGTTTATGTCTTTGTAGGGAAGCACATAGTTAGGAACTGGGAATCGCATGTTCTCGATTGCGTTACGCACTGAGTCGGTTGCAACCATTAAGTCTGTTGTGTCTAGTGATGGGGTAGGGATTGACTCTATGGCCGTTCTTAGGGCATCTAGTTTAGCTTCTAATGGGCTTAGATCTACTTTCGGGGCAGATACACTGACCTGTGCTTTTGGAACGTTTACAACTGGCTTTACGTCGATTCTATTAATACTGTCTTCGATACCACGCTGAGTTTCGGTTAATGCCTCTTGGTTCTGCACCAAAAACGCAGACATTGCTTCTGAGAAATCGCTGAAACTCTTGTCTAATTGTTTGGCAAGTTTCTCGTTGCTGTTTGAATTAGCAAGTGTATCTAATGCTGCGGATATCTTGTCGTTGAGTGGGCTTAGTATGTCTTCTACATTGACGCCATTAGCTAAGATTAATTCTGGTCGCTTGTTAGATAGAAGTGCTGCGAGCTGTACTTCTTTAAGCTGTTCGATCACATCTTCAATATCGTCTTTGGATGCAAGTTCGTTAACTATCTCAACTTTCTTAGTTGTTTCGCTATCAGATTTGAGCGTATCGAGTATTTGCTTTGTGTTCTGTTTAGATTGTGCCAATGCCTGCTTGTGCAAAAACTCTTTTTGTCTTTGCTCTTCAAGTTTTTTTCGCTTGTCGTTTACGGAGTCTAAGTAGTCCAAGATAATTACCTTACCCGCCTTTATCTGTATTATACCACTTGTGAGCTATACCCATGTAAATAATGTTGGGTCATAGGGGTAGTGACCCACCTCCCGTTTTTCGCCTAATGAGAATAATGATGAATTAGGATAGCAATCGTAGTAATACAGCACCCTATTTATAAACTTGCCAGTATTGCATAGATTTCGTACCGACATAGACCAGTCACGATCTGACGTATATTCATTCCCAAACGGTACTTGTTTGGCTATTTCAGTTTTAACTAAACATTTAGGAGATATGCCCCGACCAGTGCTTTTGTCCCAAGCATCGCTGCCGTCTATGGAGTGCGAATATACATTCTCAAACTCACCGTTGCATAGTGAAAGTATCTTATAACCTACAAAATCCTCATCGTCAAATGTAAGTGCAGACACATAATCATCGGCTAGGTAATCATCATCGTCTACACACACTACATACTTGCCCTTGGCTATTTGGAACATGTTAGTGAGTTTATCTCCCATCTTGTTGTTTGATTGGTCTATCAACACTTCAACGCTATCGTTCATTTGATGCTGTAAGCCAAATAAAAGACGTGAGAGCATGCTTTTGCGTTGCTCCATTGTCGGTATTAAGATTGAAAGTTTAACCATTCTATAAGCTCCTTAAAGCCTTGTTCTGGGCTTACCTTAGGCTCGAAACCATACTTATCATTCCATTTGTCGTTTGATGTGCGTCTTGACAGCACTCCGACTGGTTTTGTAGTGTCGTAAATTATGTTCTTTTCTATCCCTACGATATCGCAACACATCTCGGCTATGCCTCTGATAGTAACTTCGGTATCGGAAGCTACGTTAACTGGGCCATAATACTCGTCGTTAGCCATAATTGCATAAATCTTTTCAAGTGCGTCTGTTATGTATAGGAACACTCTTTGCTGGGTGCCATCGCCCCACACTTCTACGGGTTGCCCTGTGCGTTTAGCTTTGATTACCTTAGTGGCTATTGATGTCGGGAACTTCATGCGTTCGCCTGATTTCTCTTGGTAAACTCCATAGATGGTATCAAAGATGCCAACTCTTGCCTCAAATGGTGCTCGCTCGCAAAGTCTTAACATCATTAGCTTCTCCCAGCCATAGCTCATGTCGCAGTTAGCTGGGTAGATCATATCCTCAGTTAGTGCTGGGCTGTCGCTTGTCATGTTTAAATGCGTAGGATAGACACATGCCGATGCACTAAAAAACAACCGTTCAATATCGTTAGCTTCGCAAGCCCTTAAAACATTGAGGTTAATCTGATGACTATTGAGATATGGGTAATAGTCATGCCCACCATGGAAGAACCCAACGCCACCCATGTCGGCTGCTAACTGAAATACCCAGTCTACGTCTTTCAAAGCTGAATCTACGTTATCAGGGTTTCTTAAATCGCAATCTATAACTTCGTCTGCTTGGTTCCACATCTTTTCTCGGTACTCAGGGTAGTCTATGTCAACTGATCTAACCCAGTGCCCTTTGTCTTTTAAGAACGCCACTAAATTACATCCCAAAAATCCTCCCCCGCCTAGCACAACAATTCGTTTCATTGCATTACCTTTCTTAATTTATTAGAGTCAACCACTCTGTCTAGGTGCATGCTTGCGTACTTTTCTGCTACTTTGTCCTGTGCCATGCGTTCATACTTTTCTTTGTAAGTAGCATCTAGTTCAGTCTTGCCGAAGTCTGGGTGCAAGTGCTCAGTCATTATGTCTATGTGGAAGTGCCGACCAACCATCTTAGCTATGTCGTTAATCCAAGTGTCTGAATAATCACCAGAGAAGTGTGGAGGGCAGACATATCCCAATGCTTTAACCCACTTCTTAGTTACAAATCCATGAGTTCCGTATTTGCCGTCATGAACCTCAGAGCCATCGTTCCCGAACACAAAGCCTATACCGTCTGGAATAGTATCAAACTTGCTTACTACTTTTGTATCCCAGTTAGGCGTTCTGAATACTATGTCATCGGCAGCGTACATTAAAATGTTTGAGGTAGCTTTCTCGGCTGCTTTGTTCCACATCTCGCTTAGTACAATTCTCGGCCCTTTGATAATAGTTACTGGGAAAGATAAGTTGTTGTAGCTGTCGTCGTCATCATCAACGTAGAGCACCATTTCAATATCCATTGGCATGCTAGCTGTCTCCGTGATACTTTTCCACAGTCTTTCCACATTCTGTGGACGATTTCTTGTTGGTACTAATAGACTAATCATTCCTGCCCTCTTTCATCTTTTTAATTAACTCTACTTTGTCGTCGTAGTTACGATCATACATAGTCTTTAAGTAATAGTCTGGGTAGTCTGACCAATTAGATTCATTAGCAAATGTCCAGCTTAGTTTCTCGCTCATGTGCCCCACTAGATAGCCGTAGCTTTTAATTTCTCGGCTAAGTCTTGAATCTTCCTGAACCTTTTCTCGGCTACCTTCCCAGCGACTCTCGTCATAGCGAACGCCACCGTTCCAGATAGAACGCTTAATTATATTAGGGCCACCGACTGCACCGGGGTATTCGTTTAACCCCATGCCGTTAATAATAATCGGAGGCTTCTCTTCTCCACCCCAGTAATCCAAACCTAACTGTCCAAGTCTGTCTATCTTTTCGAAGTACTCCTGTGCTTTTGTGTCCCAGCCTTTCTCAAAGTGCATGTCGTTATCGCATCTCATTAAGTGCGTAGCTTCTGGGTAGTCTTTAAGCCCCTCAGCCCAAGCTATGTTGGTTGCTTTGCCGGGATAATAGTTATCTGGATTCAGTATAACTTTATGGCACAAAGCTAAATGGTGTAAATCTTCTAGGTATAGTTGCGTTCCGTCTGTCGAGTTGTTGTCCACAACCACAAAGTAATAAGGTACTTGAATTGTTCTCAGAAGACTTTTAACTGTGCGTAATGTGTATTCTAATCTGTTATAGGTAACAAGTGCTATCAGTAGTTTCATATTTCAAAGTCTCCAAAGTCTATGACTGTTTGCTTACTTAATATTGGCTTGGCTTTATCGGCTGCTATTAGCTTGTCTGCGTGCTCTTGACTGACGTTAATGAACCCGTCTAGTGTTTCGAGTGTGACTAGCTTGCTTTTACTGCTAAGTGATTCAGGAAGCTTCATGTATTCTTTTAGAGAAAAGTTTTTCTTGACTGTTGTCCAGTTCTCAATATTGTGTGCTCCGTCATTGGTTCCAGACTTACCGAGAGCTATGAGTTTTCTTTGCCCAAGAGTCTTGTCCAGCACAGTAATCTCGATACCTGCTTTTTGCAGTTTCATCCCAAATGTTATGTCGTGTAGGCCATACCCGTCTCCTTTAACCATCTCACGAGCTACAAATCTAAGGCTTTCTTTATCTCGATATACGTTCCAACCTATGTCTGAACGGAAGTATGGAGCTTTGAGCTTATCGAACACCTCTCGTTTAATGAGCATAAAGCCAGTGCCAGAGTAGATTACCTTGCCGGTACCGTCTGTAAACACTGAACCTCTGCCGTTTTTAGTAATTGGGTAGTCATAAACCACCACATCTTTGTCTGCGTCTAAGGCTTCCCAGATTGCGTTCTCGTGCAATATCATGTCATCTTCTAGTATTAAGACGTGTGTGTTATCAAAATCGCACAGAGCCCTATTTACGGGGCTCTCAAAGCATTTTGGGATAGCCTTGCCATGGGCAAAGTAGAACTTGCGTCTTATGCCCTTAGTTTCACGCTCTATTTCCTCAGCAGTGCGGCTAAATATCAGCCCTCTGCTGGGTATTACTATGCCTAGCCTATACATATTGTGCGTTGCCCTCCGTATAAGTTGCTTGTCCGTCTACATACTTAATAAATGGTGGTATAGCGTCAAGAATCTGCACGCCTTTGACTCTGTTTAGCCCACGCTTAAAGATATCTATGCTCTTAGCGTCCAATGACTTTATAACCATGTCTCTGCCGACCTTATCTATGACTTTAATCTCGTGTCTGCCGTTGTTTACGCCAGCTTTGCCAAGGTGGACAAGCTTTCTTTGTCCTGCTGTGCGAGCCATCATCTTAACTGGTAGCCCTTGTGAGTAAAGAACCATGCCAAAGTGCACATCGTGTAGCCCATAAGCTATCTTCTTAAGCTTTCTAGGCCAGAACAGTAGCTGGTCGCCCTTAATCATGGTGTCGTAGGCTGTGTCTGTACGCCAAATAGGCTTCGGAAAGGCTTCTAGTACGCCTCTTGCAGCTAGCAAGAACCCAGTGCCTGACCAATAAGCGTAGCCGTTAGGATCATTAAGCACGGTTGAGTCGCCGTTGTTCTTAAATGGATAGTCCAAAGCAACTACTGGGTAGTTCTGTGCGAACATCTTCTTCAAAATCCCTTTGGGGATAATCATGTCATCTTCACAAAAGAGCACCGCATAGACTTCTGGGTCTGCTAGTGCTCTCTCGGTTGGTTCGTTAAAGCATTCTGGGAGTGGTCTTTCGTGTGCCCAGAAGATTTCATAGTTAAAATCAGCAAGCTCATTGAGTAATTCCTCAAATGTCTCCGAGTACATAAGTCCTCGGCTTGGCAAGACGACTGCCAGCTTGTCCATGTTACGCCTCTAATTCAGCAATCAGTTCGTTGTATGACCTTAAAGCTTTGGCAAACTGTTTAATGTTTGAACGCTTTTCAGTTTTCTTGGTGTTACCGGCAGTTGCCACTGTTTCGTCATCGCTTCGGCTCATGCTGTCAGCAATAATAAAGTCTACAATTTCTCGCCATAGTATCTTTTTGATTTCATCTACTTGGTTCTTAACAAATACTGTTCGGAACTCTGCATCTAGCTCCATATCCTCAGTTATGTTGAACTCTTCTACGAGTTGTTTATATATATCTAGGTGTGCCATGGTTACCCTCCTTTATTTACAACGTAAGTATAGCAAATGTTATAAAAAACACACATATAAAAAGAGCCCCCGAGCGGGAGCTCTCTTTTGGTTAAAGGGTAATTATCCCTTGATAACCCAACCGAAGTCTTCTCGGAGGTTTGCACATCCGAATAGAACGTCGACTGTTACCAACCAACCCAAGTATGGCTGCTCGTAAGTAGCCTGAGTTCGTGGTTCCATCTGCATAGCAACAGCAAATGCTTCCTTGTGGAAGAACAAGTGGTTGTGCTCGTCAGTAGCAGTGTCAAGAACTACGAGGTTTTGGCTCATGTAAACCTTAACTCCGTAGATTTCACCGATTTGACCGTTGCGGATAGAGTTTTCTGTACCGCCGACACCGATTGCGTCGTAACGGATGTACTTGTCGATTGCAAGCATTTCAGCTTTACCCTTAGGTGTAACAACAAGGCTTCTGTCAGTTTGAGGAGCCTTTGCGTCATCCAAGTAGCGGTTAACTGCTAGGATTTCATCGTCAGTGATGGCTGTGCCATAAGCACCGATAGTTTGTGAAGCAGTTTTCCAAGCAGATGTCATTTCGCTAGCTAGTGTGTAATCAACTTTCTCAGCAATAGCGTATGCAGCAGCTTTGGTGTAATCGCTGCGTAGATCGTAAGCAGACTGTACCTTAACAATGTCTTCTACTAAGAATGAGCTTTCGTAGTGCTTGTTAAGTGTAATTGTAGTCTTAGTTTCAGTGTTGTAGTTTAGGGTTACAACAGTGTTTTGTGCTTTTAGGTTAGCACTGATTGTAGATACGTTAGGGATTTCAAGTGTTTGTCCACCAGATCTAACATCTGCATCGTAGTGCTTTATAAGTGGAAGAAGAACTAGGTTGCTCTTAACGAACATTAGAACTTCTTTGCTCCAAATATTTGGGCGAAATACGTTAGCAGCGGTTGTACCGATGTTGACATTACCTGAACCATATGCGCCAGTAGTAGTCATAGTATTATATTTCCTTATCTTTAATGGTTAATTTAACCAGCCATTGCTCGATTGATTTCGTCGTAGTGCTTTTGGAACCACGCTAAATCGTTCTTTGCTACCAATTGGTCCACATTCTCAGGTGTAATCTTCGTAGAAGAAATACCTGCGTTTGTAGCGTTGCCAGTTGGTACGCTGGCTTGTTGTTTCTGGGCTAGACTCTCAAGGGTTTCCTTGCGTGCCTGGGACTTAACCTTATCAGGATTCTTTGCTACCGCCATAGCATAGGCTGCTTTTAACATAGCTTCAGGTGAGCCATAAAGGCCACTGTTAGTCATTTCCTGAATCATATCTTGCTCGTACTGCTTTGCGTCAGGGTTATCAACGAAGAAATCATTGATGGTACTCTTAACCTCAAAGCGTTGTAGTCGTTTGAGTAGCTCTGGGTCTTGTCCAGTAGACATTGCTATCTGCTCGGCAGACTCGTCGCTTAATTCAGTCATAGAACGTTCAAGTTCTTTTGCTCGTTGGGCTTTCTGGTGCATAGCACGCTCAGCTTCTCTTGCAGACTTTGCTAATTTGTTAATTGCTTCAGGGTCGCTAGGGTCAATGCCTTTTGCTTGTAGCCATTTAGAGGTGTCGTCTGGTGCTTCTGTTGGCGTTTCGTCTACTTGCGTAGCTTCTGCGTCGTTATTAGCCTCAGTCGGCTCGTCGGCTTCCTGTTGCGGTTGCTCTTGTTCGGTGGGTTTTAATACCGCCTCTGGCTTCCAGTTCGCATCGTTGGGTTGTGTAGAATCTACGCCCTGATTAGAACTCACCTCGGTTGTGGTGTCTTCCATCGTAACTCCTTTTATTTAGTCATTGCTGACTTATGTTAATGTTCCCTGCCCAAAGTGGGGAGCGAGTAACACAAGGCAGGGTGTTAATTAATATTTCTCGCTACTCCCTTTGGAAAGGTAACTATTTGTCTTTGGCACTAAGTACAGACTGTATGTGGTCAAGCACTTCTCGAGCACCTTTAGCCCTCTGAACAAAATCTCTCGCCAGTTCAGGGGACTGTTCGGCCTTAAGATGATTACTTGATACAATTTCTGTAATTATACTGATAAGGTGCTCACCGCCTTTGGAACGAAAGAAAGTGTTATAGGCTTTCTTTATCTCTATCACATCATCTCCACAGGCATTTCAAGTGGTGGTTCCATTGGCATTCCCTCAGGCATTAACGGTAGGGGATTCGCAGGTATTTCAGGCATCATTTCAGGCTGCATCATAGGTTCTTGTGGCTCAGCCATTAACTCATCTACTTCGTCTGGATCTAGGTCAAAGCCTCGCTGCAAGACAAGTTTTTTAAGTGCTGTCTGGTTAACTGTTGGGTCGTTTAAGAAAGCAGCATACATCTCTTTGGCTTGGTTAGCCTGTTGGGCTTTCTGTGAGTTCACAGTGGTTTCAAGTTGGACTTCTACGTCATATTCGCCAGCAAACTCTAATGGGTTAAACTCTTCCCATCGTACGCCATCTTTACCAACAACTCTTACAAGCATTGGCTCGGTGACATAAAGTTTAATCATTCTTAGCACTAGTGTTGCTAATTGGTGGAATCCTTCATCTTCTATCTGGGTTACTTTAAGAGCTAGTCTTTGGCCTGAACCTGCAATTTGTGCTTGTATTTCAGTAGCAGTAGTAGAGCCGCCACCTTGTGGGCTAACCCCTTTGATAATCTCGTTAGAAGCAGTAGTCTCTCGTATTTCGTTCTTGATGTTGGTTCGCTCTAAGAAAGCGTCTTGTGGCACTGGTCGTTGAACTATCGGCTGCAAAGCACCAGCTTCGACAGGATAGATAGCTCCCGGCATGTTCTCAATTTCTTCTAGAAGATGAGCGTAGCGTGGGTCGAGGGTATACATCTGGTTCAATGTAAAGGTAATTGAGTCGATGTTCTGGTTAGTTAGGTCGTTCAGTAGTTCCTGTTGGTCAGCGATAAAGTCTATCTCACCCTTAGCGTAGAATAGTGAGCCATCAACATAGTCTCTTAGTGAACAGAACGGCATTAAGCCCTTGGCGTAATCTTCACCATTCATCTTGGCTTTTTGCTTGAAGTAGTTTTCTGAATCTTCAATAACAATAGAGCGGTTGGCTACGCTTATGACTCGGTCTTTTGTCCAATATTCAAGGACTTCTACCAAGCTGTCCTCGTCTGATACAGTCGAGCCATACCACATATCCTTTTCTTCTTTGTCAGTGTTCTCACCGGCACCGTTCTTAGTCTTAGAGATTAGATTTAGGTTCATGTACTTAGGCTTCATAACGACGTTCATGTCGTCAGACTTTTCTAGGTCTACGATTTCAAAGCTTTTTAGTTCTTCAAGTGTAGTCAGGTATCTGCGGCCCATGTAAGCAGCGTTTTCTAATGAGTTACAAGTTGGGTCTATAAAGAAGTCCCTGATTGGCACGTTTATCATCTTTGGGCAGTTGCCATCCCAGTGCAAGTAAATAACAGAAGTACCAAATCGAAGCATATCTCTGCCCCAGTTGATAACTTTCATTCCCCATTTGTCTTTGTCCCAGTAGTAATTAACAAGTGCGTTCAGGATGTCAGTGTTCTGTCCGAATTTATCAGCAGGTGCAGTGTATTGGAATCTAGGTCGTGTGCCAAACAAAGCCGATGTCATAGTCTCAATAGTAGAGAAAGTCATTGGCACAAATGTATCGGTTATGCCTTGGTATCCAACCTTGACTCGGTTGTTATTGTAAAGATAGTAGTTATCGTTCCAGCGTGAATGCCAAGAGCCAGAACAGTATTCCCATGATTTATCGAAACCGTCTAATACTGTCTGTAATGAAGTTTGTTTTGCCACGTTATACCCTGAACCCTACCTTATTCGCATTATATCACAATTATGCCCTACCATACTTACGCTGCACCATTGCTTTTGGTTTGTAAGCATGGAGCTGCTGGCTTGGTTGGTCGCTGCTAATTGCGTATCTCATAGCATCTAGGAAGTGATCTAGCCCAGGCTCGGGTACTCCAACGTTTCTACCGTCTTTGTCAGTTTTCCACATGTAGTTGCGATACTCTTTGATGCCGTTGATTGAACGCTTAGTAATAGATATTTGCTTGTCTTGAATCATCTGGATACCGTAGTTCACTGAGTCTTTGCCTTTCTCTGCTGGGAGTATATTCACGCCATGAAGTTTGATTTCGTCAATACTCTTGGGCTCGGCTGAGTCAGCGATAACTAATGTAGTCGATTCCGGTAGGTTCTTAATAAAGTCAGCAAGTTGTTTGTTGCTTTGGCCCTTTAAGTAAAGCTGCTCATCCACAATATATCCGCCGTTATACTCATAGATATCCACAATAGCTGACGGGTCTACCGAGTAACCAAAGTCTAGCCCTCTTCGTATCAGTCTAGCCTCGTGAGGTATGTCGTCTATAATCTGCCAGTCTTTGTAGATTCTGCCCTCGACATCA
>Ga0315904_10004624_pt1 | contig 19486 bp, 15 predicted proteins | sample LakEriMetagenome_6_FD_203529 | JGI IMG/M metagenome (GOLD analysis project Ga0315904, IMG submission 203529) | Freshwater fungal communities from buoy surface, Lake Erie, Ohio, United States - Buoy 12 MA120 | ecosystem: Environmental > Aquatic > Freshwater > Lake | place: USA: Lake Erie, Ohio...
TCTGACTCGGCGCGCAGTGGGGGCGGTGAACCCGCTGGGGATCAACCAGCCGGCCGCGCCTTGGGGCGGCTGGAAGCAGCACAGGGGAAATTCGACAGAATGTGACTGCCCGTCCCAAAGCAGGATGAGCGATTCGGGGAGAACAGAAACCGTAGAAAGCGATACGCCACATCCCGGGGATTCGAACCCCGGCGACAAAACCGTTCCTCGGGAGAGCAAGTCTTTACACTCTCTGTCGAGGTTCAAACTTCGCAGACCGGCCGAAGTGCAGCCGGTCTGCGAAGAGCTACACGTCAGTCTTTCTTCTCAAACTCGGCATCGATGACATCTTCCTGGGGACCGGCCTTCGCGCCGTCGCCCGTCCCCGAGCCTCCCTGCGATTGCATGTGTTGAGCGAATGCCTGCGCGGCCTGCATCAGCTCCTGCACCGCCTGGTCGATCGAAGCGGGATCGTCTCCTTCCGCCTTCGACTTCACCTTTTCCACCGCCGACTCGATCGCTGTCTTGGACGAGGCATCCACCTTGTCGGCATGTTCCGTAAGCAGTTTTTCAGTCTCGTAGACCCGGCGATGGGCCTCGTTGCGGGCCTCGGCCAGTTTCCGCTTGCGGGCGTCTTCGTCCGCATGCGACTCCGCATCGCGCTTCATCCGGTCAATATCGTCCTTGCTCAGGCCGCCTGACTGCTCGATTCGGACCTTCTGTTCCTTGCCGGTCCCCAGTTCCTTGGCACTCACGTTGAGAATGCCATTCACGTCCAGGCTGAACGCCACCTGGATCTGGGGTACTCCGCGGGGCGCGGGGGGAATCCCCTCCAAATTGAATTGTCCCAGCAACCGGTTGTCGCTGGCCATCTTCCGTTCCCCCTGGAAGACTCGAACTGTGACCGCAGTCTGGTTGTCAGACGCAGTGCTGAAAATCTCTTTCTTTTCGGTCGGGATTGTGGTGTTGCGTTCCACCAGAACCGTCATCACGCCACCTTCGGTTTCGATGCCGAGCGACAACGGGGTGACATCCAGCAGCACCACATCCTTGACGTCCCCGGCGATGATGGCCCCCTGGACGGCGGCTCCCACCGCCACCACTTCATCAGGATTCACCCCCTTATGAGGCTCCTTGTCGAAGATCTTGCGGACCAGTTCCTGCACTTTGGGGATGCGGGTCGAGCCTCCCACAAGCACGACTTCGTCGATTTGCGAGGGGGAGAGCTTGGCATCTTTCAGGGCCTTCACCACTGGTTCACGGCACCGCTCGATCAGGTGATCGACCAGCCGCTCGAATTCGGACCGGGTGATGGTCATCTGCAGGTGCTTCGCACCGGTGGCGTCCGCCGTGATGAAGGGAAGGTTGATATCGGTCGACTGCGAACTCGACAGCTCTTTCTTCCCCTTCTCGGCAGCCTCCCGCAGACGCTGCAGGGCCATGGGATCCTTTCGCAGATCGATTCCATTCTCCTTCTGGAATTTCTCGGCGATGAAGTTGATCAGGGTTTCGTCGAAGTCGTCTCCGCCAAGATGCGTGTCGCCATTCGTCGAAAGAACTTCGACCACCTCATCTCCCACTTCCAGGACTGAGACGTCGAAAGTCCCGCCACCCAGATCGAACACAACGATCTTCTCGTCCTTCTTCTTCTGAAGACCGTACGCGAGGGCCGCGGCCGTTGGTTCGTTGATGATGCGGTCAACCTCCAGTCCGGCAATCTGCCCCGCGTCCTTGGTCGCCTGCCGTTGTGAGTCGTTGAAGTACGCCGGGACAGTAATCACCGCCCGGTTCACCTTGTGACCGAGGTAACTCTCCGCCGCTTCCTTCAGTTTCCGCAACACCTGTGCCGAGATCTCGGCTGGGGTGTACGACTTGTCGCCCGCCTTCACCTTGACATACTCATTGGCCCCACCCACGACCTCGTAAGGGACCATTTTCTCTTCACTGGCCACTTCGCTGTGACGGCGCCCCATAAACCGCTTGATCGAATAGACCGTGCGGCGGGGATTGGTCACCGCCTGCCGCTTGGCCGGGTCCCCCACCAGAATATCGCCCTTGTCGGTGAACGCGACAACACTGGGGGTCAGGCGATTCCCTTCGAGGTTCGCAATAACCTTCGATTCGCCCCCCTCCATGATCGCCACCACTGAATTTGTGGTTCCCAAGTCGATGCCGACGATTGTCTCTCCGCGAGCCGCCATGGTTATCTCTCCTGTCGAAATCAGACGAATGTCTGGGATGGGTTGTGGAATCCGGCTCAGAGCCGGTCAGCCCTGTGAAATCAACTCTGCAGGGCTCGGGCACAGCTAAGCTGGAAGGGTCTTCTGCCGACCTGATTCCGTAGAATTGCAAGCTGCGTGCCGAAACCGGATCAGCGAAACCCGGAAATCATCACAAACATTTGTCGCATCGCAACTTATGCGTTTCACACAATTCATGGCGAAGGCTGGTTTCGAATTCCTCGAACGAGAGGGGTGTCAAACTGGCAGCCTTGCTCGCGATGCTGGAAATTCGCCTTGCTGCCAATTTGTCACCCGGGCGAATTGAGTGTCGCTCCACCCGGTGATCCCGTGTCGTGATCTTTCTCAAAAGACCGGTGTGTGTATCCCAACCGACATTTTCGGTAGTTTCGACAATCAATTCGATCAGACCTCGCGGTAAAACCTGAGGCTGCTTGACACCTATTCAGGGCCCAACTACAAGAAATTTCGCGATTTCTAATGCTTCGCAACGAGTTCTCCGCCCCGCAACAGGGTCTGCGAGCCCAATGGCCAAGAAAGTTGTCAAACCCACCCGGGCTGGAAAGTCGGCGGCAGTCAAGCCGTCTGTCTCCGGAGGTTCATCTCCCAAGAAACCGAACCTTGCCGCATTGCAGGCAGAGATCCAGCGGCTTGACAAGGAACTTGTCAAGCTGGCCAATCGTCGGGCAGCATTGACGATCAAGTCCCTTCAGGGAGAGCCCCAGGCTGAAAAGGCACACTTCGAATCGCTTTTTTCGGAACAATTGGCGGGTTTGCTGGAAAATGGCAATCCCGGCCCGCTCGATCTTCCTTCACTCCGCGGGATTTTTCGTGAACTGATCAGCGGTGCACGGCGTCAGGTCAAGGCTGTCCGAGTGGTCTATCTTGGTCCCGCGTATAGCTTTACGCACCTGGCAGCAATCGAGCGGTTTGGCACAGCGGCCAATTTGATCCCGGTGGGCAGCATCTCTGCGGTTTTTGAAGAGGTCAATCGCAATCACGCTGATTATGGGATTGCCCCGATTGAGAACAGCACGGATGGGCGGATTGTCGACACGCTTGACATGTTTACGAGGCTGCCGCTCAAGATCTGCGGTGAAGTCTCGATGGCGATTCATCACAACTTGCTGGCCCGCTGCCCGCGGAACGAGATCTCCGAGATCTACAGCAAGCCACAGGCTCTGTCGCAATGCAGAGAGTGGCTGGGGCGCAACATGCCTCAAGCTCGACTGGTGGAAGTGACCAGTACGTCAACCGCCGCTCAATTGGCCCGTGATAAGCCTGGTGCGGCCGCCGTCGCCAGCCGACAGGCCGCAGTCCAGTACGATCTTCAGGTCGTCGCAGAAAGCATCGAAGATAATCCCAGCAACCTCACCCGGTTTGCCGTGATTGGCGATGAGGCGACCAAGCCCACCGGACACGACAAGACGGCCCTGCTCTTGCAGATTCCTCACAAGCCGGGTGCGTTGGCCGAAGCCTTGGCAGCGTTCAAAAAGAATAACGTCAATTTGACCTGGATCGAGTCGTTTCCTGTTCGGGGTCCAGAGGCGGGGTACGTGTTCTTCCTGGATTTCGAGGGGCATGCCGGGGACACAAAGACCAAGAAAACGCTGGCCGAACTGGAACAGAAGGCGGTTCGTCTCGAGTTGCTGGGGTCATATCCCCGCACCTCTCCCATCGACTGAGCAACGACTCGCAGGTCCCGGGGCTTAAAAGCTCCACATGAGAGTTGCCAGTTGACGCCCCAACCGCCATGATGGGCGTCAACTCTCAGACCTGACCGCCATCGCCGTCGTCTCACGGACGACGGCGGTTTTCTTTGAACCAGGCCTGGCTGGAACCGCCAGGAAGGAACTCCCGTGATCATTGTCCTCAAACCCGATTCGACCTCCGAACAGGTCGATCACATTGTGGACCGCATCCACCAACTGGGGCTGAAGACTGATGTCAGCCGGGGGATCAAGCGGACCATCATTGGCGTGATCGGCGACGAAGACATCCTGCGGAACGCTCCATTGCAGGCGATTCCGGGTGTGGAGGAAGTGGTGCCGATCCTCAAGCCTTACAAGCTCGCCAGTCGCGAGTATCAGCCGGAAGATTCCTCCTTTGAAGTGGGCTTTGGCGTCCGGGTGGGAGGAGGTCACCTCGCGATGATCGCCGGGCCTTGTGCCATCGAGGGGCGTGACATCCTGCTGGAGATCGCCCGACATGTCCGGCAGGCCGGAGCGAACATCCTGCGGGGTGGGGCCTACAAGCCTCGCACCAGCCCCTACAGCTTCCAGGGACTGGGCGAAGACGGACTTCGCCACCTGCGCGACGTGGGTGACGAACTGTCGATGCCGGTCTGCACCGAAGTGATGGATCCACGGCAGGTGGCCCTCGTCGATAAGTACACCGACATCTTCCAGATCGGTGCCCGCAATATGCAGAACTTCAACCTGCTGAGCGAGGTGGGTCAGACCAAGCGGCCAGTACTGCTGAAACGCGGGATGAGTGCCTCGGTGACCGACCTGCTGATGTCCGCCGAGTACATCATGGCGGGGGGCAACAAGCGCGTGATCCTGTGCGAGCGTGGCATCAAGAGCTTTGACAGTTCAACCCGCAATCTGCTGGATCTGTCGATAGTCCCCAATGCCAAAGGCCTCTCCCACCTCCCGATCATCGTCGATCCGAGCCATGGGACGGGACGGCCTGATCTGATCCCCCCGATGTCGCTGGCCTCGATTGCCGCCGGGGCTGATGGGGTTCACATTGAAGTCCACAGTTGCCCCGAAAAGGCTCTCAGTGACGGGCCGCAGGCCTTGCTTCCCTGGCAGTATCAGGAAGTGATGGATCGCATGCGGCAAATCGCGAGCCTGCTGGGCAAAGACATCCCCCAACCGCATGGAGCCCGGTCATGAGACGGTTGTTTGTTGCCGGCAACTGGAAGATGAACACTCTCCGCGAGAGCGGAGTGGCATTGGCGACTGGCCTGGCGAAAGAGTGCCACAAGTCCCATCCGGGAGTCCAGGTGGCGGTCTGCCCCCCCTTCCCGTTTCTGCTCCCGGTCGCCGCGGCGATTGCCGGGAGTGGAGTGGAATTGGGGGCCCAGAACTGCTCCCCGGAAAAGCCCGGGGCGTTTACTGGTGAGGTGGCTTCCGGGATGTTGTTGGACGTTGGCTGCCAGTGGGTGATCCTGGGGCATAGTGAGCGCCGGGCACTGTATGGTGAGACCGACGCCTTGGTGGCACAGAAGACCGCGACTGCGTTGGCGGCTGGTCTCTCGGTGATCCTGTGTGTGGGAGAAACCTTGGCCGAGCGTCAGGCGAACCAGACTGATGCGGTCCTCGACCGTCAGATGGCTGGCTCGCTGGCGGGGATTGATGCTGCAGGCCTCGCCCGGATCGTCATCGCCTATGAACCGGTCTGGGCGATCGGAACTGGACTGACGGCCACCACTGAGCAGGCGGAATCAGCCCATTCGCACTTGCGCAAATGGCTGGCCAGTCGCTACAATGAGGGGCTTGCCGACGCAACGCGCATTCTCTACGGCGGCAGTGTGAAAGCCCAGAATGCGAAGAGCCTGATGGAACAGCCAAACGTGGATGGTGCCTTGGTGGGAGGAGCGAGCCTGAAGCTCGACGATTTCCTGCCAATCGTGCGGGCCGCCCAGGAGCTGCGTCCCGCCTGATGGAGAGCTGACTCGAGATGTCCTATTTCCTGCTGACACTGTTGATGATCGTCGGGCTGTTCCTGATCGCTGTGATCCTGTTGCAACGGGGTCGTGGGGGTGGACTGGCTGGCGCCTTTGGTGGGTTGGGGGGCCAGAGTGCCTTCGGGACCCGTGCTGGCGATACCTTCACCTGGATCACGGTCGGTACCGTGGTGGTGTGGATTATCCTTGCTGCTCTGGCGGGCCGAAGCATTCGGTCGGACATGGAAGGGCAATTCTTGGGACGTGAATCGGACGAGGTCAAGCTCGCTCCCTCACGGGGTTCCGAAACGGACGTTGGCGAAGGTTCGACCAGCGATGAGAAGGGGCTCACGCTCCCAGACTCGCAGGATTTTCCACTCGGACCAGCACCCAAGAAGCCGGCGAATCCCGACGCTGGAGATTCCCCTGCGCCTTCTGGACCGAAAACTCCGGATGATGCTGAGACTTCCGAGTCAACCGACGCCGCCGAGGCGAATTCCAAAACTGCTGAATAGGTGCTCGCCCTGTGTTGTTGAGCATGACCGGCTATGGCGACGCTCGCCATCATGATGAGCAGCTTGCCGCTGCCGTGGAAGTGCGCGCTGTCAACAACCGGTACCTCAAGGTCGTCGGGAAGTATCCCGATTGGCTCGCTCCCCATGAGGGAGAAATTGAGCGTCGAGTCCGGCAGTTTGTCAGCCGGGGGACCGTCACTCTGCAGATCCGGGTGGACCGCGTTCCTCGAGCTGAAGATTTCCAGGTGAACCGAGTTGCCCTGGAAAGCTACTGGGCACAGGTCCAGCAGTCTGCCCGTGATTTGCATGCCCCGCCACCGACCGACTTGGGGCAGTTGCTGGTGCTTCAGGGTGTTGTTTCTGAAGCGAATCAGCGACACGCTGCCGATGAGAAGACGTTGGAACGCACTCTCGGTTTGCTTGACATCGCATTGGGTCGCTTTCAGGGATTCCGGATCGAAGAGGGGGCGGCCATGGCCCGTGATCTCGAGAAGAACCTGGCTGTCATCGCCCAGCAACTGGATGAAGTCGCCCGGCAGGCACCCCAGACAGTCAACGAGTATCGGGGTAAACTGCTTGAGCGCGTTCGGCAGGCCATTGGCGAAAGTGGAGCGACCTTGTCTGAGTCGGATCTCATTCGAGAAGTCGCGATTTACGCCGATCGGGGTGACATCAATGAGGAAATTACCCGCTTGCGTTCACACCTGTCACAGTTTGCCGTCTTCCTGGCCGAACCGGCCTCCACAGGACGTAAACTTGACTTTTTGAGCCAGGAGATGTTTCGCGAGACCAACACAATCGGATCCAAGGCCAATCACGTGGGCATCGCCCACAGCGTGGTGGAAATGAAGGCGGCACTGGAAAAGATTCGCGAAGTTTTGCAGAACGTCGAGTAGAGTTGGGAAGCCGTCCGCCGTGGGATGGGGTTCCGAGGGGAATCGCCCTGCTACGGCGGGGGTGTTTTGGGGAGTTGCGGCAAGTGTCTTCGGCGGAACACGAGTTTGACCGGATGCGATTTGTCGTGCTGTCTGGCCCGAGTGGTTCGGGCAAGACCACAATTGTTCCGCTGCTGATCGAGCAGTGTCCGGTCCGGTTGATCAAATCGGTCTCGGCCACGACCCGCGCCCCTCGTCCCCACGAGGTGCCCGGAGAGGATTACCATTTCCTGACGAAAGAGGAGTTTTCCCGGCGTCGAAACCGAGGAGAATTCCTCGAGTGTGCTGAGGTGCATGCTTCAGGAAACTGGTATGGCACTCTGAAGTCCGAAGTCACCCGGGCTCAGGAACTTGGAGGGTGTGCCCTGCTGGAAATCGACGTCCAGGGGGCCCGCCAGGTGATCGAGCAGTGTTCCCAGGCCCTCACAATTTTCGTCCGCACTCCTGAAGGAGAGTACGAACGACGGCTGCGCGCACGGGGAACAGAGTCGGAGGAAGTCATCCAAAGCCGGCTGGAAACAGCCCGGCAAGAACTGGCCCAGGCGCCAGCCTACCGCCACCAGGTGGTCAATGACCACCTCTCGCGGGCGGTGTCCGAAATGAGTCAACTGATCCAGAATTGGGAGCACGAACGCCATGATTGAAGAATTGAAGGAAGAGCAGATCGTCAACAAGGTCGGCGGCCGCTTCAAGCTGTCCACGCTGATCCAGAAGCGGATGGTCCAGCTCAACCGGGGTGGTGTCCGCCCGCTGCTCGACAATCCGGGTAACACCCAGAACCTCATGGAAACTGTGATCCAGGAGATCATCCAGGACAAAATCTACCTCGACAACTCAGGACGGCTCGTTGTCGATGGAGAGGTTGCTCCGGAGCCCACGGGCGACGATGCAGGGCCAACTCTCGACGATATTCGCTAGTCGATCATGGACGCACTGGCCGGACGGGAGATTCTTCTCGGTGTGACTGGAGGGGTTGCAGCCTACAAGGCGGCAGACCTCTGCAGTCGGCTTGTGCAGGCAGGAGCGCAGGTCTCGGTCGTGATGACGGCCTCGTCTCGGAAATTCATCGGTGCCACCACCTTTGAAGCCCTGACCAACCGACCGGTCCACTGGCAGAGATTTCAGCCGAAAGAGCACCGCCTTGGAGAACACATCGGCCTCGCGCGACGCGCTGAACTCCTGATCGTTGCACCAGCCACTGCGGCGACACTCGCCCGGTTTTCCTGCGGCATGTCCGACGATCTGCTCTCGACCCTGTATCTCGCCTTCACAGGTCCTGTGTTGTTGGCTCCCGCGATGAATTGCGAGATGTGGGCGAAAAGGGCTGTCCAGCGCAATGTCTCCCTTCTCCGCGAAGATGGAGTTCATTTTGCCGAACCAGGCATCGGTTGGCTCAGTTGTGGAATGCAGGGAGCCGGGCGGATGGCCGAACCCTCAGAAATCTGGAGCCGCATTCAGGAATTGCTTCCGCCGCGGAATGGATGACGACTCGCTGTGGATCTTCAGGGTTGAACTGATTTGATGCAAAAGGCCGGTGATTCGATGAGAATCACCGGCCTTGTCTACAGCTTCCACTTCTGGCAACAGAAATTACCAGCCACGACGAACCATGCGATAACCTCCCTGTCGAGATTGACAGGAAGAAGCCGCTGGCTGTTGCTGAATCTGACGAACAGGCTGAGCGTAAGACACATATTGTCCGTTGTGGACATACACCGGAGCAGCGGCAACAGGGGCACCCTGAGCAGGCATCGCGGCAGCCTTCTTCGCGGCCGCCGGGGGCAGAATCACACTGTCGATGACATGAATCACCCCGTTGGAGGCGTTGATGTCAGTCTTCAGCAGTTTGGCGTCGTTGATGAACGCGCCTTTGTCGTTGGCCGAAATCTTGATGCCGCTTCCCTGGAGGGTCTTCGCTTCCTTCGCCTTCAGAGCGTCGTCTGAATACACACGGCCAGGAACAACGTGATACTTCAGAATGTCAGCAAGTTTCTGCTTGTTCTCCGGCTTCAGCAGAGATTCGACAGTTCCAGCCGGCAATTTGGCAAAGGCCTCATCGGTCGGGGCGAACACCGTGATCGGGCCAGGGGCCGACAGGGCATCAACCAGGCCGGCAGCCTTGGCAGCAGCAAGCAGAGTCTTGAAAGCCCCCGCCTTGTCCGCAACCGCTGGAATGGTATCGGAGGCTGGAAGAATGACAGAGTCAATCACATGGATGGTGCCATTGGTGCATTCAATATCGGTCTTCACCACGTTGGCGTTGTCGACCTTGACGCCACCATTCTCAACCTTCACTGTCGCACGCTGCCCATTCACCGTCGGGGCACTGGTCAGCTTGACAACATCGGCCGCCTTCACGTTGGCTGGAACCACATGATACTTCAGGATATCAATCAATTGCTGCTTGTTTTCGGGCTTCAAGAGTGTTTCGACTGTTCCCTTGGGCAGCTTGGCGAACGCTTCATCCGTGGGGGCGAAGACCGTGAACGGCCCCTTACCCTTCAGCGTATCCACCAAGCCGGCCGCCTTGACGGCCGCGACCAGAGTATTGAATGAACCTGCTCCGACAGCGGTGTCCACGATGTCCTTCTCCGCTGCCACGACGGGACCCGTGAGGGCCACCAAAGTCAGCACTGAAGCCAGCCAATTCTTCGCATTACGCATGGTTGTAGTCGTTCCCAGTAAAACATGACGCAGAACGACCGAACCGCCTCGGGTCGTAAATTCGTTCAAAACGTCCATCTGGGTATTCATAGGTGGTCCCATCGAATCGTCAACCAAAATCACACAAAAAGCCGTTTTCTGTCGATTTTGTAATCTGCTGATTTGTCCCAGATTGCCCATTCTCGTCTCTGATCGTGCCACAAGGCGAAACGAAAGCTGCCGTCGCGCCGTTCCACGACTTGAACAGCAACACTTCCTCGACCACCCGCGCTCCCGGCGATACCATCAGCGACAGTAGATGCGTTGGCGTGGCCTGGGAATGACCGGACCACGTTTGGTCAATCGTGCAGCGAGACCGGAACGATGTGGCAGTCAAGTTTGGGAACTCGGGAGCGTCCTTGGGCGTGGATGGCGATTTTGGCAGTCAGCCTCGCTCCCGACTGGCTCTCGGCTGGAGACTGGCCGCAATTTCGCGGGCCTGAGGGACGGGCACTGGCGGTCTCGAGTCGCCCGTTGCCCAGCGAACTTGGGCCGTCCCAAAATGTCATTTGGCGGACCGACCTTCCGCCCGGTCATTCGTCTCCTGTCGTGGTCGGAGATCGAATCTATCTCACCGGCGTTCGAGACAAGCAGAAGTTGGTGACCCTCGCACTCGACCGTGCCTCCGGACAACTGGTCTGGGAGCGTGAGGCGGAGTTTGAAAAGCTCGAAGAGATTCACCCCACCGGCAGCCATGCCACCCCAACCGTGGCGGCCGATGGAGAGCGGGTGGTCAGCTTTTTTGGTTCGGCTGGACTGTTCTGTCATGACACCGAAGGACGATTGCTGTGGCAGATCCCACTGGGACCCTTCAAGAATGATTTCGGTTCGGGGACCTCTCCACTGATTGTGGGGGACCGGGTGATTCTCTGTCAGGACCACGACACCGATTCGTTCCTGATGTCGGTCGACAAGCAGACCGGACGCATCGTTTGGCGCATCGATCGCGGAGAGTTTCCCCGCAACTATTGCACCCCGGCCATCTGGACCGTGAATGGTCGTCGCCAGATCGTGGTTGCCGCGACTCTCCGGATCGTCGCCTATGATTTCGAAACCGGCGAGGAGGTCTGGACCGTCCGTGGAATCGCCCGGATTGTCAACATGAGCCCCTGCGTGGGGACTGATGGCAATCTCTACGTCGCCACGTGGTCTCCCGGTGCTGAGGCGAACGACCGAATCAATACGCCTCCGTTTGATGAACTCGCGGCTGAGGCTGATCAGGACAAGAACGGTACTCTGGTCAAGGAGGAACTCCCCGAAGGACCGGCCCGACAGCGATTCACCCAGATCGACCGCAACAAGGATGGACAGATCACGCGCGAGGAATACGACTCGATGCGAACCGTGTTCCAGCAGGCCCGCAATGTGGTGCTCGCGATCAAGCCGGGAGGACAAGGGGATATCACCAGGTCGCATGTTCTCTGGGAATACACCCGCGTGATTCCCTACTGTCCCTCTCCTGTGGTGTATGGCGACCATCTCTACCTGATCAAGAATGGGGGCATCCTCACGGTGCTTGACCTCCACACGGGCAAGGCTCTCAAGGAAGGTCGGATCGATGCCACGGGTGACTATTACAGCTCACCAGTGGCCGGGGATGGCAAGGTCTACCTCCTCAGCCAGCGTGGTCAACTGACCGTGTTGGCTGCCCGTGAGGGGTGGGAACAACTGTCACACTCCGATTTCGGGGAAGATGCCTACGCGACCCCCGCTTTGGTCGACGGCCGTATCTACTTGCGGACAGCCAACCACCTCTATTGCTTTGGTCTGACGCAGTCCGAATGATTTGGGTTCGGTCGCAGTTTCCAGCTGCTGTTCGAATTCGGGAAACCGGGGCAGCCGGTCAGAGTTCTTGCCGGATTGCGAAAAAAATGCCAGTGGCCCATCGAAGTCGATCCTGGTGCCCCTGCCACGTTCGCCACAGCCTGTGAGACTGTCTCGCGATCGGGTGGAGAAGTACCTTCCATTTCCAATGCATTGGCAATTCGGTCAGTCAAGACGCCCCGGCTTTGAGAGTTTCCGATTCAACGGGCATCGATGACAAGTATTCGCCGATTGCATGCTGCACTTGACTCAATCAGTGACAGAGTCGAACTGGACATCACGAAGAACGCGGGGATCAATCCCGGCTGATTGAGGATGTCCCTCCATTCATCACCCTTGGCGTGCAAAGGGAACAGCATGTTTGAGGCGAATCGACTTTCCGGCACGCCGCAGCTTGAATGTTGATCCTGGCTTGTCAGTTGGTGGCGGTCGTCTGCTCGACCAGCAGTTCACGGTCGATCCCATCCACCGCAACGGTTTGAGTTGTCCCTGTGGGCCACAGAATCTCAAGCACAGGTGTCTCGGTCGAATCTCCCAGCCCGAAACTGGCGACCTTTTCAAGCTGCGAAAGATAGCTGCGGGTTGGCGAGATGAGCCGGCGCTGTGTCGCCCCCTGGCTCTTGAGCGACACCACGGCCCCAATTCCGTCACGGTTCGTGGTCGTGCCATCACCTGCCAATCGCACACGCAGCCAATGTCGGCCCAGCGCCTGGTCGTTTCGCAACAACCGGGGGGACGCTCCGGTGGTGGTCAGCAGCAGATCCAGGTCGCCGTCTCCATCAAAGTCGGCGGTGGTTGCGCCCCGCCCCACCATCGGCTTGGAAAAATCGCTGCCTGTCTGGGTGACATCAAGCTTGGTGAACTCACTGCCGCGGTTCGAACCGGTGTTCCAGTACAACTGCGGAGGTTGCTCGTAGGTCTGGCTTTTCTGGACCTTGCTGATGTCATTCTCAAGGTGCCCGTTGGCGACCACCAGGTCAAGGCGCGAGTCGAGATCGACGTCAGCGAAAAAGAGACCGAATTTCAGCCAGATGCGCGAAGCGGGACCGAGACCGGTCGCAACGGCATCGTCGCTGAAGGTCATGTTGTTCTTGCGGGTGCAATACAGGGCCGTCATCTCGTTGGTGAAGTTGCCGATCACAACCGCCTGGGTGTCATCATTTCGGAACCAGCCAAGGTCGCACCCCATGGCACCCCGAGCATTGCCCGTGTTGTCCACGCCGATTCCCCGTTCGATCCCGACTTCCTCGAACTTCCCATTGCCGAGGTTGTGAAACAGGAAATTCTGAACGGTGTCATTGGCCACCATGATGTCCAGCCAACCGTCGTTGTCGGCATCCAGGAAAACCACCCCCAGTGACTTGCCCACCGGAACCCCGGTCGCAGCATTCTTCACCTGCACTCCCGATTCCGCCGAAACATCGGTGAATTTTCCCCCGCCATCGTTGCGATACAGGTAGGGAAAGGCTCCGTCAAAATCCTTCGGACGGCAGTACGCTCTCACGGAACCATCCAAAGTGCAGCGCAACTCCCGATCGACCCGGGGCGACCAGCGGACATAGTTCGCCACGAACAGATCAAGGTCTCCATCGCGATCGTAGTCAAAGAACCCGCAACTGGTGCTCCAGGCATTCTCGTCACCCCCGACACCAGCGTTTCCAGTCACATCGACGAACTTCCCCTGTTCATTGTGAAAGAGATGATTGGTTCCCAGCCCGCTCAGGAACAGGTCGGTCCAGCCGTCGTTGTCGTAGTCACCGACGGCGACTCCCTGCCCGTAGAACTCAACGGCCACTCCGGCTTCCTGCGAAACGTCAGAGAACTTCCAGTTCCCGTCGTTGCGGTAAAGTGTGGTGACCGCACGCCTCGGCCCCGGCGAAGCTTCCTCACTCCAGGGCCGGGAATTGACAAACAGAATGTCCGTCCGACCGTCATTGTTGTAGTCCAGAACAGCACATCCCCCGCCCATCGACTCAGGAAGGAGTTTCTCCCCGGTGGCGCCGTTTTCGTGGACGAACTCGATCCCTGTCGCCGCAGTCACATCGACAAACGGAACCTGGGGCAGAGACACTTCGGTCTTGCGGACCGTCGCCTGTTTCAGTTCGGACTGACGATCGATTGGCTTCTCCGGGGGCTTGCGGGTCAACCAGAACGCCAGACCGCCCAGCACCACGACCCCGATGATCGCCGCCAGCGAGCGACGAAACATCTGGCCGATGATCGTGTCATCACCGGCGACCTCCACTTCCGGAGTCGGACGTTGGGCGGGCTTGTGCTTGTCCTGGTCGATCATGACGCATCTCCGGAGATCGGGGCGACCGCTTCAAGTGCGGCGGCCTCTGCGGCGGGTTGGGCTCCGGCCGGACGTTGCTCAGGCTTCCGCCGGGCAAACTTCTGCGGCAATCCCGGGGCCCCAGGTCGGTTGAGAGGATAAATCACCAGCGGTTCCGACGCGACATTGGCAGCCGGATAACGCAGGCGGGCTGCATTCACCGCCAATTCCTGGGCATTGTCGTCAGGCTTGTATCGGATGTGCAGCCGACGGTGCAGCCCTGCCCGTTCCTCGTCTCCCAGTTCGTTGTGCAATTGCGCGAGGTTGTAGTGGGCCATCACATCCTCGGAATCGTAGAACAGGCTGGTCTCAAACTCCCGGACGGCTTCCTGCAACAGTTGACGGCGTTCACTCTCATCGTCACGCACCTGTTTGGCCAGTTCGAACAGGGTCTGACCCAACTCATTGTGCACGACAATGTCCCGTTCGAGATGCAGGTTCCGTTTCCGCCGCTCTTCGGTCTGGTCGTAGAGGACGCTGCGGAAGTTCTCAACAGCACGATCGAGATAGCCCTGCTGCTTGTTGATCAGCCCATTAAACCAGGCCACAGTCCACGGCGGGGCAGCGGGATTTTTGAACTCCGCCGCCTTTTGCAGCACCTCGACAGCCTCGTCGATCCGGCCTTCGGTGAAGTAAACCCGGGCCCGATTGACAGGTCCATCGAAACGGCCCAGTTTCTCGACTTCCAGGAATGCCTGCTCGGCCTGCAGCAACTCCGACTTCCCGCCTCCCGATCCGGGAGCAGCTCCCTCCAGCAACAGCCCGATTCCATAGTCGTTCCATCGCTGCCAGAGATCCTTCTCGGCAATTGCGGACTTCTGCTCCGGGATCTCCCCAACCACACCCTCCACCGGGAAAGTGATCGTATCGCTGGCGATCGTGGTCACGGGCAGCGTGTTGCGCCAGGGTTCTCCCGGAGTGTGATCGGGAAGCGCGGGACCCCCGGGAACAGATTTCCGCCCCACGAAATCCATGTAGATCTTGTCGAACTTGCGGTACTGAAGTTTCACCTCGACTGTCACCGGTGCCGAGAGTGATTCCGGCAGTGCCAGTTCGAAGTGCACCACCTGGGCGCCCCCTGGCGGAATCTGCTTGTTGTAAAGCGGAGTGAAAATGTCCTGGGGATTGCGCCGATCGATGCGGTTCCCATTCCGGTCCAGCATGAACACGTTGATAAAGTGCGACCACGGGTCCACGGTCCCTTCGTCGTCGATCGCACCGTTTCGGCCAATCACCTGGTCGCCACTCTTCACCGTCACATCGACCCAGATCTCGTTCGAGTCCACCGTTCCCTGAGAGAACAGGTGACCCACCTTGAGCGTCCGCAGAACGGTTTCCAACAGATAGGTTTTGCCGGGCTGGAGTGTCGGAACCTGAGGCCGCAGGGGAGCCGTCAGAGCCCCGTCAATTTTCCCGTCTTCCTTCAGGCCAAACAGGTCGACACGCACCACTCCCTTCTGAAATTCCTGCTGGACTTTCACGGTCTCCTGGTCTCCCCGCAGGTAGGGCAGGGCCGTGTTGGCCCCCAGGAAGGTGTGGTTGTGAATGTTCAGCTGTCCCGTCGACGCGAAGTCCTTCGCCCCGAAATCGGCCGAGGGGACCAGCGGCATGTGGCATTCGGCACAGTTCTCCCGGGATTTCTCGGGATAGTAGAACGCCCGTGCATTCCCCCCACTCACCCCCGACAGCAGGAAGGATCCATAGCTGTCCTGGCCCCGCAGGAATTCCTTGTAGTGGTTCAGGGCATATGGGAGATGCACCTTGTGGCAGGCCGCACAGAACTCCGAAGTCTTGTGCAGCGGCTTCAGGAAGGTCTGCTTGTGAAAGGTTGGCTTTGCCTTCACGAGCTGGTTGTTGACCCACTGGAGGACGCCATTGTCACTCTTGGCAAACGGGTAGTGGATCGGTTCCTCGATCGTATAGTCGGCATTTCCGCGCGTGCTGTAGTGCTCATTCCACTCGGTGTTGTTCAGGCTGGAAATCGCGTGGCAGACAGTACAGGTGATCGCCGCGCGGGCCGTGGGGTGCTTGACGATGTCAAACTCGGGATCGTCAAACAGTCCGCCAAAGAAGGGGACCGGATCATGGCACCCGGCACACCAGCGGGAGGCCTTCACATTCCCATCTCGCTTCAGGGCGAATTCACGGGTCTCCACCACGCTCGCCATGTACATCGGGTTGTTGAAGGAACTGAAGCGATGCGCACCATGCTGATGCTGGGCATAGGCGTCCGCATGACACTTCAGGCAGTACTCGTCCATCATGAGCGTGTCGGCCGGAATGAACTTGTCATTCGCCGTGACTGCCATCGAGGGCTCAAAGTATTTCCGGCCTTCGGACGAACCCTTGGCGTTCAGCGATCGCGGGTCGGCATTCTGCAGCACGATCATCGCCCCGACGAGGCTCGCCACCGCAGCCCCGTAGCCCAGTCCATATTTCCACTTGATCCGGGGGCCCGCCAGCCGATGCAGCCAATACAGCCATCCTGCCGCAAGGGGGGCGGCGACATGCAGCCAATAAATCACCGTGCGGGTCGTTCCGGCCCGCAGTTGCAGTGAGCCAACCTGCGTCAGCCCGATCCCGGTGACCAGTACCACCAGGCCGGCAAAAAACAGGGCGTACCCCACCCGGATCGCACGCCGATTCCGCCGGTTGCGGGAGGTCACCAGGTGGATCACTCCAAACGCCACAAACGGAACCACGAGCAATAGTCCCAGCGCGAGGTGCAGCAGGAACATCCACAGGTAGAAATAATTCTCGTAACTGACCCCGGGACCACTCAGCCAGCCACGCGCTGTGACCGTCGCCAGATAAACGGAATTCGCGGCCAGCAAGGCCACCAGGAACAGCACCACCTGGAACAGCCGCTTGAGGCGTGGACCGATGGCGGGAACGTAACCAGTGGGGCGGGGACGATCGGCGGGCCAGGCGGCGGGAGCCGGTGCAGACATCGTAAAATTCCGGAGATGTGAGAGCGGGAGCATCCCAGCCGGGATGCATGGGAGCTTGTCAGAAGCCGGGAGTTGCCGTCGGCACACTCCCCATTTCAACCGGTCCTGTCAGGTGGGATTCACCCCTGCCTTGACCACAGACCCTGAACATCCCGCACGGCATCGATCTCTCCCAATCCACACGGAGATTGACAGCTCAATCCCCGCAGAAGTGATCCGAATTCCAGGTTTCGACTGATTCGCGATGGCAGCTGGATCAGCTCCCAGGCAGATTCAGACTTCGGATCCATAGAGACCGCCGTGCACTACTCTCACCTGGGCGGGCGTTCCCACCGCCCTTCACGCAGTTTCTCTTGAACCTCTGATTCCCACAATTTCATCAACCGTAACCAGTTCTGCGGCATATCTTTGCAGAATGCTGAGCTGCTCAGGCAGTCATGCCTCGAGGACTCGACGGTGACAGCTCCCGACCCAGGTGCAGTCGGCAAGGCCCCCCGACATGTTGGTCCAGAGCAACCCCCCTGCCTGTTCGCGGGAACATCCTCAATCGGGGTTCCCGTGTCGGGCTCATTCAACCAGAACCAACCAGCCCCCTCTTCGACCCGTTGGCTGGCCATTTTCCCCACAAACCTGAGTTGCGTCGTCGTCTGACTCCGGTGAACAGACATTCCGGAATGGAATCCGGTCTCTCCACCGTGTTGAACATAATCCCCACACGATGCCCAAGCCGTTCCCGGCCCCGCCCAGGCGCAGAAACCCCATGCCACCAAGGCCAGGATCAGGCAACGGCTGGACAGGGACTGAAACATCACGCTGGTTGCATCAGGCCGGAAGACAGACAGGAACGCAGCACCCACATGAGTCGCTTGCCCGGTCCATCATCGTCAACCGTCGGGGGAGGATCAAGCCGGACTCCACACTTCTTCATTCTACGCAAAATGAAAGCGATCTCGTTGGAAGGAGGCCAGAAGCGGCCAGGACTCTTTCAGGGGACTCAGGCCCTCGTCAGCGGAAGAAATCGACAAACGCCACACGAACCCGTGTGGGATTTGCTCGTCGGAGTCCCCAGGGAAGAGTCCATTGGAATCCATTTCTGTGCTCGCCCTGAACTCCCCCCTCAACCCTCAGATCGAGCCAGAACGGGTCATTGGCCGTCAGCACGACAGATTCGTCGGGAGAAACCCATTGGCGAATCTGGTTCGTCTCGGGTTCTCTCGAGACCGCCCCCCTCACGATCACCCCGCCTCCCTCCACCGTCAGATCCTCCAACCCCTTCAGATGCAGACGGACAACAACCCGCTCCGGCCATTGCGCCGCGAGTCGGTGGAGAATCACCTCCGAAATTCCCCGGGGACTCTGGATCGTCACGGTATGGCGATCGGAATCCACTGCGATCAAGACGCTGTCATCCCGGAATTTTCCAGTCCCCGAAATCCGGGGAAGTTGAGGTTCCTGGTCCGTCAATTGAGAATCCTCGGAGTTTCCGGGCGGTCGAAACCATGACGGTTCGGTTTGTTGGTCAAATCAATAGGTGTCGGCATGGTCAGAATTGGCCCGAGGCGGTCGATTTCCTTTGCGACCGGGTCAAATGACCTCAATCCATGCACTCGATTTGCCCACCAATTCCGGGAACCCGACACGCAAAACTCGATTTTGCCCGATCCATCGGCCATGCCCTATGTGGTTCCCACCAGAAACCGTTCCGTCGCCCGCCATGTCAGTTCGCGCGATTCGGTCGACCTCGGCCTCGTTGCCCGCCGCTCTGCCCGCCTTGGACTTGAGGCACGGTTTCGGCGGCATCTTTCTGGGGCTCTGCGGTGGAATCCGGGTTGTCGAACATCTCGCGATAGGTTTTCTGGAGGTCCCGCTTCACACCCCAAGGACTCGACAGTGTTGAACGGTTCACCTGTGCCATCGCAGGCAAGGGCTTTGACCTGGCCAACGGAGCCTCCTCGCGCGCTTTCAGCATGTGGAGGCCCACCACATCTCCGGGGTGATGCCGTTGCCAAAGCGAAGGAAATAGTGCCAGAGGGGAAAGTGACGGTCCCAGAACACTCAAGGGATCTGGAGAGAAGGACGGATCATCTGTCCCCCACGGCTCAAATCGGTCATCCCGGGTTCCTTCCCGGTGGGTGATCAATCCGGCTGCGACTGGCTCAGTTCCCAATACGGCAGGCAACACCAGCCAAGCCATCAGCCGGAACAGGCGACCTTGGCGAACAGAAATCACGGGACAGTGCATGTCACTTCCAGTCAGTCCCACGGGGAGCAACGGACCTTCTCACCTCGATGGGGCGAGGGCTGAAGTGGCTCAGGTGACCAGTGGACTACTCT
>Ga0315904_10004627_pt1 | contig 19473 bp, 16 predicted proteins | sample LakEriMetagenome_6_FD_203529 | JGI IMG/M metagenome (GOLD analysis project Ga0315904, IMG submission 203529) | Freshwater fungal communities from buoy surface, Lake Erie, Ohio, United States - Buoy 12 MA120 | ecosystem: Environmental > Aquatic > Freshwater > Lake | place: USA: Lake Erie, Ohio...
GCCCCGGCCACCAGGTGGATCAGGTGTCGCATCAGGCGCTCCGTACCGCAGCGCGCCGGCTCAGCGACCGCTCGCGGCCGGCGGAACCGGCCGGCCGATCGAGTGGTACTCGAGACCGTGGCGGGCCACCACGGCCGGATCGTAGAGGTTGCGCCCGTCGAAGATCAGCGGATGGCTGAGGCGCGCGCGGATCTCGTCGAACGACGGCGAACGAAACTCCTTCCACTCGGTGACGATGACGAGCGCGTCGGCGCCGCGCACCGCCTCCAGCGGCGAGGCGGCGAGCAGCAGGTCGGCACGCTCGCCGTACAGGCGCCGGCACTCGTCGGCCGCGATCGGATCGTAGGCCGCCACCGTGGCGCCCTCGGCCCACAGCGCCTCGAGCACCGCGCGCGAGGGCGCCTCGCGCATGTCGTCGGTGTTCGGCTTGAAGGCCAGGCCCCACAGCGCGAAACGCCGGCCGGCGAGGCTGCCCAGCCGGGCGCGGGCCTTGCGCACCAGCACGGTCTTCTGGGTCTCGTTGACCTCCTCGACCGCGGGCAGCAGCCGCAGCGGCGCATCGTGCTCCTGCGCGGTCCGGATCAGGGCCTTCACGTCCTTGGGAAAGCACGACCCGCCGTAGCCGGTGCCGGCGTACAGGAAGGACCAGCCGATGCGCGGATCGGCGCCGATGCCGCGGCGCACGTCCTCGATGTCGACGTCGACCGCCTCGGCCAGCCGCGAGAGGTCGTTCATGAACGAGATGCGCGTGGCGAGCATCGCGTTGGCCGCGTACTTGGTGAGCTCGGCGGCGCGCCGGCTCATCACGAGCGTGCGCTCGTGGTTGCGCTGGAAGGGCTGGTAGAGCTCGCGCATCACGGCCTCGGCGCGCGGATCGTCCAGGCCCAGCACGATGCGGTCGGGCTTCATGCAGTCGTCGATCGCGGCGCCCTCCTTGAGGAACTCCGGATTGGACACCACGGCAAAGCCGTGGTCGACCCCGCGCGCGGCGAGCTCCTGCGCAATGGCCTCGGCGACGCGGTCGCCGGTGCCCACCGGCACCGTGCTCTTGTCGACGACCACGCGCCAGCCGTCCATGTGGCGGCCGATCGCGCGGGCCGCGGCCAGCACGTGGCGCAGGTCGGCCGAGCCGTCCTCGTCGGGGGGCGTGCCCACCGCGATCATCTGCACCAGGCCGAACTCGGCAGCCTCGCGCGCGTCGGTGGTGAAGCTGAGCCGGCCGGCCTCGACATTGCGCCGCACGACGGGCTCGAGGCCGGGCTCGTGGATCGGGATGCGCCCCTCGCGCAGCATCGCGACCTTGGCCGCGTCGATGTCGAGGCACAGCACCTCGTTGCCCATGTCGGCCAGGCAGGCGCCGGTGACCAGACCCACGTAGCCGGTGCCGATGACGGAAACCTTCATGTCGATTCCTCGGAGTAGGGGCCACGACCGGGGGTGGCCGCGGCGCCGGCGGCGCTCACGCGCGCGAAGAGCGCAACCAGCTGCTCGACCCGCGCGTCCCAGCCGCTGGCCAGCGCATGGGCGCGGATGCGCTCGCGATTCCAGCGCGTGACAAGCGCGCCCGCGAGCGCGCTCTCGAATGCCGCCTCGTCCCACCAGGGCACCAGCGTGCCCAGGGAGGCGTCGGTGACGACCTCGGCGTTGCCGCCGACATCGGTGCACACCACCGGCAGCCCGCAGGCCATCGCCTCGAGCAGGACATTGGCCCAGCCCTCGTACTCGGTGGCCAGCGCGAACACGTCGGCGGCGCCATAGTGCCAGCACAGATCCTCGGGCGCTTGCCGGCCGCACAGCCGGACCGCATCGGCCACCCCCAGCGCCGCGGCCTGGCGCTGCAGCTCAGGACCGAGATCGCCCTGGTCGGAGCCGCCGCCGACGATCAGATAGACCAGACCCGGATGCCGCCGGCGCAGCCGCGCGACGATGGGGATCACGCGCTGGAAGCCCTTCAGCGGTATGCGGTTGCCCACGCCGATGATCACCGGCGCATCGGTCGGGATGCCCAGCCGGGCGCGGGCCTGCGCGCGGTCGACCGGCGCGAAGCGCGCGGTGTCGACCCCGTTGCCCACCAGCTCGAAGCGCGAGGCGGGCTGGCCCAGCGGCTCGCCGACGTCGCGGATGAGGGAGCGGCTGACCGCGATCAGCTGCGCGGCGCCGACAAGCGCCGCACGCAGCCCGGCCTCGCGCGAGCCGCCCAGCAGGGAGCGGTCCTTGCTGCCGCGCAGGCTCACGACCACCGGCAGGCCCAGCCTGCGGCCCAGGCGCACCGCCGCCGCGCCGTCGGGATAGCCGAAGTGCGCGTCGATCACGGTGGCGCCCAGCGCGGCAACCACCCGGCGCACGCAGGCCTCGCTGCCGCGCGCCATCAGCCAGCCGTCGAAGCGCTTGAACAGGCCAGGCACCGACAGGAAGCGCGGCCGGTGCACCTCGATGCCGTCGATGCGCTCGTAGCGCGGCGCCGGGGCGCGAAAACCCGGCCGGGCCAGCCGGATCAGGGCATCGAACGGCGACCAGGCCTGCGGCGCGACGACCGCCAGCGGCAGGCGCGCGGCCACCCGGAACATGCGTTCGCGGATGAACAGCCCGGCGCCAGGCGCCACCGGGCTGGGAAACAGGCTCGAATAAACGAGCACGCGGGCGCCGGGTGCGAGGCTCAACGCAGACCGAAGTAGATGTTCGCCGTCAGGAAACCCTGCTTGCTGCCGCAGTCGAAGCGCTTGCCGCTGAAGCGAAAGCCGTAGAGCCCCGGGGTCTCGATCTGGCCGGCTAGCGCGTCGGTGAGCTGGATCTCGCCGCCGGCGCCGGGCGGCTGGGTCTCGAGCGTCGCGAGCACACCGGGATGCAGGATGTAGCGACCGACGACGGCGAACGTGGACGGGGCGGCCTCGATCGACGGTTTCTCGACGATGCCGCGCAGCTTCATGGCGGTGCCCGATGCGGCTTCCGGGTCGACGATGCCGTACTTGCTCACGTCGGCGCGCGGCACCTGCTCGACCGCGACCACGCTCGCGCCGGTCTGCTCGGCGATCGGCAGCATCTGGCTGAGCACGCCCTGCGGGTGGCCGTCGATGAGGTCGTCGGGCAGCAGCACGGCGAAGGGCTCGTCGTCGGCGATCATGGGCCGCGCGCACAGCACCGCGTGGCCCAGGCCCAGGGGCACCGGCTGGCGCACGAACACCACCTTGACGTGGGCGGGCACGATGTTGCGCACCGCTTCCAGGGCTTCGGTCTTGCCCTTGGCCTCGAGCTCGGCCTCGAGCTCGGGGGCGCGGTCGAAGTAGTCCTCCACGGCGCGCTTGCTGCGCCCCGTGACGAAGATCAGGGTGTCGCAGCCGGCCTCGATCGCCTCGTCGACCGCGTACTGGATGATGGGCCGGTCGACGATGGGCAGCATCTCCTTGGGGATGGACTTGGTGGCGGGCAGGAAACGTGTGCCCATGCCGGCCACCGGAAAGACCGCTTTTCGCAGGCGCATGCTGGATTCTCGTGGCGGGATGTGCCCGCATTCGCGATTATCGCCGCAGCCGGCGCGTGCGCCACCTGCGGACCGTCGGTCGGCCGCCGGATAGAATCGACGCAAACCTGCGGAGCCCTCCTGATGTCCAGCGACCCCGTCGACAGCCTGTTGCGCGCGATCCTCGAATCGGCGATCGGCCAGCGTGCCATGCCGGCGCGACTGGACGATGACACGCCGCTGCTGGGCGCGATTCCCGAACTCGACTCGATGGCGGTGCTGGCGATGCTCACCCAGGTCCAGGACGAACTCGGTGTGGCAATCGCCGACGACGAGATCAGCGCCGAGCTGTTCGAGACCTTCGGCGCGCTCGCGCGCTTCGTGCGCGGCAAGCTCGCCGGCTGAACGCGGTGGGCGGCTCGCGGGGGGCGATGCGCGACCCCGGGCAGCCGGCGCTGCTGCCCGTAAGCCTCGCGGGCTTTGCCGACGGACCGCGCTGGGGGCTGTGGGCGCTGCCGCCCCCGTCGCAACCGCCGGCGGGTGCCATCCTGGCCGTGCAGGCCCTGCTGGATGAGCAGGCGCTGTCGCGCCGGATGCTGGCGCACGCGCTGCACCGGCTGGCCGGCGCGGGCTGGACGGCGCTGGTGATCGACCCCTGGGGCACCGGCGATTCGGCCGGCTGGCACGACGAAACCAGCCTGGCGTGCTGGCGGGCCGATCTGGTGGCGGCGGCGGGCATGCTGAGAGCACGGGCTGCGGCCGGCCCGCTGGCGCTGCTGGGCGTGTGCATGGGGGCGCTGCTCGCCGTCGATCTGGCCGCCCGGCTGCCCTGCGCGCCGGCGGGGCTGGTGCTCTGGAACCCTCCGGCCACCGGTGCGGCGCTGATCGACCCGCTGCGACGGCTCGAGCGACTGGCTCTGCCCGAGGCCGCAGCCGCCAGGGGACAAGGGTCCGCGCCGTCTCGGCTGGCGGGCTGGCCGGTGCAGCCAGCTCTGGTCGAGGCGCTGCGCGGGCTGCGTCTCGATGCGCCCGTCCCTGCCGCGCCGCCCGGCGCCCGGCTGGCGATCGTGCACACCCAGCGGGTGCTCGCGCAGGCGCCGGCAGCGCCGCCAACGATCGCGGCCGCCCTGCCCGCCTGGCAGGCTGCGGGCTGGGATACGCGGGTGGATCTGGTGGCCGGCGAGCCCTGGTGGAGCGCCATGGACGCCTGCGACCCCGAACCACTCACCGGGCGCACGCTGGCGGCGCTGAGCGGGCTGCAAGGCAGCCCCGCCAGCCCTGCGATCGCGCCTGCGCCTGCGCCTGCGCCTGCGCCCGGGACCGGGACCGGGACCGATGACGGACACCCCAGCGAGGCGGCGCCTCGTGGCCGGCCCCCACTGCCGCGCTTCGAACCGATGGTGATCGCCGGCAGCCAGGCCGACCTCGTGGGCGCACTGGCCAGCACGCCCGAGACGCCGGTGGCCGCGGTCCTGATCGTGCCCGGCCAGCCCCAGACCCGCGTGGGCGCGCACCGGATGTTCGTGACGCTGGCCGCGGGGCTGCAGGCGCGGGGGATCGCGAGCCTGCGCATCGACATCGGCGGCTGGGGCGACAGCCTGGGCAGCGCGCGCCCCTTCGAGACCGCCGGCGAGGATATCGTTGCAGCGGCCCTGGCCCTGCGGGCGCGCCTGCCGCAGGCGCCGCTCTGGCTGTTCGGACTGTGCGATGGCGCAAGCGCCCTCACCCTCGCGCTGCCGGCGCTGCAGCGCGCGGGCGTGCCGGCGCGCGGCCTGTGCCTGCTCAATCCGTGGGTGCGCAGCGACGCCACCCTGGCGCAGGCGATGCTCAGCGGTTACTACGCGCAACGCCTCGCCGACCCGGCCTTCTGGGGAAGGCTGGCGCGAGGGCAGGTGCCCTGGCGGCATCTGATCGTCGACCCACTGCGCTACGTCGCGGCACGCCTGGGTCTGGGCAAGGCACCGGGCGGGTCGGGCGGGCCCGTTCCCGCCGGGGCGCCGACGGCGGACGCCGGGGCGCAAGGCTCGGCGGCTGCCGGTGTGGCCGCGGCGGGCCCGAGCCTGCCGCAGGCCCTGATCGACCGGCTCGACCACTTCGAGGGCGAGGTGCTCACGGTGCTCGGCGGCGCCGACCTGACCGCTGCCGAGACCGAGGCCCTGCTCACCGGCGATGCGCGCTGGCGCGCGCGTCTGGCGCGACACGAACGGCTGCTGCGCCTGCCGGGCGCCGATCACAGCCTGAGCGACCCCTCGCACGAGCAGGCGGCGATCGAATGGCTCGCCGATCGGATCGCGGAACTCGCCGCGGCGCGCTGACCGCGCGGCGGTCTCGCGGCCGCCGGCATCCGGTGAATAATGGCCCTCCCCCGACGCGAGGCAAGCCATGGCGAACAAAGCCCGGATCATCGAACTGAAGACCCTGTCGTGCAGCGCCGCGTGGCGCAACTACTACTTCGTGAAGGCCACCAGCGCCGACGGGGTGGTGGGCTGGAGCGAGTTCGACGAGGGTTTCGGCTCGCCAGGCGTGGGCGCCGTCATCGAGACCCTGGCTCGACGGGTGGTGGGCCAGTCGGCGATGGACCACGAGCGCATCCGCGAGGAACTGATGGCCGTGACCCGGCCCGGCGCGGGCGGGGTGGTGGGCCAGGCCCTGGGCGCGATCGAGAACGCGCTGCTCGATGTCAAGGCCAAGACCCTGGGCGTGCCCTGCTACGAACTGCTCGGCGGCAAGATGCGCGACCGGCTGCGCGTGTACTGGTCGCACTGCGTGACCTGGCGCGCCTCGCGCCGGCCGCACTACCAGCCCGAGATCACCGACGTGGAAGGCGTGCGGGCGCTGGCGCGCGAGGTGCGCGAGAAGGGCTTCACGGGCCTGAAGACCAACATCTACCGCTACGAGAACGGCCAGATCAAGGGTTGGGCGCCGGGCTTCGGCAATCCCAACCTGCCCGACCTCAACATGGAGCGGCGCATCGCCAACGGCGTGCGTGAACACCTGCAGATCATGCGCGAGGCGGCGGGGCCCGACATGGACATCCTGCTCGACCTCAACTTCAACGCCAAGACCGAGGGCTACCTGAAGGTGCTGCGCGCCATCGAGGATCTCGACATGTTCTGGGTCGAGATCGACACCCGCGACCCCCGCGCGCTCGCCTACATCCGCTCGCAGAGCCGCCACCCGATCGCCTCGTGCGAGACCCTCATCGGCCTGCAGCAGTTTCTGCCCTACTTCCGCGAGCAGGCGATCGACGTGGCGATCGTCGACACCCCCTGGAACGGCGTGTGGCAGTCGATGAAGATAGCGGCGGCGGCCGAGGCGCACGAGGTCAACGTGGCCTGCCACAACTTCTACGGCCATCTGTGCACCATGATGAACGCGCACTTCTGCGCCGCGGTGCCCAACCTGCGCATCATGGAGGTCGACATCGACCGCATTGCGTGGGATCACGAGATCTTCACCCACGTGCCGCACTACGAGAACGGCCATCTGGTGATGCCCGAGCGGCCCGGCTGGGGCACCGAGCCCAACGAAGCGGCCATCGCGAACTACCCGCCGATCGAGGTGCACGGCCTGATGCACCGGCGCACGTCGTGAGCGGGCGGCGGCGCACCCGGGCCGCGCGGGAGGGCGGGCCGCGATGAACGAACCGGTCGATGTCCTGATCATCGGCGCCGGCGCCTCGGGCGCGGCGGTGGCCTGGAGCCTGGCCGACACCCGCATGCGCATCCTGTGCCTGGAGCAGGGCGACTGGGTAAAGCCCACCGACTACCCCAGCAACGGGCGCGACTGGGAAGCCCGCCAGCTGTCGGACTTCCACATCAGCCCCAACGTGCGGCGCCGACCCGCCGACTATCCGGTGAACGACGAGGCCTCGCCGATCAAGGTGGTGAACTTCAACGGCGTGGGCGGGGGCACCATCCTGTACGCCGGCCACTTCCCGCGGCTGCATCCGTCGGACTTCCGGGTGCGCAGCCTCGATGGCGTGGCCGATGACTGGCCCATCGACTACGCCACCCTCGAGCCCTGGTTCGCCCTCAACGATCGCATGATGGGCATCTCGGGGCTGGCCGGCGACCCCGCCTACCCCGACAAGCAGCCGGTCATGCCGCCCATCCCGCTGGGCAAGACCGCGAGCCGGGTGGGCCGCGGCCTCAACGAGCTGGGCTGGCACTGGTGGCCCGCCGACACCGCCATGGCCACCCGCGAATACGAAGGCCGCGCGCCGTGCATCAACCTGGGCCACTGCATCGGCGGCTGCGCGCAGGGCGCCAAGGCGAGCACCGACATCACCTACTGGCCGCAGGCGCTGCGCAACCGGGTGCAGCTGCGCACCCGGGCGCGGGTGCGCGAGATCACGGTGGGCCCCGATGGCATGGCCAGCGGCGCGGTGTACCTCGATGCCGAGGGCGTCGAGCACTTCCAGCCCGCGGGCGTGGTCATCATGGCCTGCAACGGCGTGGGCACGCCGCGCATCCTGCTCAACTCGGTGAGCGGGCGCTTTCCCAACGGGCTGGCCAACTCCAGCGATCAGGTGGGCCGCAACCTGATGTTCCATCCCTATGCGCTGGTGCGCGGATGGTTCGACGATCCGCTCGACGGCTTCCACGGACCGGGCATCTCGATCTGGAGCCAGCAGTTCTACGAGACCGACCCCGCGCGCGGCTACGTGCGCGGCTACACCTTCCAGTTCAACCGCGGACAGGCGCCGGTGATGGCCGCGCTCACCGGGATGAACAACGAGCTCATCCCCTGGGGCGACGACCACCACCGCGCCTTTCGCGCCCACTTCGGCAACAGCGCGAGCGTGATGGGCATCTGCGAGGATCTGCCCGAGGCGCACAACCGGGTCACGCTCGATCCCGAGCTCAGGGACGGCGACGGCATCCCGGCGCCGCGCATCAGCTACACCCTGAGCGAGAACAGCCGCCGCATGCTCGACCATGCGCTCGCCCGCGGCAGCGAGGCCCTGCGCGCGGCCGGCGCGCGCGAGATCGTCACCGAGGCGCCGATGGCGATGGCGGGCTGGCACCTGCTGGGCACCGCCCGCATGGGCACCGACCCCGAGCGCTCGGTGGTGAATGGCTGGGGCCGCAGCCACGACGTGAAGAACCTGTTCATCGTGGATGGCAGCGTGTTCGTGACCTCGGGCGGCGTGAACCCCACCTCCACCATCCAGGCCATCGCCCTGTACGTGGCCGACCAGATCAAGCAGCGCCTGGCCAACCTGTTCGACTGACCCGGCGCCCGGGCCCACGGCCGCGGCATCGCCCGCATGCCGCGCCGGCTGCTGCATGCGGGCGATCGCCGCCACCCGCACCGGCCAGCGCGGCCGGGGCCGGCCGGCGGCATCACGCGCGTCGTGGAAGGCGCAGCGCCACATGCCCGAGCCCGGGCAGCCGTCGATCAGCCGCATCGTGCGGGCAAGCACCGTGGCAGCCAACGGGACAGTCAGGGCCACGCCGTAGGTGAATTCGACCTTGAGCAGGTTGGCATCGGCCAGGGTCTGGCCCGATGCCGGCCCCACCGGACCGTCGCCCACCGCATCGGCGGCCCCGCGAACGCGCGCCACGAGGTTGTCGGTGGGAATCTCGCGCAGATGCGGATGCGGCAGCCCCTGCTCGTCGAGCACCGGTACGGCCCAATCGCGAAAGCTCGCCTCGGTGGGCGAGAGCTGACGCCATCGCACCCAGCCCACGGCCATGCCCTGATCGACGTGGGCAAGGGTGACATCGAGCGCGCGGTCGTGACCCGCCGCATCGCGCGAGCCCACGAACCAGGGGCTTAGCCCGCGAGCAAAGCCGCGGCGTATGCGCGCCGGCTCGGCGTGACCGACGGCGCCGGCACGCGCCGCTTCGATCGCGCCGTGCACGACCGCCTGCCGCGCGTGCAGCACCAGACCCGCCTGCAGCGCCAGCAGGCCGGCCAGCAGCACGGCGGGCAGGGCCAGCAGGGTTTCGACCGCGGCCATCCCGGCGGTGCGGCTGCGCGGGCCCGGATGCATCAGCGAGCGGGCTCGGCGATGCGCGCCGGGCGCGCGCCCAGGATCTCGACGCCGGATCGCGCGGCCGCGGCCGGCCTTGCGCCATCCGGCACGAGCGCGCGCAGTTCGATGCCGACCTGCTCGACCAGTTGCATCGCCGATGCCTGCGGCGGCAGGTTGAGCTGACGCAGCTCGCCGAACGAATCGCGCGCCAGCTCGAGGGCCACCGCCATGAGGTTGGCAAGCGCGCGGGCGCGCACCGGGGTGGGCTCGGTCGTGTCGCCCGCGTCGGCGGCACGAGCCGCCTGCCGGTAGGCTTCGGCCGCAGGCGGCAGACGGTTGCGCTGATGCTGCAGATTGCCGATGCGCAGCCACGCGAGCCGGTTGACGGGATCGATCTCGACCAGGCCGCAGAAGGCCTCGAGAGCGCGCCCCCAGTGCTTCGCGTGATACATGCCGTCGGCTTCCTCGACGGCGCGCGCGAGCGTGTCGGGCGCCAAAGGACGCAACAGTGCCATCGGAGGCAGCAGCGACGCCGGGCAGCCTGCGGCGGCGAGCGACGCTGCACCCGGCAGGCCAGGCGCGCCCGCCACGCCCGCACCGTGCGTCGGCAGCGCCGCCGGCAGTGCAGCCGCGCCCGGCAGATGCACCGGCGCGGCGATGGCCACCGCAGCTGGCGCAGCCGTTGCCTTGGCCCCGGGGGTTGCCGGCGTGGCGGCCCCACCGGCATGCGCCGGCCCCGCGCCGGCGGCCCGGATCGGCAACGATGCCGTGCCGGCTGCGGCACCGCTGAAGAACCACCGGCTCGTGCCCGTGCGGGCGGGCGTTCGATCGGGCTCAGGCGGCATCGCATCCTCGACGAGCCGCCGCGGATCGGGCGTCCATTCGGTCTGGAAGACGATGGTGACCGGCGCATCGGGCGCTGCCGGTTCGTCGATCAGGGGCGCGCCCGCGTGCACTGGCGCCACCCGGCAGGCCGCCGCCAGGAGCGCCGCCGCGCCGAGTGCGATGGCCAGGCGGCGCATGCGCCCGGCGCGGTGCGTCGGGGGCGGGCGGCAGGAAGCCACCGGCAGGCGGATCCGGCTGCCCGCGTGCAGCCCGCGCGCCATCGCCGCTCCGGCGGGCAACTCGAGCACCGAGCGGGCGCGTCGGTCGGCGCAGGCACGCCAGGGCCGCAGGCCAGGCACCACGCGCAGCACGATGCCCGAGCTGTCGAGGAACACCACGTCGATCGGCAGGCGCATGGCGAAGGTGTGGACGGCCCGACAGGGCCGCAGCCACAGCGCCTCGTCGGGATCGAGACGCCGCCTGCCCATCCAGCCGACCAGGCGGCTGCCGAAATTGTTTGCCATGTGCATCGTCATCTGAGCCAGCCCTCCATGAGCATCCGGGCGAAGACCGGAAAGAGCAGCACCGCGAAGGTGCAGGGAAAGATGAAGACCAGCAGCGGCAGGAGCATCTTGACCGGGGCCTCCATCGCGAGCTTCTCGGCGCGCTGGAAGCGCTCGTTGCGACGCTGCTCGGCCTGCGCGCGCAGGATGGGTGCCAGCGCCCCGCCCTGCTGCTCGGCCACGATGAGCGAGGCGACCAGGGCGCCCACGCCCGGCTGGGCCAGCCTCTCGGCCATCGCCCGCAAGGCTTCGGGGCGCGGTCGGCCGGCGCGGATCTCGCGCAACACGCGCTCGAACTCCTCGCGCAACGGGCCGGGCGGACCCTTGTCGACTGCGTGCCCCAGGGCCGTGGCCAGGTTGAGCCCCGACTCGACGGCCAGAGTGATCACGTCGAGAAAGAACGGCAGCTCCCGCAGCACCGCCCGTTGCCGCTGCACGATGCGGTCGCGCAGCCAGGTGCCCGGCACCAGCCAGCCGAGACCGGCCGCCGCGGCCACCAGCGGCCAGGGCGCGCCGCCGACGGGCAACCCCACCACGGCGGCGACCGTCGCGCCCAGTGCCGCCGCAACGACACGACCGGCCACGAAACGTTCGGCATTCAGGCTGATCTCGAGGCCGGCACGGCGCAGCCGATCGAGCAGCACGAAGCGCGCGCCGGCCGACAGCCAGGGGCCGAGCTGCGAAGCCAGGGGATCGATGAGGCGCGCGGCCCAGCGCCACAGCGCCGGCGCCCTCGGCGCGTGAGCATGCCCGGGCGCTTCGGCCGGCGTCAGCAGGGTGACCAGCCAGGCAAGGCCCAGCGCCACAGCCGCGCCGAGCGATAGCGCAATCACCCAGACCAGAGCGTCGCCGGCCCACCAGGCCGGCGGCGATGGCGAGGCGAGCACGGAGGCGGCCACGGCGAACTCGGGATGGGCGAGCGCGCTCATACGTCGATCCGGACGACCCGGCGCAGACAGTGCAGGCCCACGCCCTGCATCAGCACCAGCACCGAGCAGGTTGCCCAGCCCAGCGGCGTGGTGAGGAGCAGGCTCATGCCCTCGGGCTCGATGACCGCGAGCGCCAGACCGCACAGCAGCGGCAGCAGGCCCATCGCCCAGCCCTGCAGCCTGCCCTGAGCCGTGAGCGATCGGATCTTGCCCTCGAGCGCGATCTTGCGGCGCAGGGCGTCGGCCAGCGACTCGAGGGTCTGGGCGAGATGCCCGCCGGTCTGGCGGCTGATGCGCAGCGCAGCGCACAACAGCGTGGTTTCCTCGAGCGGAATGCGCCGCTCGAGCCCGGCCAGCGCGGTCTCGAAGCTTGCCCCCAGCCGCTGCTCGCGCAGCATCAGTTCGAGCTCCTGGCGCAGCGGCACCGGCATCTCGGCGGCGGCCTGCGCAATCGCCTGGTTCAGGCTCATGCCCGCGCGCAGTCCGCCGGCCAGCAGCATCGCCATGTCGGGCAGCTGCAGCCGCAGCGCGCCGACGCGCCGGTGACGCAGCCACCACAGGAGCACCCTGGGCAGGCAGCCGCAGGCGAGCGCGACCGCCACCGTGAGCACGAGCGCGCCGGAGAGCATGTACGCCAGGCCGGTGGCGGCCGCCGCCAGGCCCACGTTGAGCGCCAGCAGACGCGATGCGTCGACGTAGATGTGCGCGCGCTGCAACTGGCGGGCCACGCCGTGCAGGAAGCGGCGCTGGTACTTGGGCCACAGGAAACCGAACGCCCGCGCGAGCAACACCGCCGCGGCGACCGCAGCCATGCCGGCGGCGATCGCGTAGCCCCAGGGGCGGGCGTCGTGGGCCGCAAGCCAGGCCAGCCACGACGACGGCAGCCAGGCGGCCTGCAGATCGATGCTCATGCCCGCACCTCGAGACGGCCGGGAAAGGCGCCAGCCGGCAGACCCAGTCGCTCGAAGAACTGCGGCACGTTGCCGCAGTCTTCGAAGGCGCCGCGGCGCCATCGGAACAGCGGCTGCATCAGGATGCGCGAGCCCTCGGTGCCGGTGATCTCGGCGATTTCGACGATGCGCCGGCAGCCATCGGGCGAGCGGGCCTGCTGCACGACGATCTGGATGGCCGAGGCGATCTGCTCGCGGATCGCCGCCAGCGGAAGATCCATCCCGGCCATCAGGACCATGGTCTCGAGCCGCGCGAGAACGTCGCGCGCGCTGTTGGCGTGCACCGTGGTGAGCGAGCCCTCATGACCGGTGTTCATGGCCTGGAGCATGTCGAGAGCCTCGCCGCCGCGGCATTCGCCGACGATGATGCGATCGGGGCGCATGCGCAGCGCGTTTCGCAGCAGATCGCGGATGCCGACCAGGCCACGCCCCTCGGCGTTGGCCGGCCGGGCTTCGAGACGCACGAGGTTGGGGTGCGCGAACGCGAGCTCGGCGGCATCCTCGATGGTGACCAGGCGTTCGTCGGCGGCGATGAAGCCGGCGAGCAGGTTGAGCAGCGTGGTCTTGCCCGAGCCGGTGCCACCAGCGATCACGATGTTGCGGCGAGCCTGCACGCACTGATGCAGAAACGCGACCATCCGCGCGTCGGCCGAACCGAGCCTGGGCAGGTCGGCGGGCTGCAGACGCTGCCTGCCGAAGCGGCGGATGGTGAGCGCCGAGCCCTTGACCGCGAGCGGCGGAATGATGGCATTGACCCGCGACCCGTCGGGCAGGCGGGCATCGACCATCGGCGAGCTTTCGTCGATGCGCCGGCCCAGCGGCGCGACGATGCGCTCGATGACCGCGCGCACAGAGGCCTCGCTGCTGAAGCTCAGGCCCGTGGGTTGCAGCCGGCCGGCCCGCTCGACGTAGATTTCGGTGGCGCAGTTGACCATGATCTCGCTCACCGCGGGATCGGCCATCAGGGGTTCGAGCGGCCCCAGGCCGACCACCTCGTCGAGACACTCCTCGATCAGGCGGGCGCGCTCGAGCGTGGCCGGAAGGTCGGGCTCGCCGGCGATCAGTTCCTCGAGGATCGCGCGGGCCTCGATCCGCAGCTGCGCGCTCGAGAGGCGGCGAACGTCCTTGCGCCGCAGATCGATGGTCTGGAGCAGCCGCTGATGCAGCAGCACCCGCCAGCCCCGCGCCTGAGCCGCGCTGGCCGACGCCGCAGCGGCGTCGATCACGGCGCCGGGCTCGGTCAGCGGCCCATGTGCCGACGGCGCGCCGGCTTCGGCTGCCATGGCGGCGGTAGGGATCGGGACACCGTCGGGCCCGGTGGCGCTGAAAATCACGTCTGCGCCTGCGCCTGCGCCCGCGCCCTCGGCCTCAGCCTCAGGCAGGCGCACGGTACCGAGCAGCCGCAGCCGGAACCCGGCGATCACGATCTCGTCGGCCGGATCGAGCGGACCGAACTCGACGATGCGCTCGCCGTTGACCCAGGTGCCTGACAGGGCGCCCGCATCGACGAGGCGAAGACCGTGTTCGACGGGAAGGATCTCGGCGTGAACGCGTGCGACCCGCCAGCTGTCGAGCACGACCTCGGCATCGCGGCGACGACCGATGCGGCACGGCAACCGGTGCACCGGCACGCGGCGCGGCGGTTCGCCGTCGGCCTCAACGGCAATCATGAACATGGGCTCACTCCACGAAGCGCGAGGCGCCGCGGGCGCGCTCGCCGCGCTCGCGCACCGCCTCGACCTTTTCGCGCGCCGCCGCCACCTCGGCGGCGGCCTGGCGCTGCGCGGCTTCGTCGGCACCACCGACGAAGCGCGGGGTCACGAACACCACCAGTTCGGTCTGGCGATCGCGGAAGGCGCGCGAGCGGAACAGATTGCCCAGCACCGGCAGGTCGCCGAGCGCCGGTACCTGATCGATGCTGCGGGTGCTCTCCTCGGACAGCAGGCCGGCGATGACCAGGGTCTCGTGCTCGCGCAGGTTGACCTCGGTTTCGGCACGCCGCTTCGACAGGCCGGGGATGTCCTTGACCTGGACGTCGAAGTTGATCGCGGAGATCTCGGCGGCGATCTTCGCGGCGATGATGCCGGCGCTGTTGGCCGTGGGACTGACGTCGAAGCGCACGCCGTATTCCTTGAACACGACGCTGGTGGCGCCCAATCCGCTGGCGTAGGGAATCGGCAGTTCTCCGCCCGCCACGAAACGCGCCGACCCGCCGCTGCGGCACGACAGGCTGGGCTCGGCCAGGATGGTCGCGTCGCCGCGCTGCACGAGCAGGTTGATCACGGAGGCGATGGAGGTCGCCAGACCGAACATCGAGGCCATGGGCGCCACGCGCGCGCGGACATCGATGCCGTCGATGCCGCTGGCGCTGCCGCCGGGTGTTAGGGCCTGGCTGCGCTTGAGATCGCCGACCACGCCGAAGAACGGGCCGGCCGCGCTGCCACTCCAGCGCACGCCGAGGTTCTCGAGCCGGTCGCGACGGATCTCGACCATCCGCACGTCCATCGCGATCATGCGCTCGAAGCCGACCTTGCCGGTGAGATTGAGCACCTGCGGGTAGCGGCGCGCCACCTCGGCCAGCCGCGCAGCCTGCTCCTCGGTGAGGTTGGTGCCCTCGACGGCGAGCTTGTCGCCGATCGGGCGGATGCGCAGATTGGGCGCGTCGGCGAACAGAGCGCGCACTTCGGCCGCCGTGCGCGCAGCGTCGGCCGGCAGCACGGTGATGAGCCACTGCCGCTCCGGCCGTCCCTCGCTCCACAGGTGCAGGGTGCTCTGGCCGGGGGCTTCCGGAATGAGCAGCACCTGGCGCGCGTCGAGGGCGGTGGCCTGCACCACCTTGCCGTTGCCGATGGCGATGCGCCGGACGTCGGGTTCGTCGAGCACCCGGGCCTGGCCGACGTACAGAACGAGATCTTCGGGTGGCGGCTGCTCGCCCCGCCCATGAGCCTCGAAGGCACCAGCCGGAACCGCCAGTGCGAATCCGAGTGCGCAGACCGCGGTCAGCAGGCGGGCGCTCATGGCTGCCTGCCTGCGGGAACGGGAGCGGCCACGGGCAAGCCGGCAGGCCCGGGCGATGCGGACAGACCTCCCGGAGGGGTAGCCGCCTGCGGCCCCGCCGCGACGGCGAGCGCCTCGGCCGCGAGCGCGAGAGGCGAAGCAAGCGGCGCGGCGACCGACGGCGCAGCCTGCGCCGCGGCCGACCGCAGGGCGCCCTGCCCGCCGACGATGAGCTCGGTGACGCGCGCCGCCGGCGCCGGCGCGGCCACGGCCGGAGCGGGCACGCCCAGCAGCGTCCAGGCATCGACCGGAGCCGCGTTCACGGGGGAACGGTCGTCGGGATTGCGCAGCATCGCGGTCAGGCGGCCGATACGCTGCGCGACCACCAGGCGCTGCGCCTGATCGGGCGTGACTTCGACGGTGATGGCGCCATAGCCGCGCCCGCCGCGTTCGTCGGCGCCGGGGCGCACCTGGCGGCCGGTGGCGAGCACCCGGATGCCCTGCAGCAGGGTCCGGGTGATTTCGGGCGGGTGCGGCATCGTGCCGGTGGACGGCGGTCGGGCCGACAGCAGCAGGTCGATGCGATCGCCTGGCTGCAGCATGCCGGAGAGCGAATTGACCTCGTCGACCATGACCGTGAAGGCGCGCACTCCAGCGGGCACGCGGGCGGCGAAGGTTCCGGCGTCAGCGCCCTCGAGGACCGTCTTGAGGAGCGGCTCGCCGGCGCGCAGTGGCACCGTCAGACGGGCCCCGGCGTAGCCGTCGAACTGCTCGGGAACGATGGTGCCGGGCGCCAGGTATTCGCTCGGGATCTCGCGCACGGCCATGCTTGCCTGACCGATGACCTCGCCGCGCGGCAGGTCGTGGCGGGCGACGACGATGGATACCATGGCCTGCCGCGGCTGCAGCCGCTCGCGCTCGACGGCCACCTGTTCGCTGATCCAGCTGCGCGCGCCAATGGCGGCCAGCCCGCCCAGGCACAGCGCGCCGCCAAGGAGCAGCCACTGTCGGCGGGCCCGCCACCAGGCGCCAAGCGCCTCGCGCCGGCGACGCGGCTCGGCGTCGTGGGCCGTCCAGGGCACCGACGAGGGGGTTGCGGCGCTCATGGCCGCGACACGGCGTCGGTCAGACGCACGTGGTGGTCGGCGATGGCGCCGAGCAGACGCCCCAGCGGGCTGTGAGCCCCAGCGGTCAGGCCAACGCCCACGAGCGCCAGCACGATGAGGTACTCGACAGAACCCTGGCCGCCGGCGCGAGGCGCGGCCGGGCCGCCGCGCGGGCGCCCGGCGGGGGCGACCAGCGGCCATAGGAGGCGTGGTGTCATGGGCGTTCTCCCTGGATGATCAGGATGAGGTTGGTGGCCCCGTCGCGGGGCTCGAGATACAGCGATGCCTGGGCCCCGGGCGCGCTGGCCGCATAGGCGCGGCCTGCGGAGCCAGCGCCGGCCAGCCGGGCCGATGCCGCCGGCCGCAAGCGCAGACCGGCCGGCGCGAGAAAGCGTTCGAGACTGGCCAGCGCCTGAACAGGCGGCAGCGTCGTGGTGGCAAGCACGGTGAGCTCGCGCTGCCCGGTCTCGCGGCTTTCGAGCCGGCGCAGCACCCGCACGGCAGCCGGCCAGCCCGGCGGGTCGGCGCTGGGCGGGTGCTCGGCCGGCGCGGGCCACAAGGTGAACAGGCCGGCACAGGCGCCCGCCGGCGAGGCTCGGACCTGAAGCACGCGCAGGCCCTCCTCGCGCAGCGCCGAGAGCGTGAGCCACGGCCCCGCGCGACCATCGACGGGCGGCGGCCCCGCCGAGGCCAGCCACGCGGCCCGGACGGCAAGCAGCAGCGATGGGCAATCGGTGGGCGCACCGAGCGCCAGGATCCGGGCGCCCTGGCCGTCGATGCGGCCCTCGAGGAGCGGGGTTGCATGCGCGCCCGGCGGCAGCCACGGCTGCGCATCGGGGGGGACATGCACCGCGGGCTGCGGATGCGCCGCCGGGGTAGCCGCTGCCTGGGTAGCCGCCGCCGCCGCGACGAGAGCGGCCCCAACCAGTGCGAGGCCAGGGCTCAACGGGTCGCTCCGTGCCGATCGGGCGGCAGGATGCGGACATCGGGATCGCGCCCACCCAGCTGCGGCGCCCGCGGCTCGAGCCCGATGGCGCCCATCACGCCGAGAAAGCCGATCGCCGGCGCCTGACGCAGCTCGAGGCTGGCCTCCCAGAGCGGATCGGGGCGCGCGCCCCGGCGCACCCGCGCTTCGGTGGTGTCGTGCTGCGCGCCGAGCGCGGAGCTCGCGTTCCAGGCGTCGGCGAGTATGGCCACCCGGCTCTGCATGCGCAGGGCCGGCCAGGCGATGGCGCCCCCGGTGGCCGGGGCAATGGCGGCCTGGACCGTGAGCACATGCAGGCCGCCGGTCGGCTCGAGTCCGAAGCGGGCCGGCCCCAGGCGGTCGGGAAGGAAGTCGGCGGCCTCGCCCAGAGCCACCGCGAGGCCGGCGTCGAAGCGGCGGGTGGCCACCGACAGGGTCACGTCGGTGGGGCGGGCGATCATGGGACGGCCGGCAGCGTCGGTCCAGAGGGGGTCGGACGCGCCCTGCGCGGCGTGGGCGACGGCCGCGCCGCTGCGTATCGGCGCGTCGGATCGGCCGAAGGCCCGCTCGCGCACTTCGGCCGCCAGACGAGCCTGCCCGGCCGCATCGGCGCAAAGGGCGGGCCGCGCGGCGCATTCGAAGGCAGCCAGGCGAGCGCCATGGGCGGTGGCCTGCCGCAGCGCGAGCACCTTGCCCAGCCAGACGAGCGCCAGCAGCAGAGGCACCAGGGCGAGCAGGCCCACCAGCGCCTCGACCAGCGCCTGGCCGTGCTGGCGACGGTCAGCGGACATGGCTGCGAGCCTGAGCGAGTTCGAGGGCGGTGGGAGCCGCCAGCCGCGCCTGCCAGTACGGGCTGTAGAGGCTCGCGTACTCGACAGGGCCGGGCTGCCCGGGCGGAGCGCGAAAATAGACCTCGGCGGCCGACAGCGACCACAACCGACCGCCGGCGTAATGGTCGGCAAGCGCGAGGCGGCCGCGCATCGCGCCAGCGGGGCTGCGTACCGCCGAGCCCTCGTCGCGCGCAAGCACGGCCACCCGGGCGACCGGAAAACGCGGATCGGAAAGACGGGGAAGATCGAGATCGCGTACCGAGGCGATGCCCGCCCAGGCGCCCTGCCCCGCGAGCGGCTGCGCGGTCATGACCGACTCGGCCAGTGCGCTCGCCCAGGCATTGAAGCGCGTGCCGCCCGGGTCTTGCCGCAGGCCCCAGCCGGTCTGGCCACCGGCCTCGGTGGCCCCCCAACCCAACGCGAGCGCCTCGATCCGGCGGCACCCCAGGAAGGCGCCGAACAGGCCGCGCATCGGCACCCAGGTGTGCAGCGAGGCGGTGTCGGCGCTCTCCCAGCGATCGAGGCCATCGGCGAGGACGGTGCCGCCACGCTTGTGCAGCTCGGTGAACCAGGCCTGAGGGCCGGCCAGCGGATGACCGAAGCACAGGCTGGGGATGGGCACGAGCGTGAGTTCGAGGCTGCGCGGGCCGCTGGTGTAGCCGTCGAGGGAGCGGCGCACGACATCGGCCAGACGGGCGCGGTCGTCGCCGGCGTGACGGCGGCTGGCCGGCGCGGTGTCGGCTCCGCCCAGCGCGAAGGCGAACAGCCGCGGATCGGCGCCGCGGGCGATCTCGTTGGCGACCGCGGCGGCGGCGAAGGCGCCGATGGCGCGCTGCAGGAGCTCCTGGCCGGCGACGAGCTGGGCGATG